>Ga0099364_10008324_pt1 | contig 14610 bp, 16 predicted proteins | sample TergutTh196P3_FD_73070 | JGI IMG/M metagenome (GOLD analysis project Ga0099364, IMG submission 73070) | Microcerotermes parvus P3 segment gut microbial communities from Pointe-Noire, Republic of the Congo - Th196 P3 | ecosystem: Host-associated > Arthropoda: Insects > Digestive system > Gut ... | reverse complement strand
TTAATCCCATTGAGGGCATGGACCGATACGCAATCGCCTGCACGCCAATCGTAACGCAGGGGGACGTGAGCGGCGCGGTCATGATGCTCTCGTCCGACGGCAACGAATACGCAACCCCCGAGCAAACCGCGCTCGTCAACGCGGCCGCGATGTATTTCAGTAAGCAGATGGAAGAATGACGGACAATTGAGAATTGATAATTGACAATGGATAATTGTCAAATAATACCAAACCGCCCCTGCCTTGAACGAGCCGGCAGGGGCGGTTAGCTTTATTTAATTTATCACTATTTCATTGTAATTTATGATTACATGAAATCCCGGGTCGGCATCCACTTCCTCTTTATTCGCTCTGGAGACATCGCAACGGCAATCGTATTCTGCGCCTTTGCCGATGGGAAGCATGACAGGAAACACGTACTCCGTGCAGGTTAAGGAGTCCCAGACACCGCAATCCGCGCACCGTTCGCCGTCAAATATAATAAATTGACAATCGAAGTCGCTGTTCGCCGGTCTGTGCAGGTCAAAGTGAAGTCTGTATTCTGTGAATGTATGCGTGCAATCGTCGGGCGGTGCTGAATGGTTAAGGACGAACACGTAACCTTCTTCATTGGGAAGGATATTGTTAATAATTACAAGGGTCTCCGCCGAAAGCCTATCACCGACTTCAACGAACATTCTTTCCCCCAAAAGTGAAAAACCGCCTTCATCGTGAGATCTTAAAGTAATACCATAATCAGGATAATCGCCAATAGGTTGCCCATAAGAAAGATAGAAATCATGCCCGTCTATATTCACTATAGTATACACTATTTGGTCCACGCGGGAATAGCCTACGATAATAACAGATGCGATAACAACCAAAGATACTGTTAGTGTGAATATTAGTTTTTTGTGTTTCATTGGCTATCACTCCTTTCGTAATTATTAGCAACGAGGGCAATTGTAAACATTATCAATATAATATCTAACAGAACCGGGTTTCCATTGTTTGCAATTAAAACACTCATCACCGATCATTGTAATTTCAGCGCAAGGCTCGGGTCGAGGATAACAGATATACATCATTCGTGTTACCTCCGGTATATATCTGTGTGCAATAAGGCATAAGATATTGTTCGGTTGCATGGGTTCTCCACAGCAGCCATCAAGACAATTATCAATGGGAAAAATTTCATTGATAAAAGCGATTGCTTCTGCCGAGAGTTTTCCATCTTCGCCTGTGGCAAATAATTCGCGTAAAAACTCAGCAAGATTTTCATCTGTCACGTTCAAACTGAGGTCATTTCCATCGCAACAGACATTAAAATCGCTAAATTTTATGTCGGTTGCGAAGGGGCCGGGCAATGCAGTCACGGGGATTGTCAGCGAAATGACGAGGGATGCCGCAATAAAAATTGCTGTGATTTTGCGTCCTAAAAATTTCAACTTCATGGCTTAATCCTCCTACTAAAATGTTTTTTATTAAAGTTAATTATAACTTTAATATTATTATATGGTATAAATTAACAAAAGTCAACCATTTATTGTGCAAAAAAGAAGAAAAATATACACAAACTTTATAATAAATATTTGTAAAAAATTACCAAAATACCAACTACCCCCCACCATAAGGCGGGAGCAATTGGTTCTAATGAGTTCAAGCCTTCTTCTTCGCCACCACGAAAATAATCACCGCGACTATTGCAACCGCGCCGCAACCGAGCAGACCCGTCACCCACCACGGTAGGCCCTCGTCCGAGGCGGCTGTGTTTTCGGCGGCGTTGAACGGGTCGGCGGCGTCTCCGATACTGGCGGTGTCCGGAGTGTCGGATACTTCGCCGTCCTCGGTGTCACTTTCGGAGACCTCGGAAGTAGCATATTCCGGAGCCATTTCGGGGTAAATCAGGCTCATTATGCTGTAATAGGCGGGCTTTGCCTCGAAATTCAAGTCGAAAATCAGCGGGAAACCTTGAGCGCGCCAACTCTGCGGGTCGGCTTTGCCCCAGAAAGTCACCCGGTCAATGTTGTCGCTGTACTTCATGAAAACCTCGAAAAGCTCCCTGTACAACTGCGCTTGCCGCGCGAAATTCTCCTCGGTGGGCTGGCCGAAATTGCCGTATCTGCCGAGCGGCAGGTCAAGCTCGGTAATGCCGACGACTGCGCCCGTCTGCACGAATTCGGCAATCGTCATCTCCACCGAAAGCGGCGACAAATCCGCCGTCCAATAGTGCGCCTGCATACCGAGCCCCTCGATAAGAAGCCTGTCGGGGTCGGTGTTTTGCGGGTCGTTCGCCCACTTTTGGTTCAACTCGTTGGTCATCATGACGATTGCTTCGCGCTTGCCGCCTTGGGTTTCGTTGAAGTCGTTGTAGAAAAGAATCGCGTGCGGGTCGGCCAACCGTGCAAAAACAAACGCATCGTATATGTAATCCGAGCCGTCCTCGTCGCCGGTCGCGCCGTTTGAATAGGCCGCGTACCAAGCGGACGCCTCGTTGCCGCCGTCAAACTTTCTCAGCGCGTCCCGCCAGTCCAACACAAGCGCGTTGACACTGGTGGTAAAGGCTTCGTTGACGACATCCCACGAGTAAATCCGCCCCGAATACTCCCCCGCAACGGCGTTTATGTAATCCTGCATGTTGGCTCTCGCTTCTTCGCGGGTCAGCGGATTGTCAACCGAACCCGTCAGCCAGCCCGCCGACTGTGAGTGCCACACGAGGGTATGCCCGTGAACCTTGAGGTTATTGCTCTCGGCCCAAGTCATAAAGCCGTTTGAGGCGGTTAGGTTGTAGGTGCCCGGCCGCGGCGCCATGCTCGACGGCTTCATCATGTTTTCGGGGGTGACGATGTTGTAATGGTGGGTGAACATCGCGGTGTTGTCGGTCGTCAAGTGCGACGGCTCCATTATATTCCCGATGTAGAAATAATCCGCAAACGCCTCATGAAATGACGGCAGGGTTAAGTCCCAGACGCGGCGGGTATTCGCGCTCGCCGCAATCACGCCCGCAAGGAGCATCGCCCCCGCAAACAGCAATGCAGCCGCACTTTTAAGTAAATTTGACACTCTTATAGCCTCCTGTAATTTTTTCGTAGTATTCCTATAATACCACAAATTTTACCAAAAGTCAAATTATTTTCAAAAAATTTCAAAAACCCCTTGACAAATTCATTTTTACCGTGTATACTGGATATACACGGTTGTGAAGGTCGGTGGAAGATAAATACCATGAAAATTTTAATCACGAGCAATGACAGCCGCCCGATTTATGAGCAACTTACGGCGCAAATCAAGCAAGCCATAATGCACGGCGACTTGAAAGACGGCGACGCAATCCCCTCGATACGATTTCTCGCAAAGGACCTGAAAATCAGCGTCATCACTGTAAAAAGAGCCTATGAGGACTTGGAGCGCGAGGGATTTATCGAAACTTATAACGGCAAGGGCAGCTTCGTGAAGAAACGGAGCCTTAATCTCGTGCGCCGTGAAACACGCAAAGAAATTGATGAGCATCTTGAAAAAGCCGCAGTCAAAGCGGCACAAACGGGTGTGTCATATGAGCAGTTGTGCGAAATTTTAAGAATAAAAATGGGGGAAAAATTATGAGCGAAATGGCTTTAGAAATTAGGGGACTTTGCAAAAGTTATGCGGATTTTAGCTTGCGAGATGTAAGTTTTTCACTGCCGAAAGGCGCGATTATGGGCTTCATCGGGCAGAATGGCGCGGGAAAAACCACGACGATTAAAACAATTCTAAACATCACGGGCAGAAACGCGGGCGAGATAAAGATTTTGGGTCTCGACAACCTCAAAGATGAGTGCCGCGCAAAGGAACAACTCGGCGTAGTTTTCGACGATTTGTGCTTTCACGATACCCTGAATATCAAGCAGATTAACAGGATTTTCAAGGGTGTCTACAAGAATTGGAACGAGGAAATTTTCTTCAAGTACATCGAGCGTTTTTCGCTGCCTGTTAGAAAGAAAATCAAGGATTTTTCACGCGGTATGCGAATGAAACTTTCGATTGCCGGGGCGTTGTCGCACGGTGCAAAATTATTGCTGCTCGATGAGCCTACGAGCGGGCTCGACCCCATTGTACGCAACGAGATACTTGACATTTTGATGGAGTATGTGCAGGACGAAAACAACAGCATTTTGTTGTCGTCACATATAATCAGCGACCTCGAAAAAATCGCCGATTATATCACGTTTATAGACGGCGGTAAGATTTTATTGTCGGATTCAAAAGACAATCTACTTGACAATCACCGCATCATAAAATGCGGCGAAAATGAGCTCGGCGCAATCGACAAAGCGGATATTATACACATAAAAAAGTATAACTTTTATTGCGAAGTACTTGTCAAAAATACCGGCGAAAAATACACAAACTTGACAATCGACAAGGCGGGAATCGAAGATATAATGCTGTTTTACGCATCTGCCGAAAAGTCTGAAACAGGGGGTGAAAATTCACAGTGAGCGGTATTTTATTAAAGGATTTATTCACTATCAAAAAAAGTTATATTTCTAATTTAATTTGGACAATTATCATTAATTTGTTCTGCGTTTTATTAGCAATCGGCTCGGTTTACGGTAACTTTAAAGGCATGATTGAGTTCGGAATTTTCCTGTATGTATCATGTTTTACGCCGTTTCTCGTGGGGCTTGCGTGTTTTGCGGTGTTCCATTTTGACAAAGAAAGTGGATTCGGCGACTTTGAAAAAACACTGCCGGTATCGGACGAAAACAAGGTTTTAGCGAGGTATATTTTAGCGATAATCTGCATTTTATCATCGGTTTTTTACATAATAATTCCGCTGTTATGTTGTATAGTTACCGGGCAAACTATACCCGAAAAGTTCATCTTTGTATTCATAGTCGTAATGCAAGTTACAGGGCTGTTTATCTGCGTCGTCTTCCCCGCAATTTACCGCGCAAAAGGCGGAAAACTCGGCAGAATTATTGTGGTTTTTGCCTTGTATTTAATAGCGGGAATCGTCGGAATATTGTTTAGTATTTTCCCGGATTTAGGCGAATTTCTCAAGGCAATACTTAAAATAATTACAGACAACATGGTAATTTCCGCGGTTATTTTTCAAGCAATTGTCGTAGTCAGTTTCATAGTTTCTTATAAAGTTTCCGTCAAAATTTACAAGAGAAAAAGGGGTGTAATCACATGAAAGGTCACTTGTACAGCGACTTGATTTTAAGCAAGTTTACAATTACTTTTGCGAGTTTGTATACCATATCATTTTTGTTCATTTTGCTATTTGATAATAATAATTTTCAAGGTGCAGACGCCTTAATTATGCCGATGTTTTTATTGCTGTTATGGACTAACGGCGGAATCTTCGGAATCGTGATGTCTAAAGGGAAAATCAGACAATTCGCAGTGACATTTCCACAAGGAAAAAGCGGATATGTTTTATGTAAATATTTGTTTTGTTTATTAATGTCGGCAGTGGGAATTTTATTCGGCGTAATTTGTCTATTTTTATTAAAATCGGATATAAAATTCGGGACAATTTTGAGCTTAATTAACATCAGTTTTATACTACTTTGGATTCAATTAGTTTTCGTATTAATTTTCGACGAGAGCGTTCTCAGCGCGACTACGGCTTGCTTATGCGGAGTCGCACTTTTCGCGGCGACTGCGTATATACTTTTCGGCAACTTGACTTTTTTAGTGAACCTAAAAGCGGAAGATGTTGACAAGTTTTTCGCGAGACTTGGCGATAACATGAGCGTCTATTCAACGATTGCGAATGTTGCGGTTTTGGCGGCGACTTTTCCGCTTTCGTGTAGGTTTGTTTCGCTTGATGGTGGGAAGTGATTTTGGTTTTGCTATTCTATCCCCAATTTTTCAAACAACACTCTATTACGCTTTTTGGCATCATTTACGATTTTATCATATGACAATATTTCAAAGTACGCATTATATGTTTTATGGAATTTATAATACCCCAACCGGTCGGGCGTTTCTGTAAATTCGTTATCTGCAATAACAGTTTGCAATGTTGAAACTCTGTGGTCGCAAATTGCATACAGATAATACTTGGTGGAGTCGTTAACATTAATTGGTCTGTGGAATTTATCTTTTGCCTTCCCATCTCTTATTTTTCTCAAATATTTATATAATTGTGTTATTGGATTTGCTGACACGGTGTAATCATTACGCATAGGGCGTTTTAACTCGAAAATAATTATAGTATCAAACACGCTGCCGTCATTTGCTCCTTCTGATAAAGCAATAGGGTTATCGAGAATGAGGATATCTGCGCGTTCTTGTTTTGGGTCGTTATCGAAATATTCATCCGATGAAATAAAGCTACAGTATGAAAGTTTTTCGTCAATAAGCCACAAATTATGTGTTTCATAATCGGCCTCGTTAGATGTAGTTCTCATCGGATAAATTAAATTATGCATATAGTTTTCTTGGTTAAATACGCCGTCGTCTTTTCGCCTTAAACCTTTTGATAATAAATCAATCACGACCTTTCTGTGAATGACATATTCGGCAAGCATCGAGCTATTGGCATCGCTGATTCTTTTCGACTGTTCTTGAAAATATTTCTCGTACTCTTTCGGAGACATAGATGTTTCTTTTTCTCCGCTTAAAAGCTGTATTTGGTCTTCCCTGGCGCGCTTGTTAAATTCTCTTTTAATAATATACAAAGCATCATCGAGCTTTTCTTCTGATAATTTTGGTTTAATTTGTGATACTTCCTCCGCCATGTATTTTAGTAAATGCCTATACTGTGGCGCGGTCTTCGTCACGTATTCTTTAATATGTTTATTTTTTTCTTCGGTAATAACAGAAAGATATTTACTTAAATATTTCTCGATTCGCTTACATGATTCTGTCATTATTGTTTCGAGAGAAATATCGTCCGTGCCTTTCTTGGAAATGTCGAAAGAAAGCCTGTTCATATCAACATTATCATCAAGATATTTGCCTGTTAGTACACCAACATACCAAAATCCGCCTATCTCGAAAATTTGTCCATCTAAATCTACGATTTGTTTTTCTAAATCTCTACTATCGACGAGGCGATTATTCGCGCACAGATATAAACGATTTCCGGTGAATATTTTATCTTCAATTTTAACATGAAGCAAATTAAATTGTTTTTTATCTATTGTAAATGACTCTATGTTATCTGATGTTTTAACTTTTTTCTTAAAAAGTTCATTCAGAACAATCGTATCCTTCTCATCAGAAACAGTAATTTGAGGGCAATTATCGTCTAAAAAATAAACAAGGCAATGCTGCATAACGTGCACAGCTACTGTGTTAAGTTGCTTAGGGAGTTCTTTTTGATAGTTACTCTTATACGAATCAAGTCTAACAATTGTTTTGGGTTTGTCAGTTTTTCCCTCTGCCAAAACATCGTTGATGAATTGATTTTCCAAAGAAAAAGTAAAACTTCTCTTATGAAATATGCCGTCTTCACAATAAATACTCATAATATCAACAGAAGAAAATGCCTTTAACCACGAGAAACGACCCACACCTTTACCGCCTATTTCGGATTTATGAGTCGAATCGGATTCGAGGAACGATTTCATGTTTCTTTCGGTAAAACCTATTCCATTATCAGAGATTTCAAAACTTTCAATCATGCTATCAAGTAACGAACCTTGTGCCTCCCTGATTACGTTAACTTCTATCGCTCCTGTGGTGAATGTTGAATCGTTTCTGCGCCGCTCTTCAATTGCGTGTATTGAATTAACAATATCCTCGTACAAAGGCACGAGAGGTCTATTTTTAGGCAGATTAAAGTTTTTTACTCGCCCTTCAAGGTTTATTGAATATGAGTACATTTCTTAATACCTCTTAAAAATTATTTAATTTATGCGTGTTCTTTGGGTAACGACTGCCAAGCTTTTTGCAAGTACTACTTCTTCGCAACATCAATAGGTTGGCGTTGGTAAAAAATGCAAACTTCATATAGGTATATTTTGTATAGTATACCACAGCCCTTGCCCTATGTCAATAATTTTTACAAAAATATTTTCATTGACACCAATGTTTCTCACCCACCCGAAAAATCCACCCTCCCACACGTCCCCGCAAACTCCCGCGCACACTCATCATGCAAATCGTTCATGACCACCTCCAACGCCTCGACCGCCAACTTACGGTAAAAATGTGACAAATCCCCTGCGTTAATCAGCCGCTTACCGACCTGCCGTGCATGATATTCCGCTTCATCATCGGAGTAAATCTCGAAGCCGGCGGTGTCGATATTCGACAACTCCTCGTAAGCCTCCTGTTCATATTGCAGGAAATCAACACGCTCACATAAACACTGCCGAAACCGTTCCATGAACAGCCCGAAGCCGTCATGCTCCAACATATATGAGAGGATTGCGGGCGGTGTCAACTCCGCTTTTATAAAGGTAGCAACATTGTTATCATCGTCGAAATCATCAGCGGAAACGTAACGTGTGGATTCGTCGGAAAGGTCTTCAAAAACCTCATCATTAGAGGATTCATCGGCGATTTCATCTGCGGCATCATAATCATCATCAATAGGATAATCCAACGCCCACTCTCGCAACTTTTCGACAGCTTCATCGGACAATCCCAATTCATCGGAAAGCAGGAGATTCTCTCGTTTCTTGCTCTTGGAATCGCCGTATAAATACTCATACGACACCCCGAAAAACTCGGCAATCCGCTTGAAATACGACATATCCGGTTCGCTTTTGCCACTCGACCACTTGCCAATCGCCTGTTGGGTCACCCCGACGGCATCGGCGAGTTTTTGTTGGCTGATTTTGGCTTCCTCAAGCAGTTTGCGCAGTCTTTTCGGGAAAGGTTTGTTATAACCGTAGGTTTCAAGGTTCGCACAGCCGTCGACGAGTTTACGAGTCGCTAACGGCGTGCGGTTCTTATAATCAAGCATTGTTAAATCTCCTTCTAAGCAACGTGTTTTACTCTATTATACAACAACATTCCGCAGTTGTCAATAGCCTACAATAAATGTTTTATAAAACTTCAAAAAAGTCGCCTTAACATAGTTTGTTGTAATTTGCGATAACCACTTGACATCTACGATAAGGCGTGTTATTATACGATTGTAACAACGTATGTTTGTCGATGATATATTCAACAACATACATATTTAAGGAGGTCAAAAAAATGGCTACAGTATAACTATAATTTTTCTGAAACAACGGAAAAATAAGTGTTCAATTTGAACGCATAAAAATCAATTTTTTAAGGAGTGTCACCTATGAATAATGTTAAAATGTTGACCATCGCGCAAGCCGCCGCGCTCGTACCGGGGCTTGCGAAACATCGCATCCGCACCATGTGCATTTCGGGGGAACTGCCCTGTATCATGGCGGGGAAAAAGTATCTCATCTGCGAGTCGGTTTTGATGAAGATTCTGACTGAGCCGATTAGAAAGTAGTTTAAATTTTGCAAGCAAAAACAGTTGGCTTTTCTGAGAGCGGAATAATTTTAACTTGCCGATTCACGGAAATGATTTGACTGTTTTTCTGTAACTCAATGTAAATATTGTTAGGAATATTAACTTTACAATTTCAAGTTAAAGGTAACTGCAAAGTTACCGGAAAGGCGATTCCCAAAATGAAGAAAACCAACAAACCGCGAATCCGACTACACCTAAATCCTGACGATTATAGGATGCAGAAAAAGCGACTGACAAGTTGGGTGACGAGTTTGAGGAAACGGACGAGAGCGCCAATGATGAGGGCTGCAAATTTGAGAAATTCGGTGCGGTGGTTAAGGCACTTTACGATATGGCTAACAATGTGGCGGCGACAGGTGACATGGTCGATAAAGCATCGCAGAAATTAGGTTTATCGGCCGAAGCGTATCAAGAATGGGACTATGTTTTATCTCAATGCGGTGCTAATATTGACAGCCTCGGCATGGGCATGAAAATCTTGCAAAACACGCTTTCGGGCTTAACGGAAGACGGCGATAAATCCTCAGGAGCGTTTGCGAGAATCGGCATAAATTTTCACGACATTAAAGACAAATTGCCTGAGGAAGCCTTTGACATGACAGTCAAGGCGTTGCAAGCTACGCCGCCCGGTGCGGAGAAAACCGCCGCCGCTATGAAACTGCTCGGCGAGCAAGGTATGGAATTAATGCCGCTTTTGAACGCAAACGCAGACGAGATTGACGGCTTGAAAGAAAAGGCTCGCGACCTTGGCGTGGTTATGTCTGAAGATGCTGTTGCCGCGTCGATGGAGTATACAGATTCTGTGGATACGTTAAAACGCAGTTTTGCGGGGATTAAAAACTCAATCGGCGCAGATCGTCTGCCCTGCATGACCATGATTACCGATGCTTTTACGGGGTTTTTGGCGGGTCAGGACGGCGTGGCGGGGGTCTAAAAGCGGGTGCGGAGGAGATTGTAAGTAGCGTCAGTGCGTTAATTCTGCGACTGCTCGACATTGTCAATTCGATTGTGTCGACAGTCGCCGAAGTCGCCCCGGAGATTATCAAATCACTTGTAACGGCAATCGTAGAAAATTTGCCGACTCTCATTGATGCATCTGTGGGAATTATCACGACATTACTCGGCGGTATTATTGACGCGTTGTCGGAGTTGACAAAAGGTGCGTTATAGCTTGTGCTGTCGCTTGTAAACGGGATATTGAATAATCTTCCCGCACTTTTGGAAGTGTAAATTGAAAAATCAAATGAGAAATAGCAAAACCCCACAACGCCCCGCAACTCTCTGCAATACACAGCAATAAAACAGCATCACAATTGCATTTACGAGCAATTGAGAACACCGTTTGTAACGATATGAACAAAAGTCTATTTTCAAAAAGAAAAACGCCTTTTCGGGCGTTTTTGATTGTTTGGGGAGGTTTTAACGATTTTCTTCATGAGGGCATTAAAACCCATTAAATAGTGGGTTTGAGGGTGGGATAAAAGGGCTCAATTGCAAAAATAGTGAATGGCGGGCGGTTAAATTGGCAGATTTATCAAGTGATTTTTCATTTTGGGGAATATTACTCTCTGTATAATTAAATTGTAAATATGATTTACTATTAATGCCTTAATTAAAGGAGTTCGCCGACTCCTTTAATTTTTCATTTAACTTTGGACTTTTTTGCAGAGCGGACATAAAATTTGATTTTTTCGATTAGTTTTTCGCCTTGTGAGAAAGTTAGTCCTTTGAAAATATCGCCGCGTAAATCGAGAGTTGTACCGAGAGTTTTGCTGATTATTCCGGCGAGGCGTTGTTTTATGGTTGCTGTTGAAGGGATGGGGTCAAGGCTTTGGAGTTCGTACATTAAGGCGAAAATTTTGCTTGCTTGTTGTTTTGTGATAAGCCCATCAGTGCCGAGAGTGGGTGCTCGATTTGGGTCTTCGGTAAGTGCGCGGTGGCAATCTTTTAAGTGGCGAATTACTCGCGCGGTTTCCTCATCGGTGAGTTCTTTGATTGATGTTTTTAGCGAAAGTTGCCAAACAAAGGCGTGAAGATTGTCTTTTTTGTTACCTTTTTCGTAAAGTCCGCATTTTGTGCCGAGGGCGTAAATCGCGGATATTTGCTTAGTTGTTGCCATTTTTAGACTCCTCCTCACGCACCGTTCGCCACTGGTTCAACCAATCCTTTGCAATCCTGCGAATTAAAATAAAAATCACAGGCAACAGCAGTAAAATATACTCGCCGCCGCCGGCTTCATAGCCGCAAAATTCGTAGGCGCGTTTTTTTGCACACAGGAAAAATATCACGCTTACTGCGATTATTGCGAGCCATTTTATTATGTTGAATTTGTTTATTTTCATGTAAGTTTCAACCCTCGATTTCAGCAATATTCTCGCCAACTTTCCTTTTTATAAAGCCCCTTAAAAACATATTTTTGACAATATTCAAGCTGACTTGCGTTAGGCGCAATGCCTTTCGCCGCATTGCGTTCTGCTTGCGCGTAGAGCATAATTCCTTTAAGTTTTTTCAAGGCGTGCACTCGCTTTTCTGCATTTTCAAGGTCGCTTGTCACTAACAAATAAACCGACAATCGCCACGGTTTTATACCGCGTTTTTTCAACATTTCCGCGACATAAAAAATAGCAGAAACTTGTGAAATTTTATCGCAACTGAATCTTATGTATTTCTGCCGCTTAATATGAGCGATTATATCTGCAATTTCCTCGGTTACAAGCCGCGCATCCATGCCTTGATTCAGGTCGATTTTGTAATCGGTAAATGACAATTCCGCAAGCTGTTTTATGCCGTAATCGCAGGCTAAAATGTTGTTATCCATCAGCACGATTTTGTCACTTTCCGGGCGAATTATTTCCTGCCAACTTGAATACGCTCTGATATTTTCCTCTTTTTGCGGCACACAACACCATCTGCAATTGTTAGGGAAACCTCGCGTGATGTAGCCAAGAGCGTAGTCGCAATCGGGATAAATCGAATAATCCGGAAACATTTTGTCAACTTCCGGCGGCAATTCCGCGAATTTTCCGTAGCCGGTTCCGCCTGTAATTGTGTTTGGCGGCAAGTAGGGATTTTCGGGTGTGAAATTGAAAACTTTTGAGGAACAAACAAGGTCAAATTCGTCATTTTCACAAGCGTTCCACCACTCGACCGTGTCGCCCTGTGCCTTATTATGCGCGGAATACTATAATTTTGGAGGCCTTCCCGGCGGGTAGACTTTGTTTTACAAATCCAAATCTAAAACGCTGACTTTGACGGTTTGGTCTGCGGCGGCGGCTTGTATTATTTTTGTTTGCAGGTCGGCAAAAAGCGCGGGTGTGTTACTGCCGCCGGAGATTTCCAAAAGTTTTGTTATGTTTTCCCACGCCGCCGCCTCCGTTGCCATGTAGGCGTAATCTGATGCGGTTTCCTCGGTAAAACCGCAGATTTTCATGAAATTATTTTTGTCTTTTTCAAAGTTTATTCCTTTTATTTTTTTGCATAGTAATTTACGAGTTGCGCTGTCAACATTTAAATCGTCGAAAAGGCCATTTAGAGTTGCGCCCTCGTTATAACTTCCGGTTAGTACCGAGAGCAAAAGCCGCTTGCCGTGGGCGTTTACGGTGTAACTTGTTTCCTCTTTTACTATGTCAGAATAGACTTTACCGAAGATTTCTTTCAAAAGGGATGGATATGTAAGTTTCAAGGTTTCGGCGTTGGTGGCGGTGACGGCGATGCCGTCCGTTGAGCCGCGCATACGGATTGACTTGTATTTTGTGTTGGCAAGAAAACTTTCGCCGTGTTTTATTAATGCCGCTTCAATCTCGGATGCGCGGTTTTGTAGTTCGCTTATTTGCCTTTTTATGCCGACAAATTCGTCAACTAAATCATAAATATCAGCCATTGCAAACAGCCTCCTTTAGGGCATTTGCACAGTCCGGGCAAATGTCTATATCATTAAGAGCTTACAATGGGCAAATAAGAACTAACGGAAGTTTACCTATTCCCGAAAGTAATTTCACAAGAATTGCAACATGGCATGAAGACTATGATTTTCCGAAGTATTATGATAGTATTTTAATACTCGAAAATCCCAACGAAGATTGGAAATCAAAGGTTGAATTTTGCGAGAAAAATAACATTTATTATCGTACAGGTGAACTCAAAAATCACGATTTACCTAAAGATGAAAGATTTATTCCTTTTGCAGAGAAATCACCTAAGATTTTTTGCCGTAGTTGGTGCGTGTTTGCAGGTGGAAGCATGAGGGTATGTAACAATAATAATCAAGAAAAATACCGAATAAAAAGCGGTTATTAGAACGCGAAAATGCAAGCGAACGACATGCTTTTGTAATTGAGCGCGATTGGGATATTAATTGTCTGCCGCTTGATGGTGAGTGTGTTTGTGAAATGGCGTGTGGTGCGTATATTTCTGATTATTTAGATGATTTTCAGAAACTAAATTAATCCTAATTTTAGGATAATAAAAACAGGAGGTTTACAAATGGGTAACATCAAAAACAATGTGCGAATCACCTCGCTTTTTGTCACAAGAAATGACTTCGGAAACTATGTGCATTTGCGTGTAAATGAACGATTTGTTTTACGTTTTCGCCACTTGAAACAAGGTGCGGTTGTCAAAGTCGGGCAGAAGTTGAAAAAGGGCGCGAGAATAGGCTACATGGGGATTACGGGGTTTTCGACAGGCGTACATTTACACTTTGAAATCCGCGATAATGGCGTGGCAATTGACCCCCCTGCCGTATTTGGAAGGTAAGATTCCTTTGAACGTAGTTCCAATCACGCCGAGTGCAGAGTTGCCACCGCGTTAAGTCCCGAGCAAATCGACTTTGAGAAGGGAGTTGTAACAATCGACATGGCAATAAAGCGCACAGGCAACGAGGGCGTGACCAAAAACGGCAAAACTCGTTACATACCTCTATCACCCGATGTATTGCGTTTTATCGGAGCGAAAATTAACAAGGGTTCAAAATACATACTCGGCGGCGACGAATATGTGATCGCTTCAAGCCTCCGGTGCAGTTACCAAGCTTTCTTTGAAAGGCTCAATAAGGTGCTTACGAACATGGGCATTGAGCCGATTAACAGAAAGTCCCCGCACGCCACTCGCCACACTTTCGGCACGCTCTGCCAGAAAAACGGTATGCCGCTTGCAATTGTGAGCGAACTTCTCGGTCACTCTTCGACCAC
>Ga0099364_10008323_pt1 | contig 14610 bp, 13 predicted proteins | sample TergutTh196P3_FD_73070 | JGI IMG/M metagenome (GOLD analysis project Ga0099364, IMG submission 73070) | Microcerotermes parvus P3 segment gut microbial communities from Pointe-Noire, Republic of the Congo - Th196 P3 | ecosystem: Host-associated > Arthropoda: Insects > Digestive system > Gut ... | reverse complement strand
CCATGTCAGGCGGGGAACCGAGCAGCATTAAGCGAAACCTTACGTGTGCCGCAAGGCAACCGGTTCTGAGCCGGCTGTCAGGCTAGCGGGGGTATCAGATTTTCAAAAATCGGTGTGCAGCCTTTCGATGAAGCAAGCTGAAACTCGAATCCCAGTGTACAAACAACACATGCTTGTTGTTTGTGCACTGATATTAATTCACCATCGTGTCCGGAGGATTCACGCCATGTACCAAGCTCTATATAGAAAATACAGACCACAGACATTTTCGGATATCGTTGGGCAGGAGCATGTCACAGTCACGCTTAAACGCCAGATAATGAGTGACAGGCAATCACATGCTTATTTATTTGTCGGCACCCGAGGAACCGGCAAAACCTCCTGTGCAAAGGTACTTGCACGAGCGATAAACTGCGAAAACCCAATCGGCGGCGACCCTTGCAATAAATGTGCAAGCTGCACCGGGATAGAAAACGGCACTATACTTGATGTGCTTGAACTCGATGCCGCATCAAACAATGGTGTCGATGATGTTCGCGCTCTGAGGGATGAAGCCATATATAGCCCTGCTGTAACCAGAAAACGTGTGTATATCATTGACGAGGTGCATATGTTGACAAACCCTGCATTTAACGCTTTGCTGAAAATACTTGAAGAGCCTCCGGAGCATCTGGTTTTTATACTCGCAACAACTGCATTGCACAGGATACCTGCGACGATCCTTTCCCGTTGCCAGCGTTTTTCTTTCAGAAGGCTCTCGATAGCTGCAATGAGTTCCCAGCTTCACTCTATTGCTTCAAATGAAGGTTATTCATTAACTGATGAAGCAGCCGGAGAGATATCCGCACTAGCAGATGGATCAATGCGCGATGCTCTCTCTCTTCTTGACCAATGCGCATCTGACACGCTCATTGACTTGCAGCATGTGCTTAACACTTTTGGGCTTGTTGGTCATCAAGAGGTATTTAGTCTCATAAAAGCAGTTGCCACTGGCAATGCTTTTACAGCTATCGAAACGCTTGATAGACTTTACAGCGATGGCAGAGACATGTCTTCGCTTCTTAGCAGGTTGGCTTCACTAGTACGTGATGTTCTTGTTCATAAACTAACCTCAGCGTCCCCGCTACTCAGCGGGAGTTTCCCTGATTCCGAACTATCCGATATATCGGCCAGTCTTTCGCCGGAGCAACTGAATTATTACCTCGAGATTATCCGTGAGGCTACATATAGCCTTTCGCGGAACGCTAACACCATGGGTGCAAGCACTAAGCTAACAGTGGAGATGGCGCTCTTTCGGATGTGCAACGAGCATTTGTCTGATCATTCCACCGCATTGCTGTCGCGGATTTCAAAACTCGAAAGCTCTATCATCAACCAGGAATCCCGAGTACACATTGAAAAATACGAAAATGCGGAACCGAAGGCTGTTTTATGTATCGATGAAATCACTACTATTGATATCAAGGATGATTTATGGAATAACATCCTCGAGCAGCTTCGGCACGACATGTCGATACACGCATTGCTCAGCGATAACGATAGAGTGAAAGCGGAAATAAATAGCAATGATATTGTCATCCGCTCCACAGACCCATTCACAGTTAGCCTGATTGAGTCAACAAAGTATCTCAACCCTCTCAAAGATGCAGCCAACAAAGTAATGGGACATAACATATCGATACAAGTCGTAGCAGATAGCGACAAAACTGAAGATGCTAAACAAAACAAAATCGATGACTTAAGCAAATTTGACGTAGTAAAATTCGAAGAATGAACAATATCATAATTATTGTTGCAAAGTACAAAGGAGAATGATTATTTTGGCAAAAAAAGGATTTCAAGGTGGAAGTTACAGTGGCGGTGGCGTCAATAAAAACATGGTTAAACAAGCGCAAAAAATGCAAGCAGATTTTTTGAAAATTCAAGCAGAAATAGAAGAGCAAACATATTCGGCTAGTTCAGGAGGTGGCGTTGTCAACGCAGTCGTCAACGGAAAAAACGAGCTCTTAGAGCTAGTTATCGATCCTGATGCTGTCGACCCTGATGACGTTGAGATGCTCCAAGATATGATAATCGCAGCAGTGAACGAAGCAAACCGCAAAGCAGACAGCCATGCCAGTGAGACAATGTCTAAACTCACAGGTGGGTTGAATCTTGGATTCTAGCCACGTTTATTTTGGAGGATTTTTTGCAAAGGATTGATGAAGCTATATGGATACTTATGCGATCCACTACAATGCTCCCATTGGGCGCTTGTATATTGCTGAATCGGATGGCTTTCTTGTCTATGTTGGGTTTGAACCATTGGTTGGCGCTCTTCCGAAAGAAGCACCTCTCATTTTGCATACTGCCGCGTTGCTTGATGATTATTTTGCTGGAAAACTCCGAAATTTCGAGTTACCCATCAAATTAAATGGAACCGATTTTCAGCTAAAGGCTTGGGATGCGCTCCTATCGATACCATATGGGTGCACATTGACATATAAGGAGCAAGCGAAGATTGTTGGGAACGCTCAAGCGTCTCGAGCAGTCGGAGCAGCAAATGGCAAAAACCCGATAAGCATCATTGTACCTTGCCACAGAGTCATCGGGAGCAATGGTTCGCTAATCGGGTATGGGGGAGGTCTCGACAAAAAGCAAGCTCTCCTAGATTTGGAAAAATCCGTTATCGACAGCAAGTAACTTGCGAATCTAAAAGCCTATCACACTTTATACTAGTGAGCCGAAATATATCCAGTGTTGGTACCAAGGATTTATTTCGCCTAGTGAGGTGGAGGACGCAGACTTGCTGTTGCAAAACAAGGACAATGAGCGAGGCAATGCAGGAGGTAGACAAGCGATAAACCGTCGAAATTTCCGCTCGCCAGCGTAAATATACTGGGAAGTTTAGGCTTTACCCATCCACAACGTGAACACCGCGAACTATCGTTCCAGCGTGCATAGCTTAAATTGAATTATATTTCTTCCAGTTTCGAAATCAACTACCTATTGCACCGTTTCTAACTCAATTGAATCAAGTATTGTAAACAATGCATTTTTTTGTTCGTTGCTCATATATCGGATCACAAAAGCCATTCCGATGTCATTAGAAGCATCAGCATCTCCATCCGGTATGCTGTGCAGCCATACCTCAAATGTCTCGTTTCCCTTTACTCCTGTTACATAAACACCTGTTAATGATGACCACCTGATTGGTACTAGACCATGAACAAAAGACTGGTTTCCTTCTAAATATCCGTCTAAAAAGGTTTCAGCTTCACTTTGGACACCCAGTGGAAATGAGATAAAATGGATCAATAGCGAAGCCTCATCGCCATCAGCATAGGTGAACTTTTCTGCCATTTCCAATTGAGAATCATGGGCAAAAAGCTCATCATCGGCATATAGCACCAAATTCTGGGCAACGGTATAAGGCAACTCGTACCGCTTTCCTGTTGGCATAAACGCAGTTTGAATCGGTTGATCCCCACTTCCCGCTATATTTCCATCATTGTTGTCCGCCGGTTCATCTGTATTTCGGGAATGGTCTTCTGATGCAGATAAGCTAGTATCTGTTAAGTCATCACCTTTCCTATTTAAAGCTACCAGTTGTACAACAAAAACGAAGCACACCAATGCACACATAATCGTGAAACCAACGAGTATTTTTTTTTGCGTTTTGCTCATTAGCTGCCCCCCAACTTATCTATACCCACGGAAATACGTCGCAACGCCTCATCTCGACCTAGGATAAAACAAATTTCCACCGCACCTCCGGGTGTCACCGCTTTCCCTGAAACCGCAATACGCACAGGCCACATAAGCATGGCGTTTTTTAGGCCAAGTTTATCCGCTAATTTTATGAACCCATTGTGGATGGCATCGCTTGTCCATTCCTCCAACTTACCAAGTTCCTCCTTTGCAGCTCGGAGCATATCCAGCGATATGACTTCATCTGTACCTGATTTCTTATGAATATACAAATCAGTATCATACTCGGGCAGTTCATCGAAGAAATCTATTTTATCCGGTATATCACTTAATTTCTCGCAACGGGCTTGGAGAATCGATGCAATAGCTTCAACAGATATGCTTTCTTTTTTAACTCCTTGCCTGATATACGGTTGCGCAATTTCTGTGAACTTCAATAATGGCAAAGCACGTAGATACTCGCTATTGAAATGCTTTAGTTTTTCTACATCAAAAATCGACGGTGATTTTGAAATCCCGCTGATATCAAATATTTCTTGCAGTTGTGATAATGAGAAGATCTCTCTTTCACCGCCAGGACTCCACCCCAATAGCGCTACATAGTTGAGTATCGCATCCGGAAGATATCCCTGTTGTAGCAAGTCATCATATGTTGGATCTCCCCGTCGTTTCGATAGCTTGTTTTGCGCGTCGCGCATGATGAGCGAGACTGTGATATATGCCGGTATTTCCCATCCGAACGCTTCATAAAGCAAGTTATATTTCGGTGCAGATGCCAGGTACTCGTTTCCACGCAAGACATGGGTAATTCCCATCAAGTGATCATCGATGACATTTGCAAAGTTATATGTGGGCATACCGTCTCTTTTTAGCAAAATCATGTCATCAAGGGTTTTGTTTTGGGCCGTTATGCTTCCGTACACCATATCAACAATTGTCGTTTCACCTTCTCTAGGTGCCTTCATGCGTATAGCAAATAGCTCGCCTGCCTCAACACGCAACTTTGAATCCCCATAAGCCAATTCCCGGCAGTTGTCAACCACAGGCAAACTATTATGAGATTTGGCTGTAATCATATCTTCTTCTTCATCTATCTCTTGCTCTTCATTACCTTTGTTGCAAAAACAATAGTACGCAGCACCTTTTTCACATAGAAGTTCCGCATAAGGACGATAGATTGGTTTGCGTTCGCTTTGAGTATACGGTGCCGCCGGTCCACCGACAATCGGCCCCTCATCGTAATTAAGCCCTGCTCCTTGCAAAGTTTCGATGATGACTTCTATTGAGCCTTCTACATAACGCGCCGAATCAGTGTCTTCTATACGCAATATGAATGTGCCTTCATGTTTTTTTGCCACTAAGTATGCATATAGAGCTGTGCGAAGACCACCCACATGCATATAGCCTGTAGGACTAGGCGCAAATCGTGTACGCACTCCACCGCGAGGGATTTTTGCTTCCATGTCATTGAAAAATGCCGTATCCATATACTCACTCCATTTCTTGATGCTAATCACAGAAAATCCACAATACTGAAAAAATGTAATCATGTTAGTAGGTAATCACACCTAATTCCCCACGGCTTCTTCTTGCTCGAGTTCTATATATGCAACTTTCCCGACCAATGTGCGAGGCAAATCCTTTCGGTATTCAAACTCTCTGGGCATTGCATATTTTGCGATATGCCTTTGGCAATGCTCTAGTATGGATTTTTTCACTTCTGAAGTTGCTTCGATTCCATCTCGCAAAACAATAAATGCTTTGACACGTTGCATTCTATAATCATCAGGTACACCAATAACGCAGCTTATTAGCACGTAGTCATGTGCTTCGATTGCGTTTTCCAATTGAGAGGGATAGACGCTGTACCCTGACGTGACTATCATCCTCTTTATGCGTTGGCGGAAATACACATAACCATCTTCATCCATTGCACCTAGATCCCCCGTATGAAGCCAGATGCGACCATCCAAATGCATTTGCAATGCTTGAGCAGTTTCATCAAGGTTATTATTATAACCTTTCATTACCGTTGGTCCGGTCAAGGTTATTTCCCCCTCTTCACCACATGGCAGCGGTTCCTGCGTTCCCTGGCGGACAATTTTGTAGTATGTATCCGGATATGGGATTCCAATGCTTCCCTCTTTGTGAAAATCATGTGGGGTCAAGCAGCTAGCAGTGACGCATTCAGTGAGACCATATCCTTCGCGCACTTGGACGCTCGCCCCATGCTTATGTAAAAAGGCATCGACTTTGCGTTTCAACTCCACTGAGAGCGAATCTCCTCCCGAAAACACTCCTTCCAACTGCGACAAATCAAGTTTGTCGATGTTTTCCAACCTGAGCAACGCTTCGAATAGGGTCGGTACACCTGCAATATAGTGAGGTTTATGCTTTTTGAGTAGCTGAGCATATGACTTTATTGAAAACTGCGGTACAAGGATCGTGTTCCCGCCAGCAACATATGCTGTATGAATACACACACCAAGCCCGAATCCATGGAAAATAGGCATTATCGCAAGCATTTTGTGGCTTGGTACGACACATTTAGCTGCTTCCACGGTTTGGTATGCTAAAGCGTTGAAATTGAGGTTTGTTAGGAGTATACCCTTCGTCTTGCCCGATGTGCCTCCACTGTACAAAATAGCTGCGATATCTTCTCCATGGGTTTCAGCTTCGTAGTCCTCAAGGTACAATCGTCCCCGCTGCAGCAAATCAGAATATCTCAACAATTTTCCGCCTGAAGCGCGTCTTGCGATTTTACGCCCTTGTGTTATCCTGTACAAAGGTTTCTTTATCCCCTTTAAGCCGTCTTCGATTCCGCAAAGTATTAGGCTCTTTAGCCCAGTTCGCGGAAGTATCTCTACTAGTTTATCTCCAAACTGGTCAAGGGTCAGGGCTGCAACACTCTGGCTATCATTTAGGTAGCTAACAAGCTCTTCTGTTGCAGATAATGGATGAACCATATTTGCCACGGCACCTACAAGATTGAGTGCATAAAACATTATAACGGCTTGAGGAGTGTTTGGCATACATATCGTGACCCGTTCTCCACGCTCAATCCCAATTGCTGCTAAGCCACGAGCGCATATGCGGATCTCTTCAGCGAATCCGCTATATGTTTGTTTGACCCCAAAGAAATCATACGCGATAACGCCAGGGTATGTTGATGCAGTTTTTAGCACGAGGTGAGCCATCCCGCAAGTTGGATAATCAATGTTGTAGGACGTATTTAAACCGAATCTTTGCTGAGGTACATCAAAAGTCATAAAACCGATCCCTTTGCTGAAATTACAATCTCCCTGCAGTGTATCTGTTGTGACCTGCTTGTTTGGATCTGTACAGCAGCTCATCTGCATACAAAATGAAATCGTCTGTTCGGTGTTTCTGTCTCACTTTGCCTGTTACGAGTCCCATTGAGATAGTAAGAACGCTCGCTGCGCTGTTTTTCTCATGAGATATGTCCAAGTTTCGGATATTGTTGAGCATCTTTTCAGCAAGCATTTGCGCACCTTCTTCCTCGGTGTTCGGCAGCGTTACTACAAACTCATCTCCACCGTAACGGACAACAAAGTCATCGGCTCTTGAAATGGATTTAGAAAGCGCGCCAGCAACTGCTTTCAAGCAGGCATCCCCTGCGCTGTGACCGTAAACATCGTTGTAGTTTTTTAGAAAATCGATATCAATCATCATTAAGCTGAGTGTGGAATTGGAGCGGGAAAGTGTGTTGATCAGGCGTCTCATATGTTCATCAAAAAACCTTCTATTCAATATATCAGTAAGAGAATCATAATATAGGTTTTCTCTAGATGGTTCGAGTTTGACTACATCATCTCCAGTGGCGTTCACGTCAGTGTCTCTCACATCTCTAGATCCATTCAACCTCGCTTGGACACCATCTATCTCAATCATGCGGTTTGCAAAATCTTTGCCAACTCCCATCGCTTCCGCGATAGGCATCAGCATGTTCGTGAATACTTCTTCAAATGTAACAACTATTTTTGATGACATAAATCCATTAGCTTTCTCCAATGCATCATCCATTGCTGCTCGGAGCTTTAATATATCATACTGTGACTCTGTTGATGAATTCGCCATACAAGTTCCTCCAACTGACTATATGAATGATATGATAGCGCAAATACAATTACACTACGTCAGGGTATCATCATTTTCCACAGGGGTCAAGTACCAAAGTGTGCATTTCTAATATGATGCGCTAAACGTTTATGGTGGGGCGGTAGCAAAAAATCTCTTGTGCATATGCACCAATACCAGATTTAGATCGAAAGCGTCTCTGAAGTGTTCAGCGAATAGCAGTCAGTACCGCAATGACAACGTTCTTTTTTTTCGGTTTTGTGCACGGCTTTATGCAAATAGTGATCCGAATAGCCAAATGCAATCCGACAAAATTAAAACGCTTTAGCGGTTGTTCTTGCAATTTCCTTATCATGTGTTATTATGGTATAACAATATATGTGAGGTGTTGGTAAAACATGAAAACTGCTAGGAACGTTCTTATCACATTGCTTGCAGGGTTGGTTTTTTTCTACTTCGCGTTGCCTGCACTTAATCTCCAAGATCCGAATTTCTACATATTTCTTATCACAATGGCATTGTTCTATTGTGCGTTAGAAATTGCCGGAAGAGGTCTGCTCAAAATCACACCGGAACTAGAGCATAACAACCCACCTCTTGAAGTGATCAAAATTCTGGTTACGGATGTTATCAAGCAAATCACAATTCCAGCTATTGTAGTCATTGCATTAGTCGCTTTCTTACTCGGCGGGCAGTTTATTTCCTCTCCATTTTTTAGAGCAGCTTCCTATAAAAGCCTGCTAGAAGTCAGCTCAGGCGATTTTGCTGTCGAAGTCACAGAGATACAACTAAGCAGCCAGATACCGATGCTGGATACAGACTCTGCCCAGAGGCTTGGCGAGAGAAAAATGGGTGAGTTGGCGGACATGGTTTCTCAATTCGAAGTTGCTCGCGACTACACGCAAATCAACTACAAAGGCAAACCCGTGAGGACAACATCATTGCAATACGGAGATATGATCAAGTGGTTCAACAACCGCCACGACGGTTTCCCTGTATATTTTATTGTCGATATGGTAACGCAGAATGTCGAGACAGTCTGGGTTTCAGACGTTGTTGAAGGTGCTACAGGGATCAAATATGCTCCTGCTGAATACCTAAGCAGAGATCTCACAAGGCATTTACGTTTTAACTATCCCACTTTTATGTTTGATGTTCCGAATTTCGAGATTGATGACGATGGTGTGCCATATTGGGTCTGTCCCAGAATCGTCAGGCGAATCGGTCTATTCGGCGGAAAGGATATTCGTGGAGCTGTTCTGGTAAATGCCGTCACAGGTGAGTGCGAGTACTTCGAGAATCCCCCGGTTTGGGTTGATAGAGTCTACTCTGCCGACTTAATTATACAACAATACAATTATTTTGGTATGTATCAAAATGGTTTCATCAACTCTATGTTTGGACAACGTGGAGTCACCGTAACTACAAGCGGTTACAACTATATCGCTATCAATGATGACGTGTACATGTATACAGGCATTACAAGCGCAGGTTCTGACCAATCAAACATTGGGTTTATTCTTACAAATCAACGAACAAAAGCAACTTCTTTCTACTCCATAGCGGGTGCTACAGAAAACAGCGCCATGGGCTCTGCAGAAGGTGCTGTGCAGCATCTTAACTATAAGTCAACATTCCCGTTACTTTTAAATATATCATCTCAACCAACGTATTTCAGCGCTCTTAAGGACTCAGCCGGACTTGTAAAAATGTATTCGATGGTTAATGTTGAGCAGTATCAAATTGTTGCGACTGGGCAAACAGTCGAAGAGTGCGACACCAATTACAGAGATCAGCTAGCTCGAAACAACTTGGCTGATTTACCAATTTTCAACACGACAGAAGTTTCAGGAATTATCGCAGAGATACGTTCAGCAGTTATAAATGGTGACACTCATTACTATATTAGACTAGAGAATACGGAGTATTTCTACAGGCTCTCTGCTGCCGAATCCGAAATTGCTGTTGTGCTCAACATTGGCGACATGGTGGTACTCAATGCCGGAGATTCAAAAGACATGGTTAGGGCAGCCCTTTCCATCCGCATGGGCTAAACAGACCGCTAAATAAACGGTATAAGATTTGGACTTAAAACTGACTACAAAATGTGCAAATAACAAATCATTGAGCAACATCATATGCAAAGAATAACAAAGCCGAAATCCTTGCAAATACAGGGGTTTCGGCTTTGTTTCATTGGTGGGCCCTCAGGGATTCGAACCCGGGACCGCCCGGTTATGAGCCGGATGCTCTGACCAACTGAGCTAAGGGCCCCAAAGGATTTTCATAAATAGCGAAATACTCTCGAAAGGGCTAGATTAGCGCAACCAATGCTTTGTTCGTGGAATACTGTTTGCACAGATCAACAGCGTATTCATCAGCTTATGAAGACGGCAATTGCGAGAGGCAACGATTCAAGCGAAACAGAACAACCCGTTTCCCATGAGAGTATCAACTACGAACAGCCTTTCTTCCCACGCCCATAAAACAGCAACGCTCACATATTATACACAATCTTTGGAAAAATGCAAGGAGTAAAGCAAAAAAAGTCAAAGTATCTACAGCTTGTTAAATCCCTGTTAATTTTCCGCCAACTGTGATACAGTGGTAGTATATCTTACATTAACAAAGGAATACAATAATATGGAAAACAAGCTAAGAGAATATGCAAAGGTGATTATACAAGTTGGTGTTAATCTTCAAAAGAATCAAACACTGGTGATTTCATGTCCGGTAACTTGCGCCGAGTTCGCTCGCCTATTAGCGGAAGAGGCATATGGTGTTGGTGCCAGAGAGGTGGTAATGCGTTGGGGAGACGATGCACTTACCCGAATGAAATATTTGCATGGCGATGATGAGATTTTCGATGAGATATCCGATTGGCTTAAAACATTTTATTATGAATATGCTGACAAAAGAGCAGCAATTGTCAGCATATCATCCAGTGACCCTGAATACCTCAAAGAGGTCGACCCTGATAGATTGCGCCGATCTTCTATCGCATCTGGCAAAGTGTTGAGAGAATACCAGAATATGCAAATGCGCAATGAATTCCCATGGTGCGTTATATCGATTCCGACACCAAATTGGGCTGCTAAAGTTTTCCCAGGATTGCCGATAGACGAAGCTATGGATTATTTATGGGAAGCGGTTTTTGCTGCTGTCCGCGTCTCTGGTGACGGGAGCGCAATGCAACTCTGGGCAGAGCATATCGAAAGACTCAATCAACGCACAGAGAAAATGAACGAATACAAATTCACAAAGCTTACATACAGGAACAATTTGGGTACCGACCTTGTTGTGGAACTTCACGACAAGGCTAAATGGGTCGGTGTCGGAGAAATGTCCAAAACCGGTGTGAATTTTGTCGCAAATATGCCATCAGAAGAAATATTCACATTACCAAAGAAAAAAGGCGCAAATGGCGTGGTCTTTTCTTCCATGCCATTGTCACTGGATGGCACTTTGGTAAAAGACATTTGCTTCACTTTAAAAGATGGTAAAATCGTGACTGCAACAGCATCTGAAGGATTAGAGTCGCTTCTAAAAAAGCTTGATATTGACGACGGCGCACGATACCTTGGCGAGGTTGCAATAGTACCATCCAATTCTCCAATATCGGATATGGGTCTTCTTTTCTACAATACGCTTATCGACGAAAACGCCTCATGCCACTTCGCTTTTGGAAAAGCATATCCAACATTTTCCGACGTAGATGAGCTTTCAAACGATGAACTAATAGAGCGGGGTACCAACGATTCATATGTTCACGTCGATTTCATGGTTGGCACCCCTGATTTGACTATATACGGAGAAACAGCAGATGGTCGGATAATCCCTATACTAATTGACGGAAATTTCACAATCTGACTATAGGCGTTAACATCCACAGAACAATTTTGTCAACTACTAGTATTTACCGCTATCAGAAAGCGAATACGATGGGATATGCTGCATATCCATTATATTCCCCACAGACCTTGATGTTAGCTGCGGTATCACATGACCATCAGATATCTTGAGATTGAATCTACCAATCAAGCTTTGCAATGACAACGCTTGACCACTGAGCTGCTCTGATGTAGCTGCACTTTCTTCCGCTGTTGCACTGTTTTGTTGTATTACTTGCGAAACTTGATCAATACCGATATTTATCTGAGAAATTGCGTTTGTTTGCTCATTGGACAACTGCGCGATTTTGTGTGCCGCTTCTACATTTTGTGCAATATCTTCAACAATCTCCTGGAGCGATTCGGCTGTGTCTGTTGCGATGGTCAAGCCAAGGTTTGATTTTTCTATGCTGTTTTCTATCATACTTGCAGTATCCTTCGCTGCCTCCGCGCTCTTCGCTGCTAGATTTCGAACTTCTTCTGCCACTACGGCAAAGCCTTTACCATGTTGCCCTGCTCTAGCTGCTTCAACTGCTGCGTTAAGAGCCAGTATGTTCGTCTGAAATGCAATATCATCTATGACTTTGATTATTTTGCCTATCGATTGTCCCGCTTCGCTTATCTCCGTGACGGCTTCAACAAGATTGTTCATCCGCTCATTGCCAGCTTCCGCTTTTTGCCTTATACTCACAGAATTTGATGCAGCATCTTCTGCCATGCTGGCGCTGTTTTGAGTTTTTTCAGAAATATCGGTAACTGATACAGACAGTTGGTGAACCGAAGCTGCTTGTTCGGTCGATCCCTGCGCCAGAGATTGGCTGCTATTGGCTACTTGATTTGCGCCTGCTGTCACTTGCGATGAAGCTGTATTAATTTCTGCAAACATTTGATTTAGATTACCCACCATATTGCCTAATGCTTTACCCATCACGTCAGCATCCGAAAGTGCTTCAATATTAACGCAAAGGTCGCCATCCGCTATTTTGGTCAGTATCTCGGATACTTCCGTGACCCGCCCTACAAATGAAGCACAGGCTGTTATGGTCTCACCAATTTCATCTTTTACTTTCGAGATGTTGTTGATAACCTCGAGGTCTTCATCACGCAGCGAAATGTCTCCGGTTGACCCTGCTTTATTCATAAACTGAGATAGTGGAATTAGTGGCTTTACGATGTTTCTGGTTAAAACCCAAGCCAAAGACACGCACGCAAGTATTGCGACACCAATCAGAACAAAAATCGCTTTAGCCATCGATGCTTCAGCATTCTTAATATCAACGATTTTATTCTCAATTACTTCCACATACCGAAGATCCATTTCGTTAAGAATAGATATAACTTCCTGAGTACGCGGAAGTACAGATCCAACTAAAATAGCTTCTGCGGTTGCGTGGTCTCCACTATTGAGACTTGCGACAATTCTTTCCGTTTCCTTGTGGATAAAGTCGTGTGGTTCGGTAATTCTATCTAGCAACACAAGTATTTCGCTATCTTTGATGTTTTTAGCAACATCACTTTCATGCCACTGCCCAAGAGCACAGGTATTCGGATCGACCGAACCTGTAAAAAGAGTTCCAGTGTACACAGTTTCTGTAAGACCATGACGCCACCTATAATGGGCACCTAAAACATTACAGACACCAAAAGCTTCTTCTTGCAGAGTACTCATCTCAGCCGTCATCCCGGATATTGCATTCGATGATATCAATGCAATGATTCCAAGAGATATTCCGATAGCTGCCATTAGTACAAATCCCATTAATATTTTCTTTCTGATAGTCATATACTTCTCCTCGTTTGATTGATTGCTCTGATTTTGATTTTGTAACCAACTATAGCGCATTTGTGTTTTGCAATATCTACACAGCCGTTTAGGTTTTGGCTTTCCCTTACCACGTGATTATCCATCGAAATTATAATCCTATAAGCACTCACTCAATAATATCCCGATACAAAAAATAATATTCGCACATTACACCTCGATTTTTCATTATGTGAGTACCAAAACTGTGAATGTCAAGTAAAAGTGAACCAAAAGCGGTGCAGCGTTGATCCGGGCATTCTACTGTATCAATCCCAATGGACATTTATCCCCTCTGTCCGAAGAAAACGAAAAAGAATCCATAGGCAAAGTCGAACCCCTTTTTATGTCGAAGTCCAACGGCACACTGAAAACCAGCAAATACGCAAGCTCTGGTAATTAGCTCCCTTTGTATATCGATCCATTTTTCCTCAAGTCGAGTTTTAGTCAAATATCTGACGAGAATGATGAGAGTTTTGACGCGATAATCACAAATAAAAATAGAATAAGCACCGTCATATTCAAAAATAAAAAGCATAGAACCCTTGCAAATACAAGGGTTCTATGCTTTTTCCTTTGGCTCCCCAAGTTGGACTCGAACCAACGACCCTGCGGTTAACAGCCGCATGCTCTACCGGCTGAGCTATTGAGGAATATTTGAGCCTAAATTGGTAAAACTAGGCTCAAATTGAAGTGTTGGCGAATACCTATTTTTCCGGGCCGTCTCCAGCCAAGTATCGTCGGCACTGATGAGCTTAACTTCCGTGTTCGGAATGGGAACGGGTGGATCCTCACCGTAATAAACACCAACTTCATTGGAACAGTTTACGCAAAAACCACTTTAGCCGCTTTAAAAATTGATATCTTCTGGTTCAGATTTATCTGCTAAACACGAATCCATCTTCATAGTGGTGGTAGATGCTGTCGAGCTTTTAGTTCGTTTTTTGAAATCACATTGCGCAACTGGGTTCGATATTGTTCTGAGCTGCGAGTACACTAGCCCGGTAATGGTACAACAAAACAAAATTTTTGTCAAGAGTAATTTCTAAGCTAGATTGGTGACCCGTACGGGAATCGAACCCGTGTCGCCGGCGTGAGAGGCCGGAGTCTTAACCGCTTGACCAACGGGCC
>Ga0099364_10008322_pt1 | contig 14612 bp, 14 predicted proteins | sample TergutTh196P3_FD_73070 | JGI IMG/M metagenome (GOLD analysis project Ga0099364, IMG submission 73070) | Microcerotermes parvus P3 segment gut microbial communities from Pointe-Noire, Republic of the Congo - Th196 P3 | ecosystem: Host-associated > Arthropoda: Insects > Digestive system > Gut ... | reverse complement strand
TTCTTCTTTTTGCTTGCAGTGTTCGCCGTAAAGATGTATGATTACCAAAATAACTTTTCAGAAAGGATTGCACTATGAGTTTGGAATCAGAATTGATGACAACATCGGATGCCGCAAAACAATGGGGGGTAACAACCCGCCGTGTACAGATTCTATGTGATAACGGCAAAGTAAACGGCGCTTTTAGAATGGGAAAGACTTGGATAATTCCAAAAGGGGCACTCAAGCCAATAGACGGTAGAACAAAACAAGCAAAGGAGCAGACTAAGATGGCATAACTAAATAGAACAAAACAAGCAAAGGAGCAGACAAAGATGGCATAACTAAATAGAACAAAACAAGTAAAGGAGCAGACAAAGATGGCAGGAGCTAAATAGAAACAACACCGCAACCTAAGGAAGGGGTTGTTATATATGAATCCTAAAACACGAAAACTGTTAGAACAAATTTTTCATTGATTGTGGCTTTCGCATTTACTTTGACGGCGATTGGGTAAGTTTTTGGGAGGGGAAGGAAGTACATGACACAAAAGTTAGAAGTTTATCATATGACCCAAGAGTTAGGAGCGTTGGGAGGGTTAGGAGGGTTAGGTGAGTTAGGAGAGTTAGGAGAGTTAGGAGATTTCACATGACCCAAGAGTTAGAAGTATATTTTGATTATATTTGTCCATACTGTCTGCGAGGACATGAATACCTTTTAGAACTACTGCCGCAGTATCCAGATCTTATTGTTAAGTGGTTCCCGTGTGAAGCGCATCCGCGACCCGAGAGTTACGGGCGACATAGCGATCTTTGCGCTCGCGGAATGTATGTTGCGTTGGAGAGTAGTGCCAATCTGTTGGAATACCACAACAGTATGTACCGTGCAGCTTTAAAAGACGGTGCTGATATTGAGAACTCAAACGTTCTGTTAAGATATACAGAAGGGATTCTGGATCGGGAAAAATTTAAATTGGCACTTTCCGACGGGTTGTATGAGGACAGGCTTTTAGAAAACAATCGGTTGGCCTGGGACAAACATGGCTTTCAAGCTGTTCCCTCTTATAGAATGGGTGAGAAGATACTGAAATCTAAACTAGGTGTCGGTGTGAGTAAAGAACAACTTGCATCGTTTATAAGGAAACATTTAAAGTCAATGTAGCGGCATGTAGAGGCAAATTCCGCAACATATTTTCTTCAGGCTCCTAAATGCCACATTAAATTATTTCGAAATACGGCTCAACTAAACAATGTGCAGAGTGGATAGCCGAGGAACTAGGCGCATCCCTTTTGAGGTGTGGATTCCAATCAAGAAGAAAGAGTGAGCGAATAAATGAATTGGGAACCGTGGACAGGATGCTATAAAGTTAGCGATGGTTGTAGCTATTGTTACTTCTATGGGCCGTACTCAAAGCGATTTGGGCAGAATACTGTGCATAAGACCGATGATTTTGACAAGCCGCCGATTTACCGACTACGGCGAACCAATGACGGCAAAGCGGCTACTTTCGAGGTAGCTGCTTCTCTTTCGTCAATGGTCTGACCGCCGAAATGTCATTATCAAACCCCACAAACACTATCTCTTGCTTTAGCAAACGCCGTAACCGACAAATCTATATCATCATAAGTAGTTTTGTAAGCGCAAATGCTGATTCTGATAAATGGCTTACCAAATCTTTTAGCACCACCACACCAACACACGCCGGATTGTTGTATAGCTTGAATAATATTTTGCGTAGTGGTTTCATCACCGACAAAGACATTGACTTGATTAAAAGAAATATTATTGAGTATCTCAAAGCCTTTAGCCTTTAACCGTTCGGCAAAATACTGAGCTTTATCGTGAAGATTTTCAACTAAAAGTTTAACGCCGTTTCTTCCTAAAGATTTCAAGGTTGCCCATAGTTCAACACCTCTTGCCCGTCTTGACATTTCCATTGTGTAAAGCAAATTATCACGTTTTTCACTGTACATGATATATGAACCTTCCATTTGTAACGCGTCAGTCAATGCCTTGCGGTCTTTGCAAAGTATTATCCCACAATCATATGGCGCGTTAAGTGTTTTATGAGCATCTGTTGACCACGAATCCGCTAAACAAAGCGATTTTGTTAAGTGAGCGAATTTGTCCGAAGCTCCTGCCCATAACCCGAACGCTCCATCAATATGCACCCACGAACTTTTTGCGTTAGCCTCTTTACAAAGAACATCAAAATTATCAAACGCTCCTGTATTAACATTTCCCGCTTGTAAAATCAACAAGGTATTATCATCAAGCGGAGGAATATTCGTATAATCTATTCCACCTTGATTATTCGATTTTACCTTTTCAACTCTATCGCTGCCCAACCCTAATATTGAAAGTGCTTTAAATACGGTTGAATGTGCTTCCTCGCTTAATACAACCCTAATCTGCGGCGCGTTAAAAAGTCCGTTTTTCGTTATGTCATAACCTTTTTTCTTTAGTAAATGATTCCTCGCCGCGGTAATTCCGCAAAGCGTTGCGGCAGAACTACCGGTGACAAATCCGGCAGCCGTGCCTTGTGGTAATCCCAATAAGTCAACAATCCAGTTTTCGCATACTTCTTCCAAAGTGGAAGCGATAGGCGATATTACGTTTAATGCGGCGTTTTGGTCCCAAACATCTGAAATCCACTTTGAAGCAAGCGCAGCGGGAACCGCTCCACCGTTGACAAAGCCAAAATACCGTCCGCCCGTTTGCGCGACGGTTGCTGGCGAACCGTAATCGCCCAATAACTTTATTATTTCAAGCCCATTTGCGCCGCTTTCGGGCAAATCCTCAATGAAGTTTTTCAAATTATCAATAGCTTCATTGGTCGGATTTACATTTCGAGAATCAACGCTTTTTATGTATTCAAGAGCATATTCTTTCGCTTTTTCATAAATGCTTGTATCAGTTGATTCGCTTCTTAGTTTATCGCATAATTTATTATTGTCCATTTGATTTTCTCCTTTATAAATTGCATCACTCGTACGTAGAGCAAGGTCTAGCGCACCTAATAATAACATCAAATATGAGCGTCAAGCCATTGACTAAGAAAAACTAGTTGGGTTTCATCGCGAAACCAATGCTCGCCGCCATCCAATACGGTTAAATCACATTTGAACCGCTTTAAGAAGTTTTCGACAACACTTTGTTCGGTAAGATTATCCTTTGAGCCATAAAGAATTGCTGTAGGCACACACCATTTTTTGAGGGTGTCAAAGAAGCGCTATACATTTTTTGATCTGTCCTATGGAGTAAACAGCCATGCACTTCTCTCCTCCCTTATGGCTTATATCTTCATTATAACAAAAAGTCTAACTGTTTCAAGTAGAAACTCCTGATCCAAACTGATGGTAGAGAATGGTGGAGGATGGTAGAGGTAACTGTTCAAATACCCCTCGTCATTGCGAGCAAAGCGAAGCAATCCAGGCACCGAATTAACGGGAAAATACAGCAAAACAGAGATTTCACGGACTAGATTGCTTCGTCGCTACGCTCCTCGCAATGACGAAGAGGGGGTATTTAAATAGACACTGGTGGAGGATGGTAGAGGGTGGTAGAGAATGGTAGAGGATGGTAGAGACTACTATGGTAATGGCAGCCTGGCAAAGGTTTTGTGGCAAAGGTTATCATGGTATAGGTTGTCATGGTATAGGTTGTCATGGGATAGGTAATCATGGTATAGGTTGTCATGGGATAGGTAATCATGGGATAGGTTGTCATGGGATAGGTAATCATGGGATAGGTTGTCATGGGATAGGTTACAATAAAATCCTAAATAGACCCCAAAAAAATCCCCCCACCGGGCTTGTTTGCGGAAACATTCCTGTTATAATTTTGTATAAAGGAATAAACTATTTGTACAAAAGGAGGGAAGATCATGCATATGGCTGACGTGTTACTGTCGCCAGTCGTCGGGATGACAATGAATGCGCTTAGCGTCACGGCTATCGGGGTGTCCGTGGCGAAGGTCAAAAAAAACGAAATAGGCGAAAACAAAATCCCGATTATGGGAGTCGCAGGCGCCCTTGTGTTTGCAGGCCAGATGATAAACTTCGCGATTCCAATGACGGGTTCGTCTGGGCATATTGGAGGAGGGATACTGCTTGCAGGTTTGCTGGGCAGCATTCCGGCTTTTTTGTCCATGGCCGCAGTTATTATCATTCAGTGCCTATTCTTCGCTGACGGGGGGTTGCTAGCTCTCGGCAGTAATATATTCGTTTTGGGTGTTGTCCCGTGCCTTATAGCGTATCCGCTGATTTTTAAGCCGCTTCTGAAAGGCGGAATCGACAAGAAGCGTTTATCGGTTGCTTCGGTAGTGGCGGTAATGGCAGGGTTGGAGTTGGGGGCATTTTTCGTAGTGGCACTAACAATGTTTTCTGGAATAACCGCTCTTCCTTTTGGTACGTTCCTTGCGCTTATGCTTCCTATTCACTTAGCCATTGGGTTAGCCGAAGGGGTCATTACTGCGGCGATACTCAGTTTTGTTCACGCTATGCGTCCGGAAATTATCGACTATGCGCAATCGGGAGAAAGGCTTAGCGGCGTCTCAACGAAAAAGGTTCTTGTAGCGCTCGCCGTGCTGACAGTTGTAACCGCTTGTGCGCTATCTCTGTTTGTGTCTGCAAACCCGGACGGTTTGGAGTGGTCGATTGAGAGGACTGTGGCGCAGACCGTCGGTTCAGAGGAGGAAATTGAGGCTGAGGGTGGCGTCCATGAGGGTGCGGCAAGCATACAGGAAAGCACAGCGTTCCTGCCGGATTACGCTTTCGAGGGAGATCCCGAAAATGCGGTGGGAACTACCGTGTCTGGCCTTGTCGGCACAGTGATCACATTTGCGGTTGCTGGGGCCGCAGGATTTGTTATTACAAAAGTTAAGAAGGGAAGAAGGGCGAAAGCAAGTGTCTGACATGAGTGCTCGCGTCCATGAATTAAGGGCGCTGGAAAACCTCGCAGCGGGACAAACTGTAATACATCGGTTACATCCATTAGCAAAAATAATAACTGCTTTTACATTCATCGTATTTGTGGTCTCATTTGGGAGGTACGATTTCGTTCGCCTTGCCCCGTATTTATGCTACCCTTTCGTAATGATGGCGCTCGCGGAACTGCCGTACAAGCTGCTACTCTCGCGGGTGCTTATTGCACTGCCTTTTTGCCTGTTCATCGGCTTATCCAATGTAATATTTGACAGGGCCATTGCTTTTACGTTAGGTGGTTATGCAGTCAGCCTCGGAGTTCTGTCTTTCGCGACGATTATGCTAAAAATGTACCTGAGTGTGATGTCGGCTCTGGTTCTTGTGGCGACGACCCCGTTTACTGAGCTTACGGCGCAATTGCGAAGAATTCATGTCCCGTTGGTTTTTGTGATGGTTTTCGAAATGACATATCGCTATATCAGCGTCCTGTTGGAGGAGACATATTCAATGACGACGGCATATAAGCTACGCTCCGGCGTTAAGAAAGCCCTTGATATGCGCCATATGGGATCATTCGTCGGACAGTTGCTGTTGCGCGGGTTCGACAGGGCTGAGCGTATTCATGCAGCTATGCGCTGTCGAGGTTATTCGTTGAAGCACATATCTCCGGCTCGAAGGGGATTGCTGCTACCGGATGTGCTAGCTCTTGCGATGGTATGTCTGCCATCAATACTATTTCGTTTTCTAAGATTTGGATGGTGATGTTTTGCTGACGGTAACAGATTTGACAGTTGAATACACAGATGGAACATGTGCGGTGGATTCTGTTTGTTTCTCTATTAAAACAGGGGAAAATGTAGCCCTAATCGGTGCTAATGGGGCGGGGAAGACCTCGCTCCTGTTGTCTCTTGTTGGCGTACTGCAAGCAAAACGCGGAAGTGTACGCGTTGGAGAAACTGTATTAGACAAGAAAAACCTGCGCGAAGTTCGTTCCCGATTGGGAGTAGTGTTCCAAAACCCTGATGATCAGCTCTTTATGACGAGCATTTATGACGATGTTGCGTTTGGCCCGCGTAGCTTTGGCTATGACGAAACTGAAGTGGACGCGCGCGTAATGGAGACCATGTCGCTCCTCGGGATTGAGTGCCTTGCGAAGCGTTCGCCGCTCAAACTTTCCGGCGGCGAAAAGCGCCTAGCGGCAATTGCGACCGTACTTGCCATGCACCCTGACATTCTGCTGTTTGACGAACCGACCGCTTTTTTGGATCCGCAGGCTCGGCGCAGGTTGGCGACCATCCTGACAGAACTGCCGCAGGGAAAGTTGATAGCTACGCACAATCTTGAGTTTGCGGCGGAAATATGTTCGCGGGTGTTGCTTCTGCAGAACGGAAAACTCATTGCGGATGGCGGTAGCGATCTTCTACGGGACGCATCGTCGCTTGAAGCGGCGGGCTTGTGAGGAAAATCCCCTGTGAGGAAAATCCCCTGTGAGGAAAATCCCCTGTGAGGGAAATCACCTGTGAGGGAAATCACCTGTGAGGGAAATCACCTGTGAGGAAAATCCCCTGTGAGGAAATTCACCTCGGTTACGTGACGGCGTTGATAATCTCTACAAGGCTAAGTTTTAGGGTATTAATACCTTCATCGTTTCTCCGCTCATCAATCACGTTTAAAACATGTGCTTTTTGCACGACATGATTCATATCGCGGCAAGTATTTGGAATACCACAAATATTTGGAATACTACAAGTATTTGGAATACAACAAGTATTTGGAGTGTTACAAATATTTGGAAAATTCTGTTGCATCACCTCACAATGTAGGGCATAATTATATTGAGGAGTTTGCGATATAAAAATCATCCTTCCCATATGAAATCCGCAAGAAACAGGGCGTCCGTGACGGCGATATACTTTTTGCGGAAATCTTGTTATTCTGTCTGTCGGTTTATTGATAGTAATGGCAGAACCAAAGGAATGGTAGTAAACATGAATGTCCTGATATTGGGCAAAAATGAAATAAATGACGTTTTGGCAGAACGCTTAAGGGAATGCGGTTATTTGCCATTGCTGGTTGAGGATATTGTCAGTGTCAGTGCTTTTAGGGGCGAATGCGGCAGTTTTACTGTCAGAATGAATAGCGTGGACAATGTGACCGCCAGCGGGGCTGGTACCAGAAGCAATATGGCTGCCAGTGGGGCTAGGGGCGAAAGCAACATGGCGGTTGGCAAGGTTGGTACCGGAAGCAATATGGACGATAGCGGGGTCGGCACAAGCACGACTGATATATGCGTTGCGGCTGTTGTGATAACTGAGGATGTGGGCAGATGTTTGCCGGATGTAGCAGGAATGCGCCCTGTATACTTGTTTGATTCTTGCGCTATTGCGAAAATAGCAGGGATGCGAACTAAGGGGCCAGTAGTTTTTCTTTTGGATTACTTTGGAGAATCCCCACAGAAGTCAACTGTAAAGGCTTTGAGTGATGCATATTCCCTTGCGCTGAAGAAGATCTGCGTCATATATGCGTTTAGATTCATGCGGTCCGCAGGCGTAGAGGGGGATCGTCTCTATGAGATGTGCAGGAAAGCGGGCGTCACATTTATTAAATACGAAAGCTTGGACATAAGCAATGATATAAACAAGGATATGTTTGGAATAACGGTTTCGGACGGGGTTTGCGGTGTCGAAATATCTGCTAAATATATCGTAACCGACTGTGAACACGGAGTTAGCGCCAGCTTGTCTGAGTTGGCGAAAACAATGAGGCTAAAGGTCAATGGCGAGGGATTTATAAATGAAGACAGGCACAGTCTCAGCCCTACGCTGACAAGCAGAAAGGGCGTTTACTGTTTTGGCGGGGGCATTGTTGCCGACAGGCTAGGCGAAGCGATAGATTTTACTCTGTCAACATTGGAGGAAGTGCGTGTTGATAAGAACTATGGCGCACAAAGGCATTCTGAAAAAGGATTCGCGGTAGTCGATGCGGGGAAGTGCAGTTTTTGCTACACATGCTATCGTGCATGTCCCCATGCCGCTATGGAGCCTGACGACGGGCAGGCACACGTAATGAAATGCATTGAGTCTGCATGCGAAGCGTGTGGCGCATGCGTTTCAATCTGTCCAGGGAACGCGATAGTTTTGAAGTATAGCGAACGTGAAAATAGCAGACTTGAAAATGCCGGGCAAAAAAATAACAAACGTGGAAATGCTTGGTCTGGAAAGGGCGAACGAGTAAATGTCGGGCCTGGAAATGGCGAGCGTAAGCACGGTAGCCGCAGGGAATTGAAGCTGCTCTGTTGTGAGAATTCGGGCAGCATTGCTCTGTTGGAGCTGTTGCTGGAAATGGGGGGCTTGGCTTCGAAAATTGATTATGACATAGTACCGTGCGGCGGCGGGATAGGGTTTGAACGGATTTCAAGTGAATTGGTCAACTATGAGAAGGTTATGGCATTGGTTTGTATGGACGGCGCATGTAAGCATTTTGACGGCAATAGGTGTGCTTGCGGACAAGCCACCAGGCTGTCTGCGATGCTCGAAGACACTGGGATTGATAAGCACAGGGTGAGTGTTATAAATATGTCGCATGCGATGGGGAATGTATTAAGGGATGCCATCATTGATATTCTAGGAACTGTGGACAATGTGGACAATGTGGACAATGTGGACAATGTGGACAATGTGGGTAATGTGGGTAATGTGGATAATGTGAACACTGTGGGTACTATTGGCACTGTGGATAAAACGGGTATTGGACATAATGCGGACATTGTGGACAATGTGAGTATTGTAGGCACTGTAGGTACTGTGGGTACTACTGGCACTGTGGATAAAGATGATACCATTTACACTGTGGATAAGTTGGAAAATGTGAACACTACTAATGCCGTATGTACTGTGGGTTCTGTGGATAAAGATGATACTATTTGCACTGTGGGCAATGTGGACAATATGGCCAGTGTGGCTAATATGAACACTGCAAGCACTGTGGATAATGTGAACAGTTTGGTCAAAACGAATGAAATTGATGCTGTGGATAATGTGGACAATCAGAACAAAAAAAGCATGGTGAGTGCTGTGGATAATGTGGATAAAGCGACTGCAATGAGTGCTGTGGATAATGTGGACAATTAGGCTTATGAGAACACAATAAACACTGTGGATAATGTGGATAAAGCGAACAAAAAGGCGTTGTGGATAATGTGGACAAAGCAAACAAAGTAGGCGTTGTGGACAATGTGGATAATGAGGATACAGTCTGTATTTGCGGAAAGGAATGATAATTGCGGTGATTGTTGCGGAACTAAAAAATATTGAAGAAATAATTAAATCGTTGAAAGGTTTCGGCTCCGCCGTTATTGCGGCATGTGGCACATGCGCGACGGTGTGTATGGCGGGTGGCGAAAAAGAAGCGTTGAGGCTTGCTGGTATGCTAGATTTAGTAGCACGGGAGAGGGGCGAAAAGTTCGCGGCGGAGGTTGTCACGCTTACAAGGCAATGCGACCATGAGTTTATGGACGAGAGCAAAGATATACTAAACGCATCAGAGTGCATATTGTCGCTTGGCTGTGGGGCAGGCGTGCAGTTTCTTGCGGAGAGGTTCCCTGACAAGGTTGTGCTACCCGGGTTGAATACGGAATTCATAGGCGTTAATAGGGGCATTGGGTATTGGACGGAGATGTGCCAGGGCTGTGGCAATTGCTTGTTGGCTGATACCGGTGGGGTATGCCCTGTTTCCAGATGCTCAAAAAGCAATTTTAACGGGCCATGCGGAGGTTCGTCTTACGGCAAGTGCGAGATCGATTCAGAGACGGACTGCGCATGGCAGTTGATATATGACAGGCTCAAGAGGCTTGGCAGGGTTGAGGGGCTGTTATCAATTGCAGAGTCAAGGGATTGGAGAACCGCCCGGGATGGTGGGCCCAGATCAGTCAAAAGGGAAGATGTACGGGAGATTTTTCATGACAGGTGAAAAGAGTAATCTGCAAAAAGTGCTGGAGTCGGGGGCTTTTTCGGTATCTGCCGAGATTGGGCCGCCTATGAGCGCCGACGCAAATGTAGTGATAAGAAAGGCAAAAGAGCTTAAGGGGATAGTTGACGCTGCAAACGTTACCGACAACCAGACAGCTATTGTCAGAATGTCCAGCATTGCCGCGTCATACTTGTCCATGACGCACGGGGTCGAGCCGATAGTGCAGATGACATGCAGAGACAGGAACAGAATCGCTATTCAAAGCGATTTGCTCGGGGCATATGCTTTGGGATTGAAAAACCTGCTTTGCCTGTCCGGCGACCATCAGAAGTTTGGAAACCACCCGCAGTCCAAAAATGTCTATGACATAGATTCCATACAGCTTATAGGGGCACTGAGAAGGCTCAAGGAGGATAAGGTATTTATTGGCGGCAGCAAATGCAAGGCTCCGGCGGAGTTCTTTCTTGGGGCTACAGCGAACCCCTTTGCCGATCCGGAGGAATTGCAGCTGATCAGGCTCCAAAAAAAGGTGGCGGCAGGCGCCCAGTTTATCCAGACACAGGCAATATATGATGTGGAAAGGTTTAATATGTGGATGGAAGGAGTTAGGCGACATGGCATTCATGAGAAGGCATATATTCTGGCAGGCGTACTGGTCAACAAGTCGCTTAAATCGATCCAAATGACGCAGAAGGTTGCAGGGATGTTCGTGCCTGACTCTGTTGTTGAGAGGATGGCAGGGGCTGGGGAGGAGAACTATGAGAAAGAAGGCACCAGGATTGCGTTGGAGATAATTGAAAGGTTGCGAAAAATAGAGGGCGTCAGCGGTATACATATCATGGCGGTAGGCTGGGAAAGCGTGGTCCCGTCATTGGTTGAAAAGGCGGGATTCCTGCCAAGGCCAAATCACGGCGGGTAGGCATAGTGGATATGTACAAAAAAGTAACGGCTGACGGAATACTTCAAGTATATCAACAGCCTCCGCCATATACGGAAGACTCGTAACAAAGCAGACTCGTAATACGGCAGACTCGTAAACGGCAGACTCGTAATACGGCAGATTCGTAACAAAGCAGATTTGTAATTAAAGAAGATTCGTAACAAAGAAGATTCGTAACAAAGCTGACTCGTAACACGGCAGACTCGTAATACGGCAGACTCGTAACATAGAAGACTCGTAACAAAGCAGGCTCGTATCAAAATCGAACAGCGGGCATTTGCGGGAGGAAATTTCATGGAAAGTATAAAGAGTTTCGAACAGAGTTTTAAAAATGAGGTGGCGTCACACCCGGGAGGGGGGCGCGTGTTGAACTGCTTTCTTTGCGGCACCTGCACAGCGGGTTGCCCGATTAGTGAAATTGATGCGGGCTATAATCCAAGAAAGATAATGCGTAAAATCTTGCTTGGGTTCAGAGACGAACTGTTAAGCTCGGGGGAGATATGGAAATGCTACCAATGCCACACATGTGTGGCGCATTGCCCACAGGATGTAAGATTTGCCGATGTTATTGGTGTTTTGCGAAAAATAGCGCAAGATGAAGGGATTGTTGACAGCGGTTTCGCCCAAATGGTCGAGGATATTGACATTGATGCACGAAAGCGCAGGCTTGAGAGGGTGAACCAGCTGATATGTGACAGTATATCGTCATTACGAGGAGTGTAGCGACGAAGTAATCCAGGCAAAAACAAGGATTTGAAACGTGAAACGCTTAGATTGCTTCGCTTCGCTCGCAATGACGGACTATCCGTAAACAGTAACCTAATAACAACTAAAAAGCAGCAGATAGGTGGAGAAAAGATTGCCAAACGCAACAAACGCAACAAAAACAACAAAAACAACAAAAGCAATAAAAGCAGCAAAAGCAGCAAAAGCAGCAAAAGCAGCAAAAGCAACAAACGCAACAAAAGCAACAAACGCAACAAAAGCAGCAAAAGCAAAAAAACCTGTAATGGTTGTAGGAGGGGGCATAGCGGGTATTCAAGCGGCTACGGATTTAGCCGAAATGGGCATACCTGTTTTTTTAGTTGAAAGCTCCCCCAGTATCGGGGGGAGGATGGCCCAGCTTGACAAGACATTTCCGACTAACGACTGTTCGGCATGCATTCTTGCGCCGAAGGTTACGTCCTGCTTCAACCATCCGTTAATCAAGACATTTACGTTATGCGACCTTGTCGAAGTACGAGGGGAGGCCCCCGACTTTGTCGCGGTTTTGAGGAAGAAGCCGCGTTTTGTTGACGAGGCAAAATGCAACGGGTGCGACGACTGCATGAAAGTGTGTCCAATAGAAAAAAAGAGCGAATTTGATATGGGTGTTGGGAACAGGAAGGCAATATACAAACCCTTTGCCCAAGCTGTGCCAAACAAAGCGATCATTGAAAAGAGGGGGACATCCCCGTGCAAATACGAATGCCCAGCCCACCTTGACGCTCACGGGTACGTGTCCTTGATAGGCGAAGGCAGGTACAGCGACGCGTTGAAGGTAGTGAGACGCACGACGCCGTTTGCGGGCGTGCTTGGGAGGGTGTGCCTACACCCCTGCGAGAAAAGTTGTACGCGGCAATATGTTGAGGAGGCTGTGTCAATTTGTTCGCTTAAGAGGTTTATTGCCGACGAGGAGCTTAGGGCGGGCAAAGAAGCAGAGATAGAGAAAGTTGCGGAAGAAAAACCGGACAAGATAGCTATTGTCGGGGCGGGGCCGGCAGGGCTCAACTGCGCGTACCAGCTTGCACGGAATGGCTATAAGCCCACCGTTTTCGAGGCACTGCCCGCCGCTGGGGGCATGATGAAGGTGGGGATACCGGATTTTAGGCTGGACAAGGGTATTCTTAGGAGCGAAATAGAATTTATCGAAAAAATGGGCGTCGATATAAGGTTGAACTGCAAGATAGGCAAAGAATACACATTGGAGAGGTTGAAGAGTGAAGGGTATAAGACGTTCTTTCTCGCTGTGGGCGCTCATAAGGACATGAAGCTGGGTATACCGGGGGAGGACACTGAGGGTGCTGGGGGTGTCGAGGGTGTCGAGAGTGCCGAGGGTGCTGAGGGTGCTGAGGACACTGAGGGAGCTAGGGACACTGAGGGTGCCAGGGGAGCTTGGGACACTGAGGGAGCTAGGGACACTGAGAGAGCTAGGGACACTGAAGGTGCTGGGGGAGCTAGGAACACTGAGGGTGCCTGGGGTGCCGAGGGTATCGTCTCAAGTATCGTTTCGGGGGTCATCTCGGGGGTTGGCTTTTTGAGGGAGCTAAACCTTGGAAAACAAGTGGTAATAGGGAAGAAAACACTTGTTATTGGCGGCGGCAATGTCGCGATGGACGCAGCCCGCTCCGCTTTGAGGTTGGGTAGCGATGTGACTGTGGCTTATAGGAGGGCGCGGGAAGAAATGCCCGCAAACCCATGGGAGGTTGGGCATGCCGCAGAAGAAGGGGTGAGGTTTGAGTTTCTTGTGACCCAGGTTGAAGTGGTTTTTGAGAATGGCACGGTAAAAGGGCTTAAATGCCTGAGGAACAGGCTTGGGGAGCCGGATCATAGCGGCAGGAGGAGGCCGATTCCTATACCGGGGTCGGAGTTTGTTATTGAGGCGGATACGATAATTGCGGCGATAGGCCAGCAGGTTGACTTAACTGACATGGCAGAGGCAGGTTTTAGCGTGTTCGGCGGCGCAGGCGGCACGATTAGCACAAGCAGCGCGGATGGCATAGGTGGCACAAATGGTGCAGGTGGCGCGTGCGGCGTGTTCGTTGGCGGCGACGCTACGAGGGGGCCTTCTACGGTGATTGAAGCGATCGCCGACGGTAATAGGGCCGCCGCTGCAATAATGGCTTACTTGGAGGGGGCTGAGTGGACGGAGGGGGCAGTGGGGGCAGAGGGGCTTCGGGAGCCGTATGTCGCGCCCCGGACCCCAGTCGAGCAGATTGACACGAGAAGCGTAAAACACGCTGCCAGGGCATCTGCACTGCTTCTTCCCCTTCAGCAGAGACGGGGTACATTTGAGGAAGTAGAACTGGGGTTGGACGAGGCGGCGGCAAGGGCTGAGGCGCAAAGATGTATTGACTGCTCGGTTTGTTGCGAGTGCAAGATGTGCGAAACAGCGTGCAAGCCAAAGGCTATTTGCCACGATCAGGCAGAAGAAGTCTTTGAGACACAGGTCAGTGCGGTTATCCTTGCGCCGGGGTTTGACGCTGCAAGCGATATTCCGCCGGAGCTGGGGTATTCAAGGTATGATGATGTTGTAACCAACCTTGAATACGAACGTATTTTATCTGCTTCAGGGCCGTTTGGGGGGCACATACAGAGGCCTTCCGACGGGAAGGAACCCGGCAGAATTGCATTTATCCAGTGCGCGGGTTCAAGGGGTTGCCAGTGCGGCATGGAATACTGCTCTGCGGTTTGCTGTATGTCAGCGGTGAAAGAAGCAGTGATTACGAAAGAACACCTTCCGGGAGTAAAGTGCATAGACATCTATTACATGGACATGCGGGCGTATGGCAAGGGCTTTGACAAATACGCTGATTCCGCGAAAAGCAAATATGGCATAAATTTCATTCGTAGCAGAGTTGCCGAGGTAAAGAGGGACGATAAGTCGGGCCGTATCATCCTAAAGCATACAAGCCCGGACGGGACGGCACGAGAAGCAAAATACGACATGGCAGTCCTTTCTGTCGGAGCTGTGCCTGGGAAAGGGAATGTAGAGCTATGTAAGAGGCTGGCCGTAAAGACGGACAGAAACGGTTTTATAT
>Ga0099364_10008321_pt1 | contig 14613 bp, 16 predicted proteins | sample TergutTh196P3_FD_73070 | JGI IMG/M metagenome (GOLD analysis project Ga0099364, IMG submission 73070) | Microcerotermes parvus P3 segment gut microbial communities from Pointe-Noire, Republic of the Congo - Th196 P3 | ecosystem: Host-associated > Arthropoda: Insects > Digestive system > Gut ... | reverse complement strand
CGCTTTTTCACAAACAAACCTTCGCTGATTTTCGATTCGCTGCTGATAGCCGGGGTAATCACTCTCTCGCTGACTTTTATCATCCGCAATTTACCCGGCTGGCTGATGCTCTGCGGTACGTTTACAACCGTCTTTTCTCTCGAAATGCACGGACTGTTTAACGGCAGGAATTATGAGTGGCTTTGCGAAACAGAACGCTCGTTAATGTAGCTTCGCAGAGGTTTTAAATGGGCTGATACTCCGCAAATTCCTTGACTTATTAAAAAGTTGGGGACGAGTGTATAGCCATGCTTTTCCAAGTCCTCGAAGGGGGATTTGGTATGGGAGTGATAAAATATAAACCTCCGCTTGACAGCGAGGGTATATACATAATAAAAACTAAGCGAAACGCCGCGATTCTAAACAAAGGAATCGCGGCGTTTTTGCGTTCGACAGCTTTTGATGTTTCGTCTGTAAATACTTTCTGTACTTACAAAATATACCATATTGCGCTTTGCCACTTTTGGAATGCTTCTGTTTTTAAGAAAATGAAGGACAAGCCCCTCTCCTGCCCTGTGTTACATATTCCGCAAGGTTGGCTTTGCTACATAGCTAAATACCCGTGATTTCACTCTTTTCCATTTTCGAGGAAAGGAGGTGAAATCATGAGCAAGAATCGCTATGTGTGGCTTGATGGCATGAAGATTCCGGTCACCGAGGAAGTCTACCGTGCGTATTATCGTCCGGTTTGGCGCGAAGCCAAGCAAAAAGAAGTCCGCAAAGATGCAGAATGTTCGCTTGACACTTTGCAAGACGATCCTGTGCCTCCGCCACCTGCACGAAGCGGAAGCGGCGGAGGACTAAGATATGGGTGTTTTTCAAGTGCGATGCTGTTTCGAGTTAATCATCGTAGTAACCCGTCAGGTTGCCATAGACATCTCTCAAATTCCCATTGCTGTACGACCCCGTCTGATTGCCATAAACGTCTCTCGAATAACCGTTGCCATATGAGCCGGTTTGGTTGCCGTAACGTGTCGTATATTTTCATTAAATCGGTCATGCCTTGATATCCTCTAAGTTCCCCAAAACATTGCCTTTGGCGTTGATTGCCGATTCCAACCGCTCTTTGCAATTGCTTTTTCCGCTCATAGATACCATTTTAATGTCAACGGTTTTCCCTTCCGGCAGTTGTTGCAAGGCAGACAAGACAACGGGCGGTGGGTTATCCGCCCAAACGGGGGCAAGCAGCATAACGCGGTCATATGCCGTCCAATCCACCTCCAGTGGTTTCGCAGGCCACGCCTTGCCGCGCATTACGGCGAGGATTCCCCCGACGTAGGCTTTCAACTTGCCGGGGCGGCGAACATCCTTTATTTCCGCTATATCAAAAGATTCCTTTTCAGCGAGTTCGACTGCGATTGTTTTTGTTTTGCCGCTGTAAGAATAATAAATAACCAGTGTTTTCATTTCCGTTTCCTCACTTTCGGTTTAATCAAATCATAACTGTGTTCAATCATTCGCCGCAATTCGTCGTCCGGCACATCGCCGCCGATATTTACGGTATTCCAGTGGGTTTTGTTCATGTGATACCCCGGCGTAACGTTCACAAAAATCTGCCGTAAAAATTCCGCTTCAAACGGGTCGCATTTCAAGTTGATACATAGTTTTCCGTGCCGTTCATAAATCATAGCGAAAGTCTTTTTATTTGCACTGTGCCGCATGACCGTCCACACGCCGATATCCTCGATTTTGTCGAATGGGTAATCTTCGTATGCGGCAGGGAGCGTCAGGCAGAAGTCGATAATTTCTTGACGGCTATTCATGATGCGTACACTCATCAATCCATTTCAAATACTCCGGCAAGCCGTCCGCAATCGGAATTTGCACAATTTCCGGCACTTCATAAGTGTGGACTTCCTTGATTGTCATCACGATTTTGCCAAACAACGCCGTCTTGGATTTGATGAACAGCATTATTTCGCTTTCATCACAAATATTACCCTGCCAAAGGTACACACTTTCAATCGGGAATAGCTGAACGCAAGCCGCCAACCGCTGTTCTATGAGCAGTTTAGCGGCGCGTTTCGCCGATTCTTTGTCGGGGTATGTGGTTATGATGATTGAATATTCATTCATTGTGATTTCAACCTCCGAAAACATTTATTCCACCACGCTGATTTTCTCTAAATCTAACTCATGCGGTGGCTTCACGCCTGCTTCTTCCGCATAACCGAGCAACACTGACAGCCCGATTTCAAACCCGTCGGGAAAACCGAATTGCTTCTTGAAATAATCTCCTTTATCGCCCGAAAAAGAATGTTCAATCAGCCCGCAAATAAGGCTGTTTATTCTAAGCGCAGTCGCCGCAAGTGCGATGTTTTGCGTAATAATCCCGCAGTCGATATTCTGCCATTTATTCGCCTTTTTAACAGCAACAAGCATTTGACACGGCGTGTTGTAATACATCTTCCCGCCGCGTTCCATCATGCGATTGTAACTGCCTTTGTCGGGCAGAGCGGCAAGGCTTTTCATGCCTTCGGTTTCGAGTTCGTCAAGCAGTTTGCGGTTCTTGACGATAATCACCCGCCACGGCTGCATATTCATTGCGCTCGGTGCGGCAACGGCGGCTTCGGCAATGGTCTGTAAGTCGGCATCGGATGGCATTTTGTCCGAAAATGCCCGGCAGGAATAGCGGGTTTTGATTGCTTCAAGTGTGTTCATGGTAAAACTCTCCTCTTTTAATAAAATACGCACAGCCAAACGCACGGCGGCTCGCTTGATGTGTGGCTCACCCTGTGCCGCTCATGGGGCTGAATTAAAAGCGTGTCACCCTTTGACAAAGCAACGCTTTTTTTATTTTCGAATTCAATAACCGCGTTACCCTCTAAAAGAACGACAAACTCGGTTTCGGTCTGGTCGTACCAGTCGGTGGCCTGCCCCGTGCTGATTATACGCTCAATACGCACATTGCCGTTTTCAGCGAGTACGGTTGTTAATTCTTCCGGCAGGGGAAGTTCAGGGAGATTGTAAATGTTCACTCACCCATCACCTTCACATAAAATTTGCGGTTGCACGGCGGGTCGAACTCGCAAAAATATATTCCCTGCCACGTACCTAAAAGCGGTTTGCCGTTTTCGATGATAATTGTCGCACTTGAACCCATCGCCGATGCTTTCAGGTGTGCTGCGCTGTTTCCTTCGCCGTGCCGGAACTCGGCGCGGTCGGGGAAGGCTTTGTTCAAGCCGAGTAATAAGTCGGGAATAACGTCCGGGTCGGCGTTCTCGTTGATTGTTATTCCGGCGGTCGTATGAGGGTTGAACACCACGGCAATGCCGCTTTTTACGCCGCTTTTTGTGATGGCTTCGCGGACTTGCGTGGTGATGTTATAGAAATCCTCCCGTTGTGCGGATAGGTTGTATTCAAAAAGCATATTTCTCACTCCCGTTCTTTTATTGTGACGCGGACGCTATCGCCCGGTTGCTTGCCAAATTCCGCGCGGATATCATAAGGGAACACAACATACGCACCGCCGCTGTCCGGCTCGGCTTGGATGGCCGCCTCGTATTCGTAGGTTTTACTCATTTCTTCCCCCGCTTAATCCGCTTCGCCATCCAAATATCGGGCTTGCCGATGCCGTTCGCGTCCGGTAAAACACCAACGATTTTATACCCCATCTTCTCGTAAAACGGATACGGATGCCCTTTGTTCTCAATATTCTTGATTTTCTCAAATGTGTCCTCGTATAAATCCACGCCATAAAGCGATGTTGTGCCGAATTCATCATCACTGCCAAGATAAAGCATAACCCCGCCGCGACGTGCGACTTCGTCCTCCAACGCCTCCATCAGCAATTTACCGAAACCGCGCCCGCGATATTCTTTCAACACGGCAAGTGGGTGCAGTTCCCATCCGGTCACGCCGTAATTTGGAATCGCTCCGATAATTCCGGCAACACATAAGCCTCTGTCGGTTCTCACGATTAACGCAAGCCCAACGCGCTTTTTGGAAAGCATACGCTTTACCTCTTGGGTCGCTTCGCCGCCGCTGTAGCACCACGGGAACGCCTCTCGCAAAATATCGGCGGCATCTTCGGCGATTTTATCGGAAAGCGGCAGAATTATTACATCATCAGGGAAATCGTCTTCAACCGGAGGCGGCTCTTTCGGCTTGCGGGTTTCCTCGGTTTCTGTATATTCAATCTCGTTTTCCTCGCACCATTCCCGTACTATCTCAACATAGGCTCTGTGCTTGAAAGCGTACCATTCGTCGGTTAAGCCCACGCGGTGAAGCGTGTCCTTGAACCGCCGGAACGCGCCTTTGCCTTCCAACGCAACGGAAAGCAGCTCATGCGCCGGCGGGTCGCCCACTGTATCGACGAAATCAACCATGATGTCATATTCGCGCAAGTCCCGTTGGCTTGGGCAGTGAATCCAACAGTCCTCTTCGAATCGCTCGGAATCGTCCTCGATGCCGGAATAAATCGGGTCGATGTAAAAGTCGAATTCGCCGGTTTCGATGTTATAGAAAAGCTGATGGTCGTCGTTTATCGTTTCAAACTCATCCGCTGCTTTGTTTAGGTCTAATTTGTTCATAGTGAAATCGCTCCTTTATTTTGATTCATCGTTCCAATATCTCCAGCATTTTTTCTTGATGCGCTGCAATATCATCAAAAATCCATTCTTGTCCCATTTCGCGGCTGTTTTGATTATCTTTGCACATTTGCATCATAATCATCAACTTAATCGAAGCGACACTGACCAGTTTGATTTTTCCCGATGAATCCAAATAATGATCAAGTTTTGTTTTGGGACTCCAGTTCGAACCTGAGCTGTTCGCTTCGCTGCCAATCATGGCGTAGTTCCCAAAGCAGTTTATCTGCTCCTCGTTTGGCTTGCCGTCTTCTCCGGTTGCGTCGGCTTGCGGGAAATAATGTTCTAAACTGCGACGCGTTCTTGAAAAGTAAAATTGTTCAAAAACCCTTATCCCAAAATCATTACACCCGAGAGCATTGAAAAAAGCAGTTCTCTTTTTGTCGCTCTCTTTTGTCTTTTTGCCACGCAATTCGTGGTCATATTTTTCCCACAGCTTGTAATCAAGGTAGTTAAAAATAAACAACGGAATGCCTGCCGACTTTTCAGTCCCGTCTCCGTAAATAGAAGTAAATTCAAAGTCCTCGTTCCAAACTCCAACGTCGAGTTCGTTTTCGGTTAGAATATTGCTGTCGAAACTACCCGGTTTGGGAGTGTTGATTTCGTTCAAGTTTTCTGCTACTAAATACACATCATAAAAATACTTGTCTGCCAAATCGGAAACAAACTCATAATAAGGCTTAACGTCCCAAGTTTCGGCGTTAAACCAATATAGCAGACAGTAGAAAAGATAGTTTTTCCTTTGCCTTGCTGTAAATGATACCTCAAACATGGAAAGCAAATGCACCAGTCTGTGTTGTATATCGCTCTCGCCGTCTAAATTTTTTAGATAGCCCTTCTTGCCGTCTTTTTGCCAGTATTGCAATTTCCACGGATTGTTTTCAATGGTGTCGTTCTCGTTCGAGTGATGAACAAGATAGTTGTCTAAAATATACTTTGCCATCAATAAATTAAAGCCAAACCGCTTCACGAAATCCGCATCAATCACGAGTGACTCATCGTCGAATTCGTTAAGAAGTTCTTTGTCATCCAAATTAAAGCTCGTCGGGTCAAACGATTCCTCTTCCATACGGGTAAGCTTCAGCACGATTAACAAGAAATTGGGGAAATCTATAATAGGTTGAAATGTGTCTATTTTATCATCTTCGTCTTTGGGTTTCCCACCGCTCCTATAATTGATGAGGTCGCTAATTTTTATTGTGCCTGCATTCTCATCAATCGGTGGCAAATCGTCAAAAGAATTAACCTCGAAATCACAAAGGTTTTTTCCGAATATAGCTGTGTCAAGATATTTTTGTTGGATGTATACATTCATCACGCTGCAAGATTCCCAAAGGCGATTGAACGTAGGTCTGTTATCCTCGTCCAGTTCTCTGAGAAGGCGAGCTTTTATTATTTCGTGTTTTTCGAGTTGTTCGCCGCGCGAGTTCATTATTTCAAAATAATGGTTTAAGTCAATGTCTTTCGGTACTTGGTAGTGTACAATGTGAACGCTGTGTTGAAAAAAGGCTTTAAAGCCCGCTTGATTGCCCTGCGGAACAATTTCGTCAATGGCATCATTCGCAAATTTAAAACCCTTCACAATTCCGTGGTCTTTTTCATCAATCAAAAAAGAAGGGAGGCTTTGTATCGTATCGTTGGATTTTTTCCGCGCTCGGTAAGTCAGCTTGTTTGCCGCGGGCAGTTGCAACGCACTCAATATGAGATTGATTGTTGTCAACCTCTGTTGCCCATCGATAACCTCATAGACTTGGTCGCCTTTATGAAACGACACCAAAGTGCCAATGAAATATGTCTTTTTCTTAGCGGTGTACGCATCATAAACGTCTTGAATCAAAGCGGAAATTTCGTCTTTTTCCCACGCATAATTTCTTTGGTATATCGGCACTTCATAGGTTGCTTTTTCGCCGTTATAGAGTTCTGAAATGGATAACTCTCTGAGCGGTAAGATTTTAGTTTTCATTTTCGCCCTCCATGAACTTATTCTCTTTGAAATAGTGAAGATAGTTTTGGTAGATATCGTCATCGTCCTGTTCGTCTACGTTATCCATTTTTGCCGCTATTAAATGTTTCGGTAAAGGGTTCACTCTATCCGATAACGCACTCAAAAGCGAAACCGGTGAGTCGGCATCTGTTATGTGTTTATAAATGTTGAAGGAATTTATCACATCATCGCCTTTAATATCTCCCATGATATAATTTTGCGCTGAAAGCCAGCCGAGGTTATAATACTGCGCCCTAAGAGAGTAAGCCCAAATAAAAGCAAACACTACAAATTGTTCGAGCATTTCAGAATCTGCTTTTGTCGGCTTTTCCGGACAAAACCTATCAACATAAAGCAATATGGCGGTGTCAAACAACAAGCGAGTTATTCTGTTGCCAACGCCGTTTTTATATGTTCGGAGGTCGAGGGTTTTTACGATGTCGTTATCGTTCATATAGTACCCCTCGTATTTATCGTTATTTTGAATATCCTTGAGGATTTCAAAGTAATGTTTTGCGTAGTCGAAGAAAGATTTTCCTGCAATAATCGGAGTATCCAATTGAAATGGTTTTAGATTTCGTATGCCCGAAACAAACGGCATAGCCGAGTGGTTAACCATATCGGCATACGCAAACGCACCTTTATAAAATTGAGCATAGGGATAATTGTCTTGCCGAGTAATCCCTTTGAATTTGTGGATATTATGTTCGGTTAGCTCCAGTGCCCTGCTTCCCCTTGTCCATTCCTTAACGCGGTAAAGATAGTCGCTGAACAGAGCCGAGAGGTCTTTTTGGTCTAAATCCTCCCAAGCCTTCACGATTTTTTCGGTTTCAGTAACGTCCAAATCGCTCATTTCACGAAGATGATACGCTTTTAGCAAATCGTGCGGATACAGCTTTTTGCCGCGGGCGTTTTGCGAATCGAAAAACTGAAACGCTTCGGAAATGTCATCCGTGATAACAACAATGAGTTCGCAGTTGTTTTTTATATAATCCAAGAGACTATTTCTGTCTCTGTCATCAGCGATGTTTTTAATCCGTCTTTCAAGAGTTCGGTAATTACCGGGGACATTGTGCGTGTTATGTGGATTATCGGAAAGCGGCTGTTCCAAAAATCGAATAGTTTGGTTATTATCAAGAATTTTCAACAGCAAAGAAAAAGTAATTGTTCTCTGTTGTCCGTCGACGATATTATAAGTTGATTTACCTTCGTGATGCAGGATAAGAGTTCCGACACGATATGTTTCTTTGTTTGCGTTTTTGGCGTCGAGGATATCGTCCAGTAATTGTATTACGTTTTTTGAAGTCCATTTATAGGGTCGCTGATAATCCGGCATCACTAAATCAACGCCGACAATGGAGCTGCCGTTTTGGGTTTGTGTAATTTTATTGTCGAGCAACAAGTCGCCAATTTTCGTTATTGCGAGTTTTAAACACGCGGATATTGCCGTTTTAAATTCTTGTGGTTTTGAGACCATGTCTTTAATCCTCCTACAATAGGCGTCATATCTATTGTTCTTCAAAATAATCAGAATCGATTTTTTTGATTCTGATAACATTGCTGGTACTTACGCCTAAATCGTGCTTTATCATGAATTTAGCGAGTTTCATCCCGTCAATTAGGATTATTTTTGCATGGGGGACGGTTTTCGCGTATTCAACAGCGCCCTTTGAAAAAGACGCGGTTGAGATGCATACGCCTTTTGTCGCACCTTCGCCAAGCAAAGCCCCGGCGAATTTTTGAATTTCAGGTCGTGATACAGATGTGCTTCTATCCCATCTTTTTGCTTGAATGTAAATGGATTCAAGTCCAAGTTCATCCTGCGTAATAATTCCGTCTATTCCCCCATCGCCGGATTTTTTTGTAACAATACCTTTGCCGTCTATGCCGCCGTACCCCATTTTCATGAGAAGGTCTATAACTAAGTTTTCAAAAAATGTCGGCGTATTGTTGTAAATAATTTCTAAAATGTCACCCGCCAACTGCAACTCAAGTTGTTTTGCCAATCCACCCATTATTTCTTCGGGGGTTTTCTCGACATCGTTTGCCGATGGCAAAGGTTCAGTGTCATCATCGGCAGCATTTACAAAATTGCGATAACTGTCGTACTCGCTTAACAGTTTCATATTAATTCTTTCAGGATTCCGTGTCAGCAAATCATGACCGGCGGTAGTTATTCCGAAACATCCGCGTTTTTCTCGAAATTCTAACAATCCCGCCTTTTTCATGTGCGTAATCGCCCAAGTCACGCGGTTATAAACCGTGCGCTGTTTTCCGCTCGGCACACGCTCCTGTTTTTCTTCATCTGTCAATTGGAAATGCTGTTCAATGAACTCAACACACTCTTTAACAGAATGGGTTTGATTGTCCTCCGTCAAGCGGAGTACGGGTAACATGATTTCTTGAAAAGTTGGTACTGCCATGATTTTTCTCCTCCGTTTATATATTTTACTTCCGCTTTTTTGCGAGCCTGCCGCTCAAAGCATCTAATTCTTCAAGCATGGCAGGACGACGCGGGAATTTTGTTTTTAACTCGCCGATAATACTGTCCACTTCTTCTACACCGCCAAAGTCAAATAGTTTCTTTATCAACCCGCACACTTTTTTATATTTTACACGAGTGTCGGCATCGTTTGCTTGACTGCGGATTACATCAAGGCAGAGGGCGTAAGTTTGTGACGGATATTTCGCCGCCAGTTGTTTCCCATAGTCAAAGACGCTTGTCGGATGCTTACGGATTTCTTCGAGTAGCCAAAGCGTTTCGCCCTCATCCGAGAGGATTTTCATAAAGAGATGGTACGGCAGACTATTCCCAAGGGCGGTTAAAAGCGGTTGACGTTCTGTATCCCACTTGCCTTTTTCGGTGAGAAGATGTTTCAAAATAGCGTAATACTTTATGTCAAAGCGAAACAACAAATCCTCAGCGGTTCTGATTTTCTTTTCGGAGTCGCCGGACTTATCGTAAACTTCAAACAGAAGGAATCGCCATTCAGACGGCTTGGAATATTCATGTCTTGGCTCGTCAGAATCCGTTTGCAATTTTTCAAGGCATAGTGTTTCAGCACGAGCATAATCACTGGCGGTAATTGCGTTGTTGACGGCAATTCGCCGAATGGTGTCATATTTCAAATTTTCCTTGATGTAATCGTCAACATCAATTTCACTGCCTGTGGCTTTGATTACTTCCAACCTAACAAGGGTATCGTATTCATCAGCCCATGATGAGTAAACTCTGTCGCTGGCTTTTCCGTAAAGCTCATCGGCGGCTGCAAGCATCTTATTTTCGTTATCTTCGGTGGCAAGCCGCGCCGTTTTCAGCAAAAGGTCATAGGCGAATTCATCCCAACCGTCAAACGCTTTATTTTGGCTGTCTTTAATGGACTGGAGGAAGATGTACTCCGCTTCTTCGGAGTCGTATTCCACGCCAGAGCAGGCTTTTTCCAACACTTCTTCAACATAACCTCTTGCGTCCGTAATGCCGCCCGCGCTGTCGTCAGCGGTGCTTGCCAGTTTCGCAAGATTGACGAGAATGAGTGCGGCAACGGAGTAAGCGAAGGCGTATTCACCACGCTCCGCCGCTTTCCCTGCGTTTTCGAGAATGTCTATAAAGCTGTAGCAAATAAATCTACAGCCTTGATAATCGGCAAACCCTCTGCTTGAACCGCGACGCTTGGCGGTGGCGATTTGCTCGCGGACAGCGGACATCGCCGCTTTGAATTCTTGTGATTTTAGGGTCATTATATCTCCCTCCGTCTTAATCAAATTATCTCCCTTTTAATCTCTTTCCCACCACACCGCATCCCGTTCCAAATAAGAAAACTCCGTGTGCCGTGTAATTTCTCTATCTGCCAACAGCATATATTTCCACGGCTTTCTGTCCGTTCCGGCGAACAGCGTGTTGACGTTATGGCAATATTCTCGCGCCGCTTTCTCCTTTAGTTTGACCTCGGTGTCGTCGGTGCGGTTGCTTGCCTTGACCTCCACGATGTAAATCGTGTCCTCGGTTTCCACAACAAAGTCCGGCTGATACCGCTGATTGCCGTAGTAAATCTTGAACTGGTCTCGTGCAGGACGAAGCCATTTCAGTACGTTTGGCGATCGCTCAAGAACGATAGAAAAGGTATGCTCATCGGTGGATTCAAACTTATATGCCGTGTGACACGACCTCTCAAAACCACCCACCACCGTCTTTTTGATATACGCCGCCGCAATGGTTTTGGTATATTTTACAATGTCGTCCTCTTTGAATTTGGTGTATTCTTGCTGCAAAATCGGCGTTGCCGCTTTGAGTAGTTTTACTTCATATTCCGGCGGTGACAATTTGGAATGCCTGTCCATCTGCTCGGCGATATGGCGGGCGATTTCCTTTTTATAGGCGGCGACGGTTTTATCCAGTTCCGGCTCTGTCTTACCCTGCCCGACATATTCAAGTGCCTGTCCAACCAGTTTGTAAAACAGTTTTTTATATGTCCGAAATGGTACGCCTTGCATAATGTTTAGCAGTTCGCTCACAATCATATTATGCGGCGAATCAGGCAAAACAAGCGGTATATCGTCTCTTAGAAAATCCGTATCGCCTGTTTTTAGATTTTCAATAACAATTTCCTCTGTCGGCGCTTTGAAATCAAGCCACCAGCCGGTATCAAGGTCAAAATCCTCATAAATTTTGATTTGGCTGTTGGTTTGGATGACCGCAATGTCCGGGATGTCAATGGAATATTTGACCTTTTGCTCAATTAGCTCCGCTGTGGCGTAGTCGATAGTTTGGTCGATGTTGACCGTTTCAAAAGTCATTTGTCCGCCGGTTTCGAGTTTTTGCCTTGCCCGCTCCTTGATGAGTTCCTTAACTTCCGGCGTGTCTAAATCCCGTGTAGTAATGATTTTTTGCACGGTTTTTGATTGTGGAGAGACCGCCGGAGCTTCTGATGGGACAGAGTTATCCTTGGGCATGGGTACAAGCGGTACAGATATGTTCTGTGTTTCTTGCAAAATTTCTTCGATAGCCTCGTCGACCGCTTTTGTGACTTCGATTTCTTCGGCGATTTCCTTCTTCTTTTGCTCGGAACGAGCGAACTTTTGCCTTTTTTCTTTCTGCTCAATAAGGTCAATAACACGAGTTGATGGCTTAATTTTTTCTTTCTCACGTCCTATATCCTCGTCATCTTCGATTAAAATGATGTTGCCTTGTTTGATGATAGAGGTTTCCTCGTTGGCGGCATTGATGATTTCCTCGAACTTATCGTGAGCCACAATGGTCACGCGGTCAACGGCGGGATTGCCGGTTCGCTTACCGTAAGGCAACCGCAAACCGCGTCCGATGGTCTGCTCCCGCAAAGTGAGCGAAGCCGCCGTTCGGAGCGGGATGATGGTATATAGATTGGTCACGTCCCAACCCTCTTTTAACATATTAACATGGATAACGATTTCAATTTTGTTGTCCTCGTTTTCCAATGTCAAGAGTTGCTGGATGTTTTCGTCTTTTTCACTGCCTGTCTGGTTAGAATGCAATTCTATGACTTTGTCGGCGTAATAGCCATCATAAAAATCGGGGGATTGGATAAATTCCATAACCACGGCAGCGTGGGTTGTATCCTTGCAAACCACTAACACAAAAGGTTTGACTGGCCTTACACCCTCATTTTCGGCATAGGTTTCCATTTCTGTCTTGGTGTTGCGGTGTATGCGGATACCGTCAGTCAGCTTAATTTCGTCAATCTCGTGCGGGTGATATTTGCTTTTATCAAAGTTCTTACGGGTAGCCGCCGCCGGCTCTTTGACAAACCCGTCAGTAATGGCATAGGCAAGAGAATATTCATACACCACATTGCGGAATTTTTTCGCACCCTTGGATGTTTCAATCTGCGGCGTGGCGGTAAGCTCAAGCCCCAACAATGGGTTTAATTCGTTGATGACCGCCATTCCTCTATCGGCACGGTAGTGGTGGCTTTCATCCATCAGCACGACTAAATCGCCGAGTTTAGTTAAATATTCAAAATACGACTGTCCGATGTATTCGGAGAGCCGCTTGACTTGCGGCACGTTTCCGCTGCGCACCTCGGCATTGATTTTGCCAATGTTGAAAATGTTAATCGTGATACTTTGCGAAAGACTCTGCTGTCCTGCGATTAAATCCTTGTAAGTATCGCCCGTGATAACCATCGGCGGTTTTTGCACAAAGAAATTCAGCCGTTTGAACACATATTTCTTAAAAGTGGCATCCGAAAAGTCCTTAATGAGCTTGTTGTATACCGTCAGATTCGGTGCGATAATAAAAAAGTTTTTTATGCCGTGGTTGGTGTAGAGATATGCGATAAACGCCCCCATCAGCATAGTTTTTCCCACGCCTGTGGCAAGGGCGAACGTGACGGACGGAAAGTCCCTCTCAAACTCCTTGAAGATGGGATGTTTTGCGTGGATTTTCCCTTCCAAATCGTCCGACCAGTCGGGTAGTTGCATGATGTCGTGTAGGATTTCAAGCGCACGGAATTGCGGCGAACGCAGTCCCATGTGGTTGTTGATTAATTCCGGGGTGTAATTATTACTCATCATCGCAATTCCCTCCTCATTCATCAAGCATTAACGGTTTCTTGGATTCGCGCAATTTGCGGATTTCCTCACGCTCGATGACTTGAATGCTCTTCTCCGGTGTGGGTAGATTCTCTGGTAAGGTCGTCCCCATCTCAACCATAGCCTTGCGGATTTTTTCGGCGACTTCGTAATGAATATTGTTGGCTTCGGCAGCCGAATCCGCTTGGTCTAATTTCAACTTTTCTTCTGTTTGCGAAATACGGAAAAGATTAGCAATCAACTCAGTGCTTCCCATGAAATCAAGGATTTTTTCTTTTTCCTTAAGCCCCTTTTTTTCATGAATGTCCGCAACTGTAAGTCCGCCGTACAACCCTTTGTATCCGGCGTTTTGGAAGATGGCGAATTCCTCATCCGTAATCACGCCCGCGTTACGCGCCGCTTCAGCAAGAAGTTGATTCCATTGCTTAATATTGCCGCGTACGACAAGTCGCTTATTATTCTCGTCAAGCTGATTAAAAGCATCGGCGACTTCGGCACGGCGGGTTTGAATGGCAAAGTATGTCTGCCCAAGAGCAATAACTTCCTTGCGCGGGTCGCCGTTTTGCACAATGAGATAACAAGCATAGCGAGTGAGTTTGTAATCGATAATGCTTTTGGTTTTGCTGACCTCAGCAAAACCTATTTGTTCTTCATTTTTGCGTGGTTTCGATGGCATTTCGACTGATTTTTCAGTTTCGGCAAAATGGTCTGGAACCGCATTGCCGCTGTTTTTACAAGCAAGCATGGCACGGTCGATGACTTTATGAAAATTACGCCATTGCGTGTATTGTAAAACTTCCTGTAAGTCCCGTGCAAGCCAGTATTCACCGCTGTTTTCACTCGTTTGTTTAATGTCCTCAAAGGACTGATATTCTTTTGCGTTTAATTTTGCCATTATTCCTCGTCCTCCTGCCAGAGCGGCTCGCTCCAATCCGTTACTTCTGATAGTATCACGTTCAAATCGTAGTTATCCTTGCCCCACTCACATCGCCCAAGCAGCATTCTCGGAATAGGACGCATGATGATATTCTTATGCCGCTTGACGCAAGCCATATCAAAACTCTCCGCGCAGATGAGCAGATACTCGTCGCCGCCCAACTGCGTGGCAATATTGTCGAGATACTTGGGCGAGATGTAACCCGTTGTGGTGAAGATAAAGTTCCTCTCGCCGCTGTAACCCTGTTTCCAGAACGGACGGGAGCCCCGCTGGCAGTCTTGCACAGGTGCGTATGTATAGCCCTCGTGCTTGGCCATCGCCGCCGCAAGCATCTCCTCGTTGTATTTATCGGAGATTTCAAGAATGCCATATTCGTCCTTTTCAAGTAGCGTCGGCGCAAGCTCGTATACCCTAAACCCTCCGCCCCCTTTCCATTTTACGGCTTTGTAAATGCGGCCCTGTCCCCCTTCCCCCCCGCCTTCCAGGCCGGGGATCAA
>Ga0099364_10008320_pt1 | contig 14614 bp, 10 predicted proteins | sample TergutTh196P3_FD_73070 | JGI IMG/M metagenome (GOLD analysis project Ga0099364, IMG submission 73070) | Microcerotermes parvus P3 segment gut microbial communities from Pointe-Noire, Republic of the Congo - Th196 P3 | ecosystem: Host-associated > Arthropoda: Insects > Digestive system > Gut ... | reverse complement strand
TGCTGTGCCGGGTTCTGACCCGTCGTTGGCGTTCTATAATCCGGGATTGTTGGACAGTACGTCAAATAAATCTCTGTCGCTCAACTTTGTAGACCTTTTTGCTGGCATTGGTTTCGGATATGTGGCATATTCGCGCTCGTATGAAAAAGTTGGCAATTTTGGAGCGGGTATACATTATATTAATTATGGCATATTTACGGAAGCCGATGAATCAAGTTTGATTTCAGGCGTCTTTACCGCTGCCGAATATGCCTTCAACCTTACATATTCGCGGTTTTTGCCTTGGTTTGACAGCACATTGTTAGTGGGAGTGAATGTTAAGCCGTTGTTATCTGTCTTTGAGCGCTACACTTCGTATGGTCTGTTGGGCGATATCGGAGTTACTTATCGGCATCCCAATCAACTTTTTACGGCGGCTCTTGTATTGCGCAATATGGGCGGACAAATAAAACCATATTCCGACGGAGGTCGCGAGCCGGTTCCTTTCGAGGTACAGCTTGGCTTGTCGCAAAAACTGCAATATGCGCCGTTTCGTTTTTCGATAGTTATGCAACGCTTGGAAACGCCACAATTGGGATACAACAAGGTAAATCTCAACCCAGCGGCGGGACAAAATATCGTTAGAGAAGAAGACCTGAAAAAAGGGTTCGATTTGATACTCGATGAAACTTTGCGTCATATTTTGGTAGGCGTTGAATGTTATCCTTTTCAGGGATTGATACTTCGGGCGGGCTATAACTACAATCGCCGACAGGAAATGAAAATCGAAACGCGACCGGCAATGGTTGGGTTTTCGTGGGGTTTAGGTATTCAACTCGCGCGGTTTCACATAAACTACGCACGTTCTATGTGGCATCTGGCTGGAGCATCCGACCATATTTCTGTAAGCGTAAATTTTAATTGATTTTTTTTTCATTTTTAGTAATAAATTTATAGTAATTTCAAAAAAATATGTAATTTTGCAAAAAATATTGATTCATGACAAAGGAAGAGTTGATAGAATTGCTTCATGACCCTGATAAGGCAGGTCCGGCAGTCGATGAGTTGAGGCGCATACTTGATGAATGTCCGTATTTTCATACGGGTCATCAGTTGTATATCAAGGGATTGCAACAAACGGATCAAAAGAAAATGGAGCAGCAGTTGGGGGTTGCGGCGATAAGTGTGCGCGATCGCGCTTTGCTGTACAATTATCTGAACAACACTGACTTATTCTTTCAACTTACCATGCATATAGAAGAATCAATAAAGAAAGCCGAAGCAGAAAGAAAAGCCGAAGCAGAACGAAGAGCCGAAGCGGAAAGGAAAGCGGAAGCGGAACGAAAAGCCGAAGCGGAACGAAGAGCAGAAGCAGAACGAAAAGCCGAAGCCGAAAGAAAAGCCGAAGCAGAACGGAAAGCAGAAGCAGAAAGAAAAGCTGAAGCAGAACGGAAAGCCGAAGCGGAAAAGAAAGTAGAAACAGAGGTAGCAAAGAAAACCGACGACAAAACCGACGACAAAAATAAATCGTCACAAGACTTATTGATAGACGCATTTTTACGGTGCAATCCAAAAATTGTGCCGAGCGAAAGTCAGTTTGTGGTCGATTTGTCTGAAAGTATGCAGGATATAACAGATATTGGCACCGAAACATTAGCCGATATTTATGCCACACAGGGCAATAAAGAGAAGGCAATAAAAATTTATGAACAATTAATGTTGAAATATCCGGAAAAAAATATTTACTTTGCAGCCCAAATAAAAAGAATAATTAGTTAATAGTTTAATAGTTTAATAGTTTGATAATTTAATAGTTAGTAGTATTTTAATAGTAAAAAAATCATGTATACGTTAATAACCATTTTAATAGTAGCGGTTTGCATTTTTTTGACGCTCATAGTATTAGTGCAAAATTCGAAGGGTGGCGGTTTGGCGGCTAATTTTTCGGCTTCCAATCAAATCATGGGCGTACGCAAAACAGCCGATTTTCTTGAAAAAGCGACTTGGACATTAGCCGGTTCACTTGTGTTTTTGTGTATTCTGGCGGCATTTGTTCTCCCCGGTTCCGATGCCAATAGAAGAGGTTCCATTCTTGATTCGCACATCGAACATTCTGCCGACCCGGCTTCAACGCCGTCTTTTCCGTCGTCATTTCCTTTGACGCCACCTGAAACAGATGAAAACCCAACCGATTAAATCATAATTCGATATGGAACTGAACATACTTTCCGCAATATCACCCGTTGATGGACGCTACCGAAACAGAACGGCGCCCTTAGCTGATTACTATTCTGAATATGCCTTGATTCGATACAGAATAAAAGTAGAAGTAGAATATTTTATCGCTTTGTGCGAAATTCCGTTGCCACAGTTGCAATCGTTCGACAAGTCGAAATACGATGCATTGCGCGACCTGTACGGGAAAAATTACGATATCGACGCTGCCGAACGGGTGAAGTCTATTGAAGAAGAAATAAACCACGATGTGAAGGCTGTTGAATATTTTCTGAAAGAAAAATTTCACGAATTAGGCATTGATGAACCATTCTGCGAATTTATACATTTCGCATTGACTTCACAGGATATCAACAATACGGCGATTCCCCTGTCAAACAAGGAAGCAATAGAGCAAATATACATGCCCTATTTCGACGACCTGTTGTTGCGTATTAACAGTTTTGCCGCCGCCTGGGCTTCGGTCCCGATGCTGGCGCGTACTCACGGACAGCCCGCATCGCCCACACGTCTGGGCAAAGAATTTGCTGTTTTTGCCGAAAGATTGGAAATACAGTACGTGCAACTGATACAGATTCCGTCGTCAGCTAAATTTGGCGGCGCAACAGGTAATTTTAACGCGCATCATGTGGCGTATCCAAATATCAACTGGAAAATTTTTGCAGACAATTTTGTTAATGATTTGGGCTTGAAACGAAGTCAAACGACAACCCAAATAGAACATTATGACAATTTTGCCGCACATTATGACGCGATGAAGCGTATAAACAATATCCTTATTGATATGAGTCGCGACATCTGGACGTACATCTCGCAGGAATATTTCAAGCAGAAAATCGACAAGGCAGAAGTTGGCTCGTCTACCATGCCGCACAAGGTAAATCCTATTGATTTCGAAAATGCCGAAGGAAATCTTGGCATAGCGAATGCGCTTTTCGACTATATGTCGTCGAAACTGCCTATTTCGCGTCTGCAACGCGACCTTACCGATTCAACCGTTCTGCGTAACATTGGCGTACCGATAGCGCATACGATAATTGCTTTTCTATCGCTATTGAGAGGATTGGATAAACTCATTGCAAATTATGCAGCAATGGACGCCGACCTTACGCGTAACTGGATAATTGTAGCGGAAGGAATACAGACGGTATTGCGACGCGAAGGTTATCAAAAACCGTATGAAGCGCTGAAAGAACTCACACGAACAGCGGAAGAAGTAGAAATTGACAAGTTGAAACTCAATGAATTTATTGACAGTTTGGACGTGTCGCCTGATGTAAAGGAAGAACTCAAACATATAACGCCGTTTAACTATACAGGAATATAATCTCACGCAATTACCCCGCGTGGAGATTTGAATCCGGAGGCGCGTCATTGCGGGTCTGCTGAACTTGATTCAGTACCGCAATGATGCGGAGGCGTGTTTTGTGATATTAATGAAAAAAATATTTTTTGATTTTTTTTGAAGAATATACAAAAATTTTACGACCTTTGCACCCTCAAAATATAATAAAACCATGATATACTTTTTTCGAAATAATAACGAAAATATCATTGCCATACAGGCAGTTGAAGAATTGACTTCGGTCGATATTTCCAAACTTGAATGGCTTTTTGGCGAAGCCGCTCTTGTTGAAGATACTGAAATAGCGGGCTGGTTCGTTGGTCCGCGTCGCGAAATGATTAGCCCGTGGAGTACAAATGCCGTAGATATATGCGTAAACATGAACATTATGAACATTTTACGCATGGAACAGTTCTCTCCGGCAGTTCCGCCAAAAGAAAACGTTCCGCATAGCCACGACCCGATGTTGCAAGAACTATACGAAAATCTTACTGCCGACATATTCACAATAGACAGCAAACCGGAACCAATACTGCATATTGACGATATAGCCGCATACAATCAGCGTGAAGCCCTTGCATTAAGCGACGATGAAATAGAGTATCTCGAAGATTTGCAGAAAAAATCAGGACGTTTGCTTACCGATAGCGAGATTTTCGGTTTTTCACAAGTGAACTCGGAACATTGCCGTCACAAAATTTTTAACGGTCAGTTCATTATCGACGGCGAAACCAAGCCGTCGTCGCTGTTTCAGATGATTAAGCGCACGTCGGCAGAGAACCCAAACCGTATTGTTTCAGCTTACAAAGACAATTGTGCGTTTATTGATGGTCCGCAGGTAGAACGTTTTAAGCCAGCCAGCGGCGAGGAACCAAGTTTTTTTACGACATGTCAGGAAGAAACAGTATTATCTCTAAAAGCAGAGACTCACAACTTTCCCACAACGGTAGAGCCTTTCAACGGAGGCGCAACGGGCGGCGGCGGCGAGATTCGCGACCGCGTAGCAGGCGGCAAGGGCGCAAATGCAGCGGCAGGTACGGCTGTGTATATGACCTCGTATCCGCGCTTTTCGGAAACAGACCGCGTGTGGGAAAAAGCAGAACCGCGACCATGGCTGTATCAGTCGCCGTTAGATATTTTGATAAAAGCGTCGAACGGCGCAAGCGATTTTGGAAACAAGTTCGGACAGCCGCTCATTTGCGGAAGCCTTCTTACATTTGAACATATCGAAAAGGCGAAGAAATACGGATTCGATAAGGTTATAATGATGGCGGGAGGCATAGGCTATGGACGCAAAAGCGACAGTATGAAAGATACGCCGGAGCCGGGCGACAAGATTATTTTGCTTGGAGGCGACAACTACCGAATTGGAATGGGCGGAGGCGCCGTATCGTCGGTAGCAACGGGCGAATATGGCAACGCTGTTGAACTGAACGCCGTACAACGCTCAAACCCCGAATTGCAAAAGCGCGTGGTAAACGTCATCAGAGCGTTGGTCGAAAGCGAAAAAAATCCAATTGTTTCAATCCACGACCATGGCGCAGGCGGACATCTTAACTGCCTGTCGGAATTGGTTGAAGCCACCGGCGGACATATAGATATTAGCCGTTTGCCCATAGGCGACCCTACATTATCGTGTCGGGAAATCGTGGGTAATGAATCGCAGGAGCGCATGGGATTGATATTGAAGGAAAAAGACGTGGAAACAGTACGTCGTATTGCCGAGCGCGAACGCGCGCCGATGTACGTTATAGGCGACGTCACCGGCGATAATCGTCTAACTTTCAGAAATTCCCAAACAGACGAAAAACCCATCGACCTGATGCTTGAAGACATATTCGGCAAAACGCCCAAAACCGTTATGACCGATACAACAGTCTTCACTGAATATGAACCCATTGAATATGAAAAACATGAATTGCAGGAATATCTTGAAAATCTTCTGCAATTGTCTGCCGTTGCCTGCAAGGACTGGCTAACCAACAAGGTAGACCGTTCGGTAACGGGATTGATAGCCGTTCAGCAGACTGTCGGCGAGATACAACTTCCGTTGAACAATCTTGGCGTCGTTGCGCTCGATTATCATGGAACAGCGGGCATAGCAACGTCTATCGGTCATGCTCCGGGCGTGGCGTTAGTAGACGCCGCCGCCGGTTCGCGCATCGCAATAGCCGAAGCGTTGACAAATATCGTATGGGCGCAACTTGACGGAGGCTTGCAGGCGGTTTCGTTAAGCGCAAACTGGATGTGGCCCTGCAAAAACTCCGGCGAAGATGCGCGTCTTTACAGCGCAGTAGAAGCAGCAAGTCAATTTGCTATCGAACTCGGCATCAATATCCCCACAGGAAAAGATTCGTTATCGATGACGCAGAAATATCCCGACGGCGACGTGGTATTTTCGCCCGGAACCGTTATCATATCCACAGTAGCTCCAACAGACGATGTTCGCAAAGTTGTTTACCCCGTTTTAGATAACGATGAAGCGACGAACATTATTTATGTAGGCTTGTCAAGCGCGCCTTTTGCGCTGGGTGGCAGCAGTTTTGCGCAGATAATCGGCAAAATGGGCGATGCGGTACCCGATATCACAGATGCGGCTTATTTTGCGAAAACTTTCGACGTAGTTCAACGACTTATCGGCAAGGAAATGATAGTTGCCGGTCATGATGTGTCTGCGGGCGGACTTATAACTGCATTGCTCGAAATGTGTTTTTCCAATCGCGAGGGCGGTATGGAAGTTGATTTGACGGAAATTGCCCGCGAATACGGAAGCGAAACAGATATGGTCAGATTACTGTTTGCTGAAAATCCGGCGCTTATTTTGCAGGTACGCGAAGTAGACGATGCAAAAGTGCAGGAAGCGTTTGAACAGGCTGGCGTTAAGGCGCATATTATTGGTAAACCGAATCCGAAACGGGTTGTTCGCGTATCGTGTGAAGAAGAAAAATACGTTTTCGATATCGACCGCTTGCGCGACTTGTGGTTTAAAACGTCGTATCTGTTCGACTGCCGTCAAAGCGGTAAGAATCAGGCAACCGAACGATTCAGCAACTACAAGTTTCAACATTTGGAATACGATTTTCCGGCGCATTTTAAAGGTTCGTTTGCACAATACGGCATAGACCCGCATCGTGCTACTCCAACGGACATTCGCGCTGCAATCATTCGCGACAAGGGTTCGCTGTGCGACCGCGAAACTGCATGGATGATGCACCTTGCCGGTATGGACGTGAAGGACGTACATACCTCCGACCTCATTGAGGGACGCGAAACGCTCGACGACGTGAACATGATAGTATTTGTAGGCGGTTTTTCCAACTCCGATGTGATGGGTTCGGCAAAAGGCTGGGCTGGCTCGCTGCTCTACAACGAAAAAGCAAAGGAAGCCATCGACCGTTTCTATTCCCGCCCCGACACGTTAAGTCTCGGTATATGCAACGGTTGCCAACTGATGATTGAATTAGGATTGATAACGCCCGAAGATGAACAAAAACCGCGCATGGAGCATAACGAATCGCGCAAATTTGAATGTGCTTTCGTAAACGTAAATATTCCCGAAAGCGCGTCGATTATGTTGCAATCGTTAGCGGGTTCGCGTTTGGGTATCTGGGTTGCGCACGGCGAAGGCAAATTCAATCTGCCTATGCCCGCAGAACATTACAATGTTGCGCTCAAGTACAGTTACGACGCCTATCCCGGCAATCCCAACGGTTCGCCCGAAGGCATAGCCGGTATTTGCAGCGCCGACGGACGCCATCTGGCAATGATGCCGCACCCCGAACGAGCAATATATCCATGGAACTGGGCGCACTATCCAGCCGAGCGAAAACACGACCAGATTACGCCATGGGTAGAGGCATTTGTGAACGCTGCGGAATGGATAGAGAAGAATAGAATTTAAGTAATATTTTTGTATGTTAAACCAGATATATTATAAAAATTATTCAATGATAACCAATTATCATACGCATACTGTTTTTTGCGATGGTCGCGCCGAAGCCGTCGGTTATGTAGAAGAAGCTATACGGCAGGGAGTGACTTCGCTGGGATTTTCCGCTCATGCGCCGGTCAATTTTCCTACGGAATGGACTATGAACCCTGCGCAGATAAGTCAATATCACAACGAAATACATCGTTTGAAACGCGAATATGCCGGGCGACTTAATATATTATGCGGTCTGGAAGCCGACTTTTTTACCGATATAATGCCCCAAATTCAAGCCTTATATGCTGACTATCAATGGGATTACATCATCGGCGGAGTGCATTTTATAGGCGTTAACGGACAAAGATGGTGTATCGACGGTCCACACGAAGATTTTCTTGAAGGCTGGCGCAAAATAATGGACGGCGACCCGATACTTCCTGTGCGAACATATTTTGAAATAACACGCAAAATGGTTCGCGAGATGAAACTTGACGTTGTCGCACATGTAGACAAAATCAAAATACAGAGCCGCCCTGACTGCATAATCCCCGATACGCACCCGTTTTTTCGCGAACAGTTGATGGCTACCCTCGAAGAAATTGCCGCTACCGACTGCATCGTAGAAGTAAACACGCGCGGAATACTAAAAGGACAAACCATAGATTATTTTCCCGGACAGGCTGTCTTCGCAGAAATGCAAAAAATGGGAATACCCGTTACAATCAGTTCGGATGCACACGCGCCCGACGAAATTGTTTATGGTTTCAAACAGGCAGAAACATTGCTCCAACAAGCCGGCTACAAAACAACGCGGAAAATAATAAACGGAAAATGGGAAGAAAAACCTTTCAATATTCAATAATCAATATTCAATAATCAATTATGAGCGAATCAATATTACAAAGAATTTCAAGTTTTTTAAAATCAGGCAATACTGATAATGTATCGGTAAAGTTGGTTCCCGAAACAGGATTGGAATTAGCAATGCTTTTTTCAGGAGTAACCGACCCAGCTTCCGTAAAAAAGTTAACTATTGCAGGGACAGTAGTAAAAACAGATATAAAGTATATCCGGAAAAAAATGTCGCCTACGTTGCAAGAGATTGATATAAGTAAAGCCGAATTCGAAAACAACAGAATAAATAGCAAGGCTTTCGATAAATGTACTGCCTTGACTTCTATTGTCCTTCCGGATTATATTACTGAAATAAGACAAAAGACTTTCAGTTTATGTAAATCCCTGACGTCTATTACAATTCCCGATTCGGTTGTAACAATAGGCGATTTATGTTTTTACCGGTGTACTGCGTTGGTTTCAATAATTATTCCCGATTCGGTTGTTGAAATTAATTTCAGAGCGTTTGCCGATTGCTCGGCGCTGGCGTCTATTACTATACCCGATTCGGTCGTCAAAATAGAAGGCGCCGCCTTTGGAGGATGTTCAAGTTTGGCGACGGTAAACCTGCCGGAATCGGAAATAGAAATTGGAAACTACGCTTTTTCCAACTGTGGAAGTTTGACGTCAATTTTCATACCAAAACAGGTAATAAAGATTGGCGAAGGCGTTTTTGAAGGCAGCCCGACCGTTGTTACCGTACATCCCGATAATCCCGTTTACACAAGCGAAGACGGTAAACTTACAAAAAAATAGAAAATCAGAGGAGGCGAACAGGGAAATACCTATATACAATATTTTGGCGTAATATTTGGAATTCAATTCCAATTTTTGGCGTAATATTTGGAATTCAATTCCAATTTTTGGCGTAATATTTGGTAGTAAATAAAAAATGCATTATTTTTGCGGCAAATATTTTTTTAGATATATGACGATGAAAAATAGAAAAATGGCATCTTACATTCAGCAAAAAAATCGGTCAAAGTTCGGTAGGATACTTGTACTTACGGGCGCCCGTCAAACTGGGAAAACAACTTTGGTAAAAAATGTATTTCCCGATTATACTTATGTGTCTATTGAAGACCCTGTGTCCCGAAACGCTTATCTTAGCCTAACGGCAAGGCAATGGGCTATGTTATATCCCAAGGCTTTATTAGATGAAGTTCAGAAAGAGCCGGTTATAATCGAAAGTATTAAGGCTGTATACGATCAATTTGAAGAACCTCATTATGTTTTGTTGGGCTCAAGTCAGTTGTTGTTGATGGAAAAAGTACGGGAAAGTTTAGCCGGAAGATGTACCATCGTGGAAATGTATCCGCTTACGTTGCCCGAACTTCGTACAAAAAACTGGAAAGATGATATAGCCGATTCTTTGTTTCAAAAACTCTTAAAAGGTAATGAAAATGAGTATTTTCCTTCATTTTTATTGGATACAGACAGAGAAAAAAAGTTGGAGGCATATAACCACTATTTGAAATATGGCGGATATCCCGCTATTAGTGGTAATACTTCTGATGAAAACGAAAAGTTTGAATGGCTGCACGATTATGTGCGAACATATTTAGAAAGAGATATACGCGATTTGGCATCTTTTCGCGATTTGGCGCCTTTCGTAAAATTGCAGCAATATTTGGCGCAGAATACGGGAAGTATTATCAATGCCTCTTCAATAAGCAAAGAACTTGGGATTAATATAAAGACAGTGCAGCGATACATAAAATATTTTGAAATAAGTTATCAGGCTATTGTTTTACCTGCCTGGGCGAAAAATCAAAATAAACGTTTGGTAAAATCATCAAAAATACATTATATAGACCATGGAATTGTGCAGGCTGTTTTGCATAAAAGAGGCGGAATGACCGGTAGTGAGTATGAAAGCGCTATCATTTCCGAAATTTATAAACAAGCAAAAAATGTTCAATCGCTTGCTCAATTTTCGTTTTTACGCACCCATGACGGAAAAGAAGTGGATTTGTTATTGGAATTTGCTGACGGTTATTATGCCTTTGAAATAAAAATGGCTAAAAAAGTAAACAAAATAGATGCCAAAAATCTTTATGACTTGGAAAATATTTTGGAAAAGCCTCTAAAAAAAGCATTTGTGATTTCGAATGACGAGGATACAAAATATTTTGACGAAAAAATAATCGCTATTAATGCAGCTATGTTTTTATGTTAATTACTCAATTTTTTTTGAGTGGCTACTTTATTCTATTTTTCGCGCTGAAACCATTCGCCATTTACCATTGATATCCCTTCGCGGAGAGATATCGTAAAAATCGTATTGTTTCAATACCTCCGCTACTTCTTCGTGAAGTGTTTCATTTATTTCAAAAAAAATCATGCCGCCTTTTTTCAGACATTCTTTTCCAAAGGCTGCAATGCGCTTAAAGAAGGCTAACGGGTCGTTTTCGGGCGTAAACAGAGCAATATGAGGCTCGTATTCAAGCACGTTAGGCAGCATTTGTTGCGCATCCGACGCGGTTACGTAAGGCGGATTGCTAACAACCACATCCAACGAATCGCGCTCAAATCCCATCATACCGTCTTTCAGCGCATCCCTCAAAAGAAAATTTACTTCTACATTATTTTTTGCGGCATTTCTTTTTGCAACAGATAATGCCTGTTCGGAGACATCAACAGCCCAAACCGTTGAGTTATGAAAAGTAGTCTTCAGCGATACAGCAATACATCCGCTACCGGCGCCAATGTCAACAATAGATAATGCAGCGCTTTTGTCATACTCGCGAACTATCCAATCTACCAACTCTTCTGTTTCGGGGCGGGGAATAAGCACATCGGGATTTACTTCAAACGGTAGTCCGTAAAACTCCGTCTCGCCAAGAATATACTGTATCGGACGGTAACTTTTAAGTTCTGCAATGGCAGTCAGGATTGCGTCATTGCGGGCTTGACCCAACTTCTGCGGTCTCGCGTCATTGCGGGCTTGACCCGCAATCTCCTTATTTTCAGGCATTACAAATACCTCCGAACGCTCGGCGGCGGCATTACAAATGCCGCCGAACGTGCAATAATGTTTGAAAAGAATCCTAACGAAACTATCAATTTCCCTTTCGGGATATTTACCAGCCAATTGCTGATGCGCTTCATGGGCTATTTGATGAATTGTCATTTACCCAATCCAATTTTCAACTTTCAATTTTCAATTTTCAATTAATCATTTCAACGCTCCGCTTTATGAATCTGTTCAATTCTTCGCCTTTGAGCATATTATTTGCCAGCAGGGCTAAATCGACTAATTGACGCGCAAGCGGATTTGTTTTGCCGTATTCCGCAAGAAGTTCTTTTTTCTTGCTGAAAATCTGTTCTTCGTTTGCTTCCAGTTCGTTGCGCTTATCTTTTTGCGATTGCTCCACTTCTTCTTCTTTCTTGTCTTTGATTTGTTCTTCCAAAGTTTTCAATTCGGCGCTTACGGGCGCTAATTCGTCGGCTATGGCTTTCAGTTGTTCGCCCAGATCGCTGTCTTTTTCGGCAATCACCTTTTTCACTAACGGATGGTCGGTGTTCACTACCAGATTGAAACTGTCGGGCATTACGCCGTAGAAGTCCATACCTCTGCCTCCGCCAATTGCCGACATATCTTTCATCCGTCGCATAAATTCCGATTGCGTGATAACCATCGGTTGCGCCAGTTCGCCCATGCTTTCGTAGCTTACGTGAAAATAACCTGCCGACGACGGCGTCAATGGCGTAAATACTTCGCGCATATCGTCCTGTTCGGCTTGCGGAAGCGTGGATAAAAGGCTGTCTTCCTTTTGAATCAAACGGTCGATCACGTCAGAATCGACGCGGGCAAATTTTATATCGCTTTTTTTGCTTTCGATGAAATTGGCGAAATGAATGTCCAACTGTCCGTCCATGTTTAGAACGTCGTAACCCTTGTTTTTTGCGGCTTCAACGAAACTGTACTGCGCCTCTACGTCGGTGGCATAGAGGTAAATCACTTTCTTGTCTTTGTTGGTCTGCTCTGACTTCACCAATTTGTCGTATTCTTCTAATGTAAAATACTTGTTGTCGGTATTTTTCAAAAGAACAAACTTTTCGGCGCGCTCGGCAAATTTTTCTTCCGTCACCATGCCGTATTCGATGAAAATCTTTATGTTATCCCATTTCTTTTCAAATTCGGGACGTTCTTTTTTGAAGATTTCTTCCAATCTGTCGGCAACTTTTTTGGTTACGTGGCTCGAAATTTTCTTCACATTTGCATCGCTTTGCAGGTAACTGCGCGATACGTTGAGCGGAATATCCGGCGAATCGATAACGCCGTGCATCAGAGTAAGAAAATCGTGTACGATGCCTTCTACCGAATCTGTAACAAATACCTGATTGCTGTACAACTGTATTTTGTTTTTCTGAAACTCTATATTGCTCTTGATTTTCGGAAAATACAGTATTCCTGTGAGGTTAAACGGATAGTCCACGTTCAGATGAATGTAGAACATCGGGTCTTCCTGCATGGGATAGAGGTCGCGATAGAACTTCATATAGTCCTCGTCTTTCAGGTCGGCTGGTTTGCGCGTCCAAAGCGGAGTAGTTTCGTTGATGATTTTCAACTTTCCGGTTTCTACTTCTTTGCCGTCTTTCCATTCCTTTTCTTTACCGAATGCTATTTCGACAGGCAGAAAACGGCAATACTTTTTCAACAGTTCTTCAATGCGATTTTCTTCAAGATACTCTTTCGATTCATCGTCGATATGCAGAATGACTTCCGTACCTCTGTCGGTTTTGTCGCAATCTTCAATTTTATATTCGGGACTTCCGTCGCACGTCCACTTCACCGCTTTAGCGCCTTCCTGATACGAGAGGCTGCGCACTTCAACCTTTTTCGACACCATAAACGTCGAGTAGAAACCCAACCCGAAATGACCGATGATATTCTGGTCTTTGTACTTCTTGATGAACTCGTCGGCGCTCGAAAACGCAATCTGATTCAGATACTTGTCCATTTCTTCGGCAGTCATGCCAAGTCCGCGGTCGATGATTTTCAGTTTGCCTTTCTCTATGGCTAACTGTATGGTCAGGTCGCCCATTTCGCCCTTAAACTCGCCGCTTGATGAAAGCGTTTTGAGTTTTTGAGTGGCGTCAATAGCGTTTGACACTACTTCGCGTAAAAATATCTCCTGATCGGAATAGAGAAATTTTTTGATAATCGGAAAAATGTTTTCGGTGCTTACACCAATGGTTCCTTTTTGCATTTTTATTTAGAATTTTATGGTTTGACAATATTTTTGTAAAAACTGTAAACAAAATTAATGCCAAGGTTAAACAACTGACATTTTGGCAGAAAATTGCAGAACATTTTTTTTGTGGGACATCATTACGGTCTTGACCCGCAATCTCCTGAAAAAAAATCACAAAAACAACATTTTTTTTCCTTTTTTCACACCTTGCAACCTAATTTTTTGTATTTTTGTCCCCAAATTTGTAAGATGATTTTTATCCGATTTTTGACGACAAGGACATTGAGGTTCCTGTGGTATGCAGGGGGCGTTTTCGTTGCCTGTGCGGTTGTTTCGTGCGAGGAGTTTTGCGAAGAATCCAACCGGACGGCTATTGTTGTCAATTTTTACGTAGAAGATGCAGAAGAAGCTGTAAGGGTCAGGATAAGAGGCATTGAGAATGACAGCGTGTTGTATCCGGCGGCGAGTTACAGACAGGTTTTGTTGCCGGTGAATCCGGGGGCTGATGAAATGACGTTTTCTTTTGAAAAAGACGATTTGCCCGCTGATACCGTCGTTTTTCGTTATACGCGACACGCTGGGTTCATTTCCGTTGAATGTGGGTGCGCAAGTTTTGCCCAATTGCATGAAGCAGTTTTGGAGGCAACCGAACCGCCCTCAATCGTTGATGTGGAAATAACCAATCCAAGCGTTAAAACAGTAAGTTATCGTTCAGGAGTAGTCAATGCGGAGAATATCAGGATATATTATTAGCGTGGCGCTGTTGTTGGCGGGCGTCTCGTGAAACATACAGTTGAATAACCGGTTGTGTAGCAACTGATGATTTTACCGGACAGTAGTGACAAATAATGTAAAATTTTTTGCTAAATTTTTGCATAAAACTAAAAACTATTTTGTATTTTTGCGGCTTGAATTATTATTTATAAGATTCGGATAATGATATGGAAATGACAGTTGAAACGGCAAATGTCACGAACGAAGTGATGACTTGGCAACAGATAAAGGACAAAGTAGGCGATGGGTGGGCGATTA
>Ga0099364_10008319_pt1 | contig 14614 bp, 3 predicted proteins | sample TergutTh196P3_FD_73070 | JGI IMG/M metagenome (GOLD analysis project Ga0099364, IMG submission 73070) | Microcerotermes parvus P3 segment gut microbial communities from Pointe-Noire, Republic of the Congo - Th196 P3 | ecosystem: Host-associated > Arthropoda: Insects > Digestive system > Gut ... | reverse complement strand
CGCTGCTTGCGATTGGGAATATGAACCCGCACTTCTTAACTCTACTAATCCCAAAACCGATAATTATAAATTCAGGCTTGTTAACTCCGGAGGCAATCGTTTAGTCAACCTCTTGAATGCAGATATTCCCAACCTGCCTAATAAAGGCGCTATGTGTTTAAGCGGGATTAACGCAAACCATACATCTTGCGGCATGCCCGCTTATCCTGCCGCTATTATCGGGGCAATGCCTAATAACAATAATGCATGGTCTACCGTTTCCATTATTCAAGTATCTGCTTCTGTTCCCAACCCCGACTGCGACGATGACGGCGATTGCACCCCCATCACATACGACCCCGTTGCATTAGGGTGGACTGCTTCTGCCACGAATAACAGTGGTTATGCCGGAAGAGTTTTTGACGGTACCACATCTGATTGGGAGGGCGGTCCCGGAGCCGCCAATGACTATTTTAGGGTGGATATGTTATCTCCCGTGCATTTTAATCAGATAGTTTTAACTTTTAGAAATGCAACCGATTATCCGCGTAGCTTCGTCATAGAAACATCAGATGATGCAAGTACATGGAATGTCCTTTATACAGGCACATTAAGCAGCAATATTTCTGAACTTGAAGTTGATTTACCTACAAATCCGACAGCGCGTTATTTTCAAATCAGACTTCTCGCCGGCAATCCCGGCGGCTATTGGTGGGGTTTTAGGGAAATCGCTGTAAAAATAGTGGAAAAAAATTGCCCAACAGGCGATGAGTGCGATGCCTGTAATCCTTCCAACGGAAACTATGACCGTACAGGTTGGAGCGCCACTGCTAACCCTTCAGGGGCAGGCGACAACGACCCGGATCATCTTTTAGACGGAAATATCGCTTATCGTTACGGCGGTTGGCAAACCGCCGGCAATGGACGCAGGGAATTTACCATAGATATGGGAGTATCGAAATGGTTCAACAAGATTATAATGTACACCGATAACGATTATGCTTGTAATCTCACCATAGAAGGCTCTGATGACAACAGTAATTGGACGACAATTTTTACCCACACTTCTCCCGGCAACAATGACGCAACGGCTAACCTTAAAGATGGAAACGACCAAGTGGTAAATTTATCTACTCCGGAGTACTATCGTTATATTCGCGTGAGCAATCCGGGTAATGATAATAGTTGCGGTAGCGGTGGTTTTTGGTCTGTACACGATTTTAACGTTCAGTACATTCCGGATCCTGCAACCTGCGCCGACTTATGTGAACCTGATTGTGAAGCTCCCGACCAGCCAACTGTCAGCTCAGCCGGCGTATGTACGGGAACAAACATCAACACCTTACTAACAAGCGCATTGCAATCGGGCGAAGCCGCCTACTGGCAAACTTCAGCCACCGGCACAAGCACAACACAGTCTGCCACAAGCGGCACATACGCTCCGGGAGTCGGCACATACTACTTGCGCTTGGAGAAAGACGATTGCTGGAGCGAAGCAACACTTGTAACCGTTACTGCCACACCCACTCAAACTGCAATAAGTAATCAAAATCTTTGCTTGGGAACAGCCACTACTGCAGTAACCCTTGACGGTGCAGGATACACTTGGGTAAGAAGCGGTACCGACCTCGGCGGCGGAAGCGCCGGCAGCGGAACAGGAACTATCCCTTCCTTTACACCCACAAATACCGGTACTGCCACATACACCGTTACCCCTGCCGTAGGAACTTGTAGCGGAACTACGGTGCAGTTTACCATCACCGCAACCGCAGCGCCCCCTGTGCCGGCAGACCCAACAACTACTACCGTATGTGTAGGCGATAATTTGCAAACGATTGTATCGGGCAGTGCGCCGGCAGGCGTTACATGGTATTGGCAAACTTCAGCCGCCGGCACAAGCACAAGCAACCCTGCCGCAAGCGCTCTGAGCGCCGTTGCAGGCGTTACCTATTACCTCCGGGCAAGAAACGATGCCGCGCCAAACTGCTGGAGCGAAGCCGCAACAGCCGTTACCGTACAATCCTTACAAACGGGTACTACCTATTATTTTATACAAAACGCTACGCTAAACAGCAATATTAACAGCATCGGTTTTGCCGGACAAAATTTTACTAAAACCGGCGATTACCTTTCCGTCATTTCGAGAAACTCTAAAGCTTCCACGCAAAATGCAAGTGAGTTTTCGTACGTTAACTCAAACCCATCGCAAGGAGGAGTAAATTCTATCCCAACGGGAACTTATTGCTTGGTTTTTAACTTAAAATTGAAGCCTTGCAAAACTGCCGAAAATATTTATTTTTATCCGCGGAAAAATGCAAATCCCGACAATCCCGCCAGTAATCCAACACTTTTATATCATTTGGGCGACCCTGCCTATGGTTCATTTATCAGCGATACCGAAGACACCTGGATTGTGATACCAAATTATAATTTTGACAACAACAACTGGTTCCGGTTTTCATTCATTGACCCCGACGATGCCCTGTTGATAAAAGATTTTTATTTTGCAACCCAATGCCCAAGCATCGCTAAACCGACCCTTTCGGCAGACGCGCCCGATTGCGATAAAATATATTTAAACTGGACTGCTACCGCCGCCTGCACAGGCTCGCCAAACTACACAATATACACGTATGATAAAACCGCTTGTCCCACCCTTACAGAAATAGGACAAACATCAAGTCTTACTTATACCATCTCGAATTTAATGGGCGAAACCTCCTATACTTATGTGGTAAAGCCCGACGGCGCTGCTTATTCTAATGTATTAACCACCTCAACTGCCAATGCAGTATCCAAACCTGTAATGTTGCCTGCTGCCGTTTCGAGCTACAATTCCGCAAGTTTTTCGCTTACGTTTGCCGCAGGAGCTGTGAGCCATACACTGTATCGCGGCACGTCGCCGGCAAATATTACAACCTGGGTTGCCGATTTCGACGGCACAGAAACAGACTACGAAGATACCGGTTTAATACCCGGAACTAAATACTACTATGCCTTGGTAGCAACTTTTGCCAACGGTTGCCAATCGCAAGACGTAATCATGGTCAAAACAAACGAACCCTTTGGCGCTGAAACAGGCTTAAGTTGCGGCAGCCATTGCAACGCCGAATTGGTAGGCTATGTGAGCTTTGCCAACAAACACAACAACAAGGCATTAAGTTGGGATATTAATGCGGTGGATACATACGGACCGGGCACACAAACATTAACGCTTGTAAACGCTTCTAATTACAAAGGAACAGCCGGTTTAACCAACAACGGCGATTATACCATTATGGCTAATCCCAAAAACACCACATGGAATACCGTAAATGTACTTCAAGATATAGAAACCAATGGTATGTTTATCGCCAGAGAAAATGGACGTCCTGCGTTACGATACAGAATTACAGGATTAAACCGACCCAATGATTTTGCCGATAAAAACGACGATAGATTAAAATATTGTGTGCGGGTAAAAATTCATAATGTAGGTTCAGGCACATGTGGAAGCAACGGTAATAACGCCCAAGTTAGAATTATGAGTTTAGCAAGTCAGGAATACTCTACTACTATTACATCCGGCAACGGCAGGTATCATCAAACAAACACAACTTCCTGCAACAACGAAAATGGAAAAAATGGTACATGGAATGGAAAAGAACAGTTGGACGTATTGAGATATTATGGCGACTATGTGGTATGGGAAGGCACATTCAAAATAGGTGAAGGAAACGTAAATTTAGGCGACGACGGTTTTATAATAGAAATGAGCGGAGCAAATAATGGCGGCAACAACATCACCGGCATCGAATCCATCGAAGTATGGGGCTGCCTGCCTAAAGTTATCACCGCCGATTCGCCCGACGACCCCACTGCAAGAAATAATATTTTCTGCGAAGGAGCGCCGGTTATCCTTACAGCCACAGGCGTTGGATTTGGGTCTAACATAAGATGGTATAAAAACGGAACATTAATACCCGGAGCAACCGGTTCGACAATAACCGTGAGCGCGCCTTGGGGCATCGGTATGTCCGACACCTACAAAGCCCAAGGCGATACAGGTTTTGATGAAATTACCATTACTTCCAAATTCTGCTGTTCCACGGCAGGCACAACTGCTGTCGTGTTTGAAGAGCATTTTCAGCTGCATCCTTCTAACCAAACTACTTGTAATGGAGCTATCGTAACGCCGCTGCATCCATCAAGCGGAGGTACTACTACCTACAATTATACGAATAACGATGGCAATATCTGCCAATTAATTGAAGACGAATATGCTATCGCCACACACTCGCATTGGAGTTGGTGGGGAAGCAGGACACAAGTGAATGAGCATTCGCAATCTTTATCTCCTGCAATAACAGGTACCGGCGCATTGATGATTAATGCCGATTCCGACGTGAATAAATATTTTTACACACTGCCTTTAGACGGACTATGTAAAGAGACCACTTACGAATTTTCGGCATGGTATGCTTCGGTAGCCAATGCCGGCGCAGAAGACCCTTCAGATGTCGTTTTTGAAATTTTTGAAAGTACAAATATGACTACGCCGATAGCAAGAAGCAGTACCGGCGAATTTGGAGGCAGGGCAAATAGTTCCAATAACAGCAGTTTTGTGTGGCGCAAGCATGAAATTTTATTTAGCACTCCGGCATCGTCCAATCCTGCTACCGGATATATTCTCCGTCTGAAAAATAATAAAAGCGGCAGTAGCGGCAACGACCTTTTGATAGACGATATTGTGGTAACCAAATGTTCGCCAAATACCTTTGCAGTCGAAGAACTGACAGAAGCTCCGATGCTAACCGTATGTTCCGATGCCGACGTAACGATTAAAGCTTTTGCACACCAATCGCAATGGGATTTGATTGCCGGCAGCGGAAATGATGTGTATGTGCAATGGACAGAAACCAATATCCCAAACGCAGCGGATAATCAATGGACAGCCGTAGAAACGCCTTCTACAAGCCTTTATTTGACAGTTACACCCCCGACAACTATCGGCGTTACCCAATATTACAGAGCCAAACTATCGGCAAACGCCGGCAGGGCAGCCCAAATAGAAACGCTGGCAGGAGAAAACGATTGCGACGTAAACGATGTGTACACGCAGATTTTTGCTTTGACGCAACTGGGCGATTTAACAATCAGCGCCGGTGATGTATCCGTATGCGAAGGCGACCCGCTCGAACTTATCGGAACAACCAACGGCTACTATTGGGCTTGGCACACGTCAAGCGATACTACCGATGTCTCTTTCGCTTGGAGTAATATTTCATCTGAACAAACATTTATTCCTAAAAATGCCGCTATGAGCGATAATGCTGCGAAATATTATTTCCACGTCAAAAAACACGATTGCTACATATACAGGGAAGTGAATGTAACGGTCAATAGCTGCGGTTGTACGGCTCTGCCTATCGACATACCGGAGGTTTCACCCCCCGCCGCAGTGTGCGAAAACGAATACCTAACACTCACAACGCCCACGATAACTTATGTCAACGACGGTAGTCCGTTCGGCGGCACAGAAGGCTGGCTGTTGGCTGACGACCCCGACCCCAACAACTGGACAACGCCATTCGACCCCGCAAGACCAATGAATATTGGAGATAATGGGTTAGAAATCGTATATTTTGCTGAAGACGAATGTGGAATAAGACATTATACAAATACGGTAACAATTACGGTAAACCCCAAGCCAAAAGTTACGCCAATCTACCATCGTTGAAAAAAAAAGCAAAAAGTGTTAAAAATATGTTTTAAAACATGTTTTTTGGTATTGTTTATTAAAAAATATTACTCTACCTTTGAGGCGTTTATCTCAACTATTTAGCATTGCATGAGACATCTCAACTCAAAAAGAGGAAATAGCATACCCCTAATGCCCGTTCACAGGTCGGAAGTAGGGATTTTTTTTACGTTTTTTTTTTGCAGCAAATGCACCATGAAAGCATTGATTTTTTATTTTTCGTACAATATAATAACAAATAACCAAATTACTAACTAAAAATCTTTTTTAATTTATGAGAAATTTACTGAAGTTTACAATGACGGCATTTGCGCTCTCCTTATTCTGTTGGGGAGCGAATGCAGATCCAAACCCGCATCCGAATGATGTCGGTTTGAATGATGATGCAAGCACCCAATCGGTGTGTCTGAACGACACAAAACTGTATGGAGTGGAATACACCACCGGTTCTTCCTACACATGGGCTACCGGTATCGGAGCAGATGAGACAGCCGTTGGAGGAGCATGGGTCGCACCTGGCACTAATGCCAACCGAATACTTACAGCTCCTACAGACGCTGACAGCCTCAATTTTGCACGTATTAAATGGCTTACCACCGGCTCTTACGTTGTGCGGGTAATTGAAGAAAATGCCACGTTCTGTAAGGACACTGTGTATTTATACGTAACAGTTAACAATTTACCGATTGTGCTAAGTCAAGATACTACCGTTTGTTCTCAAGAAGAGATTGGCATAGAATTAGAGACCACATCAATAAACGGCATGACTATTGCTACATACGATATTGTGGCTACAACATCGGTAACGGCTAACCCATTATTTTCAGGCACAGCTACAGCAGGAACAGGCTTAACTGCCGCTGCCGGTTTGATTGCCTCAGATGCATTTATCAACAAAACAGGCTCTTCTGTAACGGTAACTTATACGCTTACTCCGTATGCAGCAGGAGGTTGTAAAGGAAATGATTCTACGGTTACAGTAATTGTTATGCCAGAACCGGTCTTCACCGATTCTATTGCACCTACTGTTACATGTTCCGCAACTGATGCCGCTGCTTCCGGTCATGGACAATCATTGCCGACTACTAACGGCACAACGGCATTGGTTATCACAGAATGGAACATTACCGCTATAGACTATGCCACTAAAACAAAAGCAACATACGGTGGCGCGGGTATGACCAAAATATCAGGTGAAAACGCTGGCGTAAAAACAGTAGCAAATGCTATTGCTAACGATAAATACAAAAACGTAAGCGGCGATACTGTATTGATAGCTTACACCATCACTCCAACAAGCGGTGATTGTGAAGGCGATCCGTTTACATTCTTTGTGCCAATAGCTCCACAACCGATAGTTACTTCTCCAGTTGAGAAAACTGTATGTTCTAACGATGCAATCGCACAAAACTTGGCTACAACAGACGATAGCGGCAAATCATTGCCAATCACTAAATGGAATGTTGTTGTTCCATCTTCGTTGCCAAGCGGAGTAACACGAGTATCCGGCGCTATCAGCGCTAACGATATTACTGCCGCTAATTATATAGCGAGCGATGTATATCAGAACATTTCAGGAAGTTCGCAAACAGTAATATACGCCATCACTCCTGTCGGAGCAAATGGTTGTGTAGGCGATCCTTATAATATTGAAATAACTATTACCGATGCTCCGGCAGTTCCGGATACTACAGTATTTGTTTGCTCAGACGTATCAGGCTCAGGAATAGGAGTATCATTGCTTGATAATGTTCCGGCTGCAAATATACCTGATGTAACAGGCTACCATGTGGTATCGGCTGTTGCAGATGCAAGACTTCTTGCAACACCTACATTTGCATATCCTACATTGGCAAACACTGCCGGTTTAGCGGTAACTGCATATAACGTAAGTACTAAAGTAGACAGTATTGCACCGAACGCTATTGCAGGCGATAAATTCAGAAACTTGACAAACGATACACTGTATGTAACTTATACAGTAATACCGTACACAACTTGCGAAGGACCATCGGCTACCTTTAGAGTAGGTATCAAGCCCGAACCGGTTGTAGAAGATACCGTATCAAATGCTTGTTCTAACGAAATAAACGGTCTGATTGCTGATGATATAGCGAAAAAGGCTGCCGGCAACATGGATTTGACAGGTGTAACCTACACAATAAGTAATGCAGCTTATCCTAACTTGACGGGTACGCCAGCTACATGTACCAGCTGTACTGCTACTGCTTTGGCATCAGCAATCCAAAATGCGGTATTCACTAATAGCTCGACTACAACCGACTATACGGTAACTTACACAGTTACACCGACAAGTGCAGCCGGTTGCGCCGGTGAAACGTTTGATGTTGTTATAACTATCTACAAGAAAGTTGAAACTTCAAAAATCTATCACGATTGATAATCTCCGTAAACCTGCCCTCAACTCAACTCGCTGTAAAGCGGGTTGAGTTGAAATAAGGTTTTGACTTGAAAAAAAAGAAAAAAAGAATGTTTCCTTTTACTGCCTCCGCAATCCGGCGGTGGCAGTAAAGAGGAAATAAAAAAAGAAACGGAAGAGGAAAAGGCAATAACAAAAAAATAAGCCGAGATGAGAATTTCTACAAAAATACGAATCATATTAAGCGCCGTGCTTCTTTTAGCCACATTGGCAGGAAACACAGCGCCTGATATGACGGTATATAAAGGCACCTCAAGAAATTATTATGTTACGCCTAACGATGGCTCTACTTATACATGGGATATAGACGGTCTTGATGTTACAGACCCGTCCAACTCAAGCACCGTTCTACACTTTTGGAATACCCTCGGCGAATTCACGCTTTCGGTAGTAGAAACTCAAATCCGAAACGACAAACCATGCGTAGGCGATATTAAAACATTGGTTATCGAAGTAAAAGAACCCGATGTGATATATGTGGAAGCCGAAACAGGGCGTTGCGAAGGCGAAAATATCACATACACCGTAAGCCCCGCAATAACTATACCCGATGTCGTTTACGAATGGACAGTGAACAGCTTGACTTATTCCACAGATGAGCCCAAACTCACACAAACAGCCATTGCCGGTACAAGCAATATCAGTGTTAAAGCCGTATCATCTGCAGGCACAACAAATACTGCTACAACCACAGCATTTGTGAAAGCTACACCTAAAATCTCCTTATTAGTAACCGGCGACAATGTGTGCTTGGGCTATAATTTAGAGTTCACCGCTGACGGTAGTTTCCCAACTTACACGTGGAATGTCAACGGCAGCACAATCACAACCACAAGTAAAGTATATACCTATACCACCGAAACAACCGGCGATGTGCCTGCAACGGTAATCGTAGAAGAAAACGGTTGCTACGGCGATGATTCGGCAACCGGACACGTTGTTCAGGTGGAAAAACCCGAAGTCGTATCCTACAGCTATTGTGCGGAAGAAGGAATGATTCGCGCCGACGCTTTAGTTACTTCTACAAATCCGGTGGTATGGTATTCGAATAAAATAACTTCGATAACAATTTCGCCGCCTGTTATAAATAAACAAGCGACAAGCTTGAATACCTATTTCGTGGCAACACGAAGCGGTTCTTGTGAATCCGAAAGAGTTCAACTCGACATCAACATATACCCGAATCCTGTGGTTGTCGAAAGAGCAAGAATAAACGATAAAAACGTAGAAATTACAGTAGCAGAAGGATTGCCTCCCTATGTGTTGTATGAAGCACAAAACACGATTTCGTCGCCATTCTTTGAAACAACAAACATCACAAGCAATGTATCGGGTAAAGTTTACTTTACCATAGTTGACAGCCGCGAAGGTTTGAATTGCAGCACATCTGACAGTATCATATTCAAATTCAACGATATAGCGCCCGAAACACATTTCTCTCCAAATGGAGACGGCATTAATGACCTTTGGAATATTCACTTGTTGAATTGCAACGAAGGCGATGACGAAAACACATGTTTCTCCAACAAATATCCCCGCACCGAAATTACTATTTACGACCGGTACGGAAAGAAACTGGCATACTACAAAGGAGCCGATTTCAAAGGATGGAGCGGTATAAGCAACGGAAGACTCATGATATCAGACGATTACTGGTACACAATATATATACCCGAATTGGGAGAACGTATGTCGGGACACTTTAATTTGAGACGATAAAATAAAAAAATAGAATATTTTTATAAATTAAACGTTATACATTAAAGATTAATCATTATATTTGCGACCATTAAATCTTTAAATATGTAAACTATGGTTTCACTCCTGAAAAAATTAGTTCCGATAGTACTCCTTTTATGTTGGACAGCTAACTCATTCGCCTACGAAGAACCCGTAAACGATTTGTATTATTTCAATTATTATTTAGCAAATCCGGCTTTAGCAGGCGCAAACGATTGCACTTATGCGATGTTGGGCGCAAGTTTTAACTGGACAGGCATGGATAAAGCGCCGATGACGCAAATGCTCTCGGTACAAAGCCGCTTGCCGCGTGGCGTAGGCTTGGGCGGTTACATTTTCAACGACCGAAACGGATATGTGTATCAACAAGGCTTGCAACTGTCTGTGGCTTATCATATCAATATGTCCAAAGGTCTGCGTTATACGCTTAATAAAGTGGAAGCGGAACGCCAGCTGTCCTTTGCCATTTCGGGAAAACTGTTTAATCGTGGATACAGCAGCGATTTTCACCCCGAAGCAAACGACCCGGCTTATTTTGATATAGCAGATTTTTTTGCTTTCAATGCCAATGTGGGAACATATTTTGTTTCTTACGGATTTTTTACAGGCTTGTCAGTCTACAATTTGTTGCCAATGCGAATGTGGGCGTCTTCCGTTAACAATATAGAACCTTACATGCCGGTTACTTTTCAATTCCTTATCGGAAACGCATTTAGTTTCGATTACGAACAAACCAACTCTATCGAACCTTCGCTTATGTGCAAAGCCGATTTGAACGGCGCGATTGATTTCGATATTAACCTTAAATATACGCGGCAATTTGTAGATGCTCCAAATAGCGCGTGGTGGTTGCAGCTTGCTTATCGAAGCTCGCTCGAAACAGCAAATCCAAACAATGCCGGACCGTTTCAACGCTTATATCCGGAACTGTTTCAAAATTCAAAAATAGAAAGGTATCAACCCAAAAAGTTGTATGTAATGACCGGCTTTGTCCTCAACAAATTCCATATCGGATATTCATTCGGTTTAGACTTGAACGAGTTAATGTATCACAATTTTGGCTCGCACCAAATTATGTTGGGATATACTTTCTGTCATGTAAAACGTTTCTGTCGATAAGCAGATGCGAGCGCTGAGAAATGAAGAATGAAGGACCGATAGCCAATCGTTTCTTTCATTCTTTTTGTTTCTTTTATTACGTAAAATTATTAAATTATATACAGATGAACAAAAACTTTTTTTTAACGACAACGCTTACGGCTGTACTCTTGCTTTCGGTCTCTTCCGTGCAAGCACAACCGGCAACACCCTGCAACCAAAGATTGATACGAGATGTTAATTTTGCCTATACAGGCAGCGGCGCTACTCCCGCACGTTGGCAATATAATCAAACCAATGCTCAAGCAGAAGGTTTTGTGTTTGATGCCGGCGCTTTTGCGTATGTAGCAACCGGAGACTTCTCTAATACAAAACTGAAAGGCGCAGCAGGAGCTAATAATAACACCCGGCAACATGCTGTTGTTACTAATCCTAATACGCTTAGCTCTCAATATGCGAATATTCCAACAAGTAACGGAATGTTGGTTATCAACCCATTACAAGGAAATTCAGACAACTATTTTTCTTTTTCAATGGGCGGTTTGGTTTCCGGAAACACATATAAAATAGAATTTAAAATTTACAATGTAATTTCTCAAAGTTGTTCGGGCAGTAATTGCTGTGCGCCGGGAAACTGTTGGAGTAATTTTGGCGATGTTTTTAAAGCAGGTCCGGCAACGATAGTTAATTCGAGTAATCCCGGAGATAAAAGCGCTGCAAACAATTTAAACTGGACAGGCACAAGCGGTGGTAGTTCCAGTGGCAACTGGAATATTTGGGGCAATCCGATTTACGAAATGTTAGTACCCACGACAGCAGGAGCTTCTATTACTCTGACAGCGGATATAACTGTACCGAGTGGAACTTCTTCATTCACATTGAATTTTGAAAAAGGAAGCGCAGACGACCCGATAGTATTGGGCATCGAATACATTAGAGTGTATGGTTGCGAAGCAGAAGCAATCATTACCAGCACCGGAGTACAAGACGGCGGCAAGGTATGCGAATCGTCAGGGCTTACACTCACGGCTCAAGGACTTGGCTCCGCAAGTTCTTCCTACACATGGACAGAAAAAATAGGCGCCGGAGCGGCTACGCCATTATCCGGAAACGGAAAATCAATAACCATTACAGCGCCTGCCGGAAGAGGTACAGTGGCGGTCTATACAGCTACCGGCGAGTGGGCAAGCAAAAGCATTACGCTCACATCGCAACTCTGTTGCTACGACGTAGGCGACAGGATTGAAGTGCTCAAATACAGCTTCCCAATAAATACCAATGGTTGCAACAATACAAGTTCTCCGAGAGGCTCGTTAGACGGCAGCGATGGCGTAAGGATTGACCCGAAATACAGATTTGAGTGTACGGGCACAATCGACGACGAAAATGCTGCCGGAGTGGGCAGCGCCGGCTATGCAGGAGAATATGCCGTTATTAGGGATACCTACACTGATGGCATTCACTTTGGAGGCTGGAAGAGCAATGGACTGCAAGAACATACCGCAGGATATACCGGCGAATCAGGCACGGGAATGTTGTGCGTAAATGCCTCGGCATCTCCGGGTACTTTTTTTGAATACGACTTGCCGGCAAGCGCAGTTTGCGATGATGGGTCTTCTTATCAGTTTTCTGCCTGGTATGCCTCTGCCGATCCACAGGGTCCCGACCCTTGTAATATCGAATTTCAGTTGATAGATAAAAATACAGATGTAATCATAGAGCGAACTTCTACCGGTCAGTATGGCTGGAGCGGCGACTGGAGTAATGGAAATGTGGAACGCTGGAAACAAACCACTTTAGTGTTTAGCACAGAACACGGAAAAACTTACATGCTGCGTTTGAGAAACAACGGCACCGGAGTTTCGGGCAACGACGTATTGATAGACGATATTTTGATTACAAAATGTGCGCCGAAAATCGACTTCTTCCCCGATGGTTTCGAGTCGAGCGCCAGCGAAGCCGAAGTGTGCTACAGTCCTGTGAAATTTAAAATAGAAGTGCCGCCAAATGCAGCTACCCCCAGCGGAAATTTTTCCGATTTATTCCCTCTCGAGCCAACCCTGTATTTCCAACTGCAATGGTGCGACGACTACAACGAAGCAACCGGCACAGGTACTTGGCAGTTAGACGGCGCATATAAAACATTAAATGCACCATACAACACGATACCGGAATTTGACATTGTACCCGATGTAAACAATAAATCCTATCGTGTAAAAGTTACAGCCAATGCAGCTACAGTAATAACCACCGCTCCGCCTTCTTCATCTTGCGGCATACTGGAATTTTATACCCGTAAGTTCGACATCAAAAAGAACGGCGATATGGGCAACACAAATCCTCCGCTTGCAGTGGGAAATCTCTTGGCAGGTTGCGGCAGCAGCGCTTATAAAGATTATTATACGTTAACGGGCTATGTTCCTTCGCCCGGCGACCTCGCGGATATGTGGACATGGTCGTATAACAGCGACAGTCCGCCTGCTTCGAATTTCAGCAACGACCCTGCAAAAACAACACTCGTAGCTACACAAAACGGAACATATTACTTTATCGTCAAAAACGGCGACTGTCAAGCATCAAAATCAGTAACGATAAGCGATATTTTTACCGATGTATATTTCAGTCCCATTACTATCACGCAACCCGCTTCAGTATGCGATGGCGAGCCGCTTAACCTTACCGCGCCCGACATTACAGGCGTTCCGGTGGACAATGAGTTCTGGACGCTCGGAGGACTACCGTTCACATCAGGCACGACCGTAACAGCTGCCGACAACGGAAAAACATTGACATATTATGCCGAAAATGCATGCGATAATGTTACATCAAACACGGTAACGCTGCAAGTCGGGCAAAAATATAACCAATCCCTAAATTTTCAATGGTGCGCGGGTACGCCCTATGCAGATGCCAACTTTAATATCCCTTCGCCTTCTTTGGGAGTTCATTCTTATCCGCCGGTGAATTTGTCATCGGTTCTTGGTTGCGACAGCATCATTACACTTACGTTAGATGTTAGAGAGAAATTGACCGAAACGGTTCCTCTCGGAATTTGCTCAAGCCAACTACCCTACACCTGGCGCGGACACGTATTTCCTGACGGAATTACAAGCAGAGACACCGTTTTTAATGAAATATCTCTAAATGGTTGCGACAGCATCGTAACACTCAACTTATCAGTGTATTATCCCGAAGATGCAAGTATTTCAATCATCTCGCACCCTGTAATGTCCTGTGAAGGCAGACCGCTTGTTTTATCCACACCCACAGTTTATTCGCAGGGAAATGTTATCAACCGGTATTGGCTGCTTGATAATAAGATTTTTGATTCGGGAACAACTGCAAATTTGGACATACACAACAACAAAACGTTGCAATATGTAGCAAAAACAGCTTGTTTTGATATTTTGTCGAACACAATTGTTTTAAGCGTCGGAGAAAAATACGATACCCTAATAACCGACTTTCATTATTACGGTGCGCCTTACGCGAAAAACGGTTTTGTCATTTCTTTGCCCACAATCGGCACACATAAATATACGCAAAACCTGATTTCGTTTACCGGTTGCGACAGCATCGTTACGCTTAGCCTGACAGTAGAACACCGACCCAATCCT
>Ga0099364_10008318_pt1 | contig 14615 bp, 18 predicted proteins | sample TergutTh196P3_FD_73070 | JGI IMG/M metagenome (GOLD analysis project Ga0099364, IMG submission 73070) | Microcerotermes parvus P3 segment gut microbial communities from Pointe-Noire, Republic of the Congo - Th196 P3 | ecosystem: Host-associated > Arthropoda: Insects > Digestive system > Gut ... | reverse complement strand
AGAATTTGGAGCAGTTAGCGGTTTAAAATGTAGGGACGCACATTGTGCGTCCGCCCAAGAGAGAGATTGCTAATGGTATATAGGATTTCGTTGTATCCAAGTATAAGCCCGCGGAGAGCTATATCAAACGCGAGTAGGCTATGCCGAAAGCGGGTTCTGTGAAACGGGAAGCAAACTAAAAGTGAATAGGTTTGATTAGTTTTAATTAAATTTGTATAGTTTTTAGGCAACGGATTAGTATACGCGGTAACAGAGGTTACAAATATAATGGGCGGCGAGGAAAGTTATTCTATGCCGTTTTTGGTGGATACGGGCGCTGCTGATACCGTAATACCGGCAAACGAGCTTGAACGTTTAGGGATAAAACGCGAAGGCAAGCGGAATTATGAGCTTGCAGACGGCACGGTTGTCAGTTATGATGTGGGATATGCGTTTTTATGCGTAAACGGTGAAAAGGTCGCGGCGAATGTGGTTTTCGGAGAAGAAAAAAGCGAGCCGCTGCTGGGCGTCACGGTGCTTGAATCGGCGGGTTTTGTGGTTGACCCGATAAGGCAGATTCTGAAAAAAACAGCGGCCATTACTTTAAAGTAAAAAATAGGAGCTGAGAAAATATGGGTGAACAATTTGAAAGCATTATGAGAGGTTTACAGGATATTGCGGATTATAAAAAAGGTAATACATCAAAAGCCAAATGACCTCCGAGAGCATCTTTTGCCATACTCAAAGCCTCGGCTTCATCTGCTCCGCTTGTGGCACATCCCGGTAAATCGGGGAATGTTACTGCGATTTCGTAACTGTCTTCATAAGTGAAAACGGCAGGGTATAAATAATTTGAAAATTTTTGATAAAAAATATGATAAATAGTTATGAAAATAATATTTCTTGGCACATCAGCCGGAGAAGAATATCCGGGAATATGGTGCGAATGTGAAAACTGCTCAAAAGCCCGAAAATGGAGCGGCAAAAATATACGTCGGAACAGTTCGGTTATACTGGATAAAGACGTTATGATTGATATGGGTAAAACAGCGCATATTCAAGCCGAACGGTTCGGCGTTAATTTAAGGGAAATAAATACCCTGCTTGTAACACATTCGCATTTAGACCATTTCAATACGCATACGCTTTGGACGCGCTGCGCGGCGTTTCCGCCCCCGCCGCATTTAAATATATTCGGCGGCAGGCAGGTATTTAACGCGCTGATAAGCAATGACAGGTACGACGCCGAATCATGGAATATCAGCTTTAATACCGCGGAGCCTTACAAAAAATACAACCCCTGTGAAAACCTTGAAGTTTACACGCTCGACGGGAACCACAACGACGGACAAAACCGCGCTGTAAATTATATAATCACGCGCAGAAACCGTACATTTTTATATTTAAGCGATACAGGCTGGCCTTTTGACAAAACGCTCGAAACCCTCGCAAAATTTAAATATGATTTTATAATAACCGAAGGAACAGGCGGTCTAAGCCCGGATTCGGGCGGGCATATGAATCTTAATTTTAATATAAAACTGTTTGAATTTTTTAACGGGAACAGATTATGGAAATCAAGCCCGGATTATTATGTAACGCATATCGCGCCGCATTGGGCGCCGCCGCACGATGAATACGTTTTGATTCTGGCAGAGCATGGTCTAAGACTCGCTTATGACGGGCTTGTTCTTGAATACCCGTATGATGAATAAATAAAAATTCATTTATTTTCCCATGTATGGGCAGGCAGAACCAGCAGCCCCGGCCGCATATAATCCATCAGCGCATCAAGCATTTGGAAAAAATACAAGAATATTAACTTACAGTTTAGCTGACTTCTAAATTTTTGTATGGACAATCTTATAATGATTTGGTATACTGTTTATACCGCAAAAACGTTTAAAGTCTTAAAATTCAAAAATTCAGGAGGATAAATTTTATGCTTGATACAAAAAAAGTGGGAATAAAAATCTGTGCGTTCCGCAAAAAAATAGGTTATTCACAGGAAAAACTCGCTGAAATACTCCGCATATCGCCGCAGGCTGTCAGCAGATGGGAAAACGGCCATACTCTGCCCGACACGCATTCGCTTCCGGTATTAGCGCAGATTTTTGACTGTACTATCGACGATATTATCATGCCCGCTTATGTATTTGACGAAAAAATCGAAGCAGAAAAACCCGATTCCATCGAAAAACAAGCGGAGCATATCGCGCAAATAGTCGTAAAACAAATCGAGGGGGGAAATATCATGAATGAATCCGAAAAAGAAGAATGTATACCCGTTATACTCCGCGTGGTGGATTTAGCCGCTGTAGTCCGCAGGAAAGGATTAGTGGCGCTGGAGCCGGAAATGGAGGAAGAGCAGAATTTTTTCCTTAAAAGAGGTGTTCAATTAGCCCTTGACGGGCTTATGCCGGAGGATATCAGTGACTTTTTAGAAAAACTTATCGAAGCGGACGCGCGTAAAGGAGCGGAACTGCTCGGAAGGCGGATTATGCTGCGGGGCATTATAGATATTGTGAACGGCAATAATCCTTTGTAGATAAAAGAAAATTTATTCGCTATGCTCGGCGAAGAATATATGCAAAAATCTCAGGAATATTTTTCCGAACCAAGCGCTATGAGTTTAAGCAATATGAAAAATCATGAATTCACGGAGTCAATATCGGACAGAAAATGCATCCCCGAATGTGAAAAAATCGAGGCATTTATCTTAACTTTGGACAATTATGCGGTGCAGGTTCATCTTTCAAGCATAACTCCGGCGCTCGCTTTTTACGGCTGCAGCGGTGCGATGGCGAAAAAACTCTATGCAATAACATCTGTAAACAAATTTTCATCAATTATAACGGAGTGGGAGAATATGCCGGTTCCGCCTAAAGAAGAAATTATTGCGGAACTGCAAAACCTTGCGAATAAACTGCGCGAACAAATAACCGTAAGCGAGAAAGAAATAGTAATAAGCCTCGGAAAAAGCGGAGCGATGATTATGGGCAAAGACACAGAAAAAGCGGAAAAACTGATGCTTATGCTTAATTCGTGGGAACAATAATTTTCACTTTGAAACCAAGGGAAACCAAGGATAAATTAATATAAATTAAGGATTTTTATGTATGAATGTATCAAATATTTCAATAGTGGGCTGCGGAGCAATGGCTCACGGGACGCATATGCCCTGCATTGTAAAGTACGGCGGGCTGAATGTGGTTTCCTGCGCGGACATAAACGTCGGTTCTGCCGCAAGCCTTTCTGAAAAGTACGGAATACCGCTGTATTTTACGGATTATAACGAAATGCTTGAAAAAACAAACCCGGACGCCGTCGTCTGCCTTGTTTCAGAAAAAGCCATAGCAAGAACAGCAAGCGATATACTGCGCAAATATCCGGTTCTGCTTGAAAAACCGCCCGGAAAAACCGCGGAGGAAACCAAAATGATATACCGCGCGGCGCAAAAAAGCGGTAAAGCCCACATGGTAGCGTTTAACCGCCGTTTTGCTCCGGTATATGTAAAATTAAAAGAGATGATTTCAAAAAACAACGGCAGCTGTATAAAATATATAAATTACAAGTTCCACCGCGTAAAACGCCGCGAAAGCAATTTCGAGGACACCGCGGTTCACGCGGTTGATACGGTAAAATTTTTAGCCGGATGCGATTTTAAGCGGGTTGAGATAAAATATCAGGAAATGCCGTATTTAGGCGAAAAAGTCGCCAATTATTATATATATTTTGAGTTTGTGAGCGGTATTTATGCTTCAGCCGAAATACTTGTTTCTACGGGTGAACTGTTTGAAGGCTGTGAAATACACGCCGGCGAGGAATTGTACCGCGCTTCGCTTCCGATGGGAACAGGAATAAATTACGGCGAAATCGAGTATAAAAACGCGGGGGGAATACACCGCGCGGTAAAAAAAGATGAAATCTGCCCGTCGGGCGAACAATATATTTCACAAGGGTTTTACGGCGAGCATGAACATTTTTACGACTGTCTAAAAAGCGGCATAAATCCCGGGAATGGAGCCGATACAGCCATCCAGAGCGTGATGGTATGCAACGCTTTAAAAAACCGGGAAACTTTGCTGATATTTTAAAATTGTGTTTATGAAACAAGAATTAAGACTATATACGGTTTCCGATGAATATATTCAATATCTTAGTGAGTTTGACGTCAGGGTTATGTCAAATAAAGAAGAAAGGGTATTATGGTCAAAATTATTACAGCTTCAAAAAAAGAAATTCCCGTAATCGAAGATATTTTATTGGATGCGGTGCATTGGCTTGATTCTATAGGTCAACCGTTATGGCGCGAAGAACAAATAATGTGGACGCGCTTATCGGAAGATTTTGCGGTTTCCGATTTTCAAATAGCTTTACTTGACGGATTACCCGCCGCTTGCATGGCTGTCACCGATCATAGCCCGACATTTTCGTCCGGCGAGCCGTCTCTTTTTATTTGCAAGCTTGCAATTAAACGTTTTGCTGCCGGTAAAAATTTATCGGATGTGATGATTTCGCACGCAAAATCTATGTGTATAAACAAGGGTATATCCGCGCTTAGGCTTGATTGTTCTGGGGATAGATTAAAACTGCGGGCGATATATGAACGTAACGACTTTATTTGTGTAGATGAAAAAGATTTTTGCGTTGCAGATAAAAAATTCCCTGTGACATTTTACAGATGTGAAGTGCATGATATAAAACATTTGTATCATTATTACGAAAAAGGACAGCCGCCGTTCCGTTCTATATCGGCGCTGCCATTTGATGAAGCTGAAAAAATATTGAATATACAGAGCAAGAGAAACGAAAATTTAGTTCACCCAAACATAAAATGGTTTCTTGAATGGCGGTACAATATGGATAAAACTATTCGGGATAATTTTATCGCTGTTGGCGGCAAGCCTGTCCGTACTGCGCCGGTGTATTGTACGCTTGGCGCAAACAAAGGGGTTAGCACATGGTTTGAAAATTCGGTATTTATACGAATACCAATCAGCGAAATAGACCTTGACGCCGTTTCTTTTACCTACGGTGATACTTTGGCTGTATTTAATCCGGACATTTATACAGGTGAAGAATGGTGGGGCAAAGTTTATAAATATGACGATAAGGTAGAAATAATAAAAAAATATGGTTATCCTGATGACCCTGAGTATAACGGTATAAAAGGCATTTACCCGAAAGATAAACCATTAGGGCATTGCCTAAAGTATATTGAAGCGCATATTTGGAACGATAATGTTTTAAATAAATATCGTTAAAATTGTCTGCGCTGATTTAATACGCCGACCCGAAAAATAAAAAGGAGCTTAATAAATGGCATATATATACAAAAATGAAGCGGTTCAAAAGCATATTAGCATAGAAGAACACGCTGTAAAAAACGAAAAAGCCTATAATAATTGCAAGCATATTGAAACTGTACCCATAACTCCGGAAGAATACGGAAACCATTATGAATCATTTTATGAAAAAGATGAAAAATCCCGCCGTCAATTAAATTCTTTAAGGGATATTGAAGGAAAAACATTAAATCAAATTTTATCAGAAAGGATTTTGTAAATGCAAGTTTTAAATGAAAATATAGATTGGTTCATGGTTGAAATAAAACAAAAAAATTTATCGGAAGCAATGGGGTTTGCCAAAACGGTATTTAATGCTGATGCTGTTGCTTTTTTCGATAAATTCAATAAATCCGGTTACCTGAGAGCTTTTGAAAAAAACTCAGGCAGAGTAACTCTGGGTTGCTCCGGTTCTGAACTTGTTTTAATGATATATAATAAACAAGCCTTTGAATACCGCGACAAATATGATTTTTTCGATATAACAGCGCCTACAGAACATTGGATTGGTCATGCTCTTGGTTATTTGCAAGGAAGATCACAGCTGACTTTCGAACAAATATTTAAACAATTCCCGTTAAAGAGTTGGTATCAGAATTATATTCTTCATGAAGTATCAGACCAAGTCTTATGGGATAAAACAATAGGTAAAAGTGAAAATTTTGAATAACACATATTATAATGTTTGTCAATATAAATAATTTAAAATAACCGCTAACCTTTTTTCTTAAATAAGGACTATATACGCAAATGTTAATTGTACAATAATATTTAGAAACTTTTAAAAATTAAATTTGCGGAAGGTGATGCTGATTAACTTATGAAATCTAAAAAAAAGGAATTTATTGATTCCTTAATAAATAACGGCATGATGGATAATATATATGGTTACGCATATAAGCGCTGCTTTTCAAAAGATGAAGCGGAAGAACTTTGCCAGGAAATTATAACCGAAGTTTTATACGCATTGTCAAAAAACAACGATATTTCAAATCTCAACGCTTATATTTGGCAAATCGCCAATAATACCTATGCAGACCATATCGAAAAAAACAAAAACACGCAGAGCGTTTCATATTCTTATGACGAGATGTTATCGAATATAAATGCTGTTTATGAAAACAGCATGGAAGATAATATAATCGAACGTATGGTTGACTGCGAAAGGCTGGCTGTTATTAAGCGCGAAATATCCCTTTTATCGGATATATACCGCGATGTTATGATTATGTATTATCTTGAAGAGCTGCCAATGCCAATAATCGCTCAACGCCTTGACATTCCCGAAAACCGGGTAAAACAACGCTTGCATACAGCAAGAAAAAAAATAAGAAAAGAGGTATTATACATGAATACAGATAAAACCGAAAAAAATATAAAACTATATGATTTAGAGCTTGTGTGGTGGGGAGGGGATTTATTTAAGCATGATACAAGAAATAAAATAAGTTCATCGCTCCTGCGCAAAAACATAATAATATCGTGCAGAAGCAAATCAAAAACTATACAGGAGCTATCCGAAGAATTTGATGTATCGCTTGCAATTATGAAAGATGAAGTAGAACAAATCCCGGAAGATTTTTTGAAAAAAACCGCCGGCGGCAAATATATCGCAAATTCGCTGGTGATAGATATTGAACTGCAGGAAAAAGTTGAAAAATTGTCATCAGATATCGCTAAAGATTATTTTAAAGAAGTAAAAAAATATCTGCTGGCGAAAAAAGATGATATAATGAATCTTCCGTATATAAATCCGCCCAAAAGTTTTGAGTATTTGTTATGGTGGTATCTGCCGCAGTTCGCGGACGCAATAAAATCAAGAATTTATAACAAAGCCGAAGAAGCTCTGAAAAAAGAGGGAATAAAAAAACAAGAACGCAAAGCGCTTATTCTCTGCAGTATTTCAGACCCCGATGATAAAGAATATATATATACAGGGAAAAACCACAACGGTATTTGGAATGTATTTAATATACTCGGGCAAAATGAAGAAGTACGCATAAACAATCTTCAGTTTTCTAAATATCTAACGTGGGATAAAGGACGTTTTTGGGCGGGTCAGGATTTTAACAGCTTCCCCGAACTCGCTATGGTTTTTAAGACTATTGACGGGCTTGACGTAAATTCAATTGATGAAAATGATAAGGAAGCGGCGGCGAAAGCTCTTGAAAAAGGCTATATTAGGAAAGAAAACGGTAAATTATACCCTAATATAACCATTGCCCCCGATGCTACCGAACGTCAGCTGACTTGGTATAAATGGGGTTCGGACGGAAACGGCAGAAACTCCGGGAATCTTAATGAATTGGCGGAAACAGCGGAAAAATACGCAGGCAAGATAATTTCCGAATTGTTAGATGTTGCAAAAGAATATCTGCCGGAACATTTACTTGATTTGCTCGGTACTTTTATTCAGTCTGCGCTTCATTTAGAATTTTATTTGATGGAAGAAGGCGTAAAAGACGGTATACTGTATGAGCTCCCGGAAACAGGCTGCACAGAGGGAATATTTGCTTCTGTGCACCGCGCAAGCTAAAACGGCTGATTTTAAATGTGTAAATAAAAACCGCGGAGGTTCGTTGTATTTTGCAGCGAACCTCTGCGGTTTGTCCGTATTAATTTTATATTAAACAGACGTTGATGAATTAATATTGACATAAATTATAAATTATGTTATAATTTATATACTGTGTTATACGTGATTATTAGGCTCGTCTTGAAAAATTAACGGAGGTTTATGTGGATATTTTTATGAAAATGCAAAAAATTTCAGAATCAAAGTATATTATAAATTCTGACATATCACAAAACAACAGATTTGATCCGAACGTTCTCTTGAACGTTATTGACGAATGCGCCGATGGGACGGAGATTGTTTTCGAGGCGGGGAATTATTATTTTCCGGCGGCGGAAAACGCCGTCAAGCTGCGGGGGATAAAGAAAAACATAACGTTTAAATCAGCGGCCGGAGCGAGGTTTATCGGGGGAAAACCTGTTTTTGGCGCCGCGGCGGTTTCAGGCGAGACGAAAAAACAGTTTTTTCCTGAAGTGCGGGACAAGGTTTTCTGCGCTGACCTGAAAAGCAGCGGCGTGAGTGATGCGGGAGGGTTTGTTTCACGCGGGTTCGGGCGGGCGGTCGTCCCGTCGCACTCTGAAATATTCGCCGGCGGCATACCGCTGAACCTGTCCCGCTATCCCAAAAATGGTTATCTAAAAATTACGGATTACGCCGAGGAATCCGTCAACGAATGGTCACAAAAAGTGGGCAGTATCAGCAAAGGATTTTTCTACGAGAGCGAACAGCCGAAAAAATGGGCTGACGCGGACGATATACTGGTTCACGGGTACTGGTCGTGGGACTGGGCGAACTCCTATGAAAAAATCGACGTCATCGACAAACAATCAGGAAAAATAATCACAAAAGAACCTTACGCTCTGTCCGCTTTCAAACGTGGTCAGCGGTTTAATTTCTACAATATTCTGGAAGAAGTGACGCAGCCCGGCGATTATTATATCGACAGAAAAACCATGACGCTGTATTTTATCCCGTTTGATGCCGCGAATCTCTCTGAAGAGATTCTGATTTCCACATTGGACGAACCGCTCTGGACTATAGACGGATGTGAAAATCTTTGTTTTAAAGGGTTTGCAATAGAAGTCTCGCGCGGCGGAGGTATGGCGGTTATTAACAGCGGTAACATAAAAATCGCGGACTGCGAGATTAAAAATATCGGCAATTATCCTTTAACGCTGGAAAACAGCAGGGACATAACGGTGATGTCCTGCGACATACACGACTGCGGGGACGGCGGAATCAAAGTGGTATGCGGAGACAGAGTCTCCCTTGAGGCGGGGAACATTAAAATAGACAACAACCACATTTACAAGGTAGCGAAATGGACGCGCACATACCAGACGGCGGTCAACGCCGCGGGCGTAGGGATAGATATAACGAACAATTTGATCCACGACTGCCCGCATACGGGGATATTGTTCTGGGGAAACGATATCCGCATAAAAAACAACGAAATATACAGCGCCCTTCTTGAAACGGGGGACGCCGGAGCGGTTTATACAGGGAGGGATTACACGTTCAGGGGGAACGTTGTGTCAAACAATTATATCCATCATCTCGGCGGGGTAGGCATGGGAACAATGGGCATATACAATGACGACTGCGTTTCGGGGACGGTGATGGAAGAAAATATATTCTTTGAGGTTTCGCGCGCGGTATTTCTCGGCGGCGGACGCAATTTCCGGGTTTCAGGCAATCTGTTTGCGGACTGCCACCCTTCCATAGAAATCGACGGCAGAGGAACCTCCGAGCACCCGATGTGGCGCCGCATGACCGACGAACTTATGAGGGACAGATTTTACAATATACACGGCGTCAGCGACAACGGCAACGCCGCATCCGGCAAAGACGGGCGGAAAACGGCGGACGCGACATGCGAGCCGTATATCTCAAAGTATCCCGAACTTGCCGAAATAGACGCTTTTTACGCGGATAATCTACCGATACCTCCGAGCGCGGTCATAGAAAACAACGTATACTGTTCAAAAAGGAAACTTGAATTCACGTGGGATTCCGAGCCGGGGGAATTCACAATAAACAAAAACAAATCCATATCCCGCGATTGCTTTGAAGATTTCGGTATAGGGCTGTTTAACATAAAAGACGGCTCAGACGCCGAAATGTACGGGTTTAAGCGGATTGATATGTTTTCATGCGGCCTTGACGAAAAAAGACGCGGAAAAAATCCCCCGAGGGTTCTGACAGGTTTGCGGTTTGACGGGGAAAACCTGATTTACCGGTATAAAAACTTTTCGGATATTAAAACAGCCGCAAAAATAACCCTGTATACCTCTGAAAATGATGTGGAGATAATTTTAGGGGTGTTTGAGGTTTCAATCGAAGCCGCCGCTGAAGATACGGTAAAAATACCGTTTGATACGGCCGCGCCGAGCGGGATGACAATTGACGCGAGGGCGGACGCCGCAGGGGTCAGACCGTGCAGGCTGAGAGTTTAACAACCATAGAATCAAAACCAAAACAAGAAGGAGGAAGCAAATGAAAAATATAAAAATATCTGCGGTTATTTTCATAATTGCGGTAATTACGGTTATTTTCACCGCCTGCGGAGACGGCGGGCAGAATACAGACGGCCCGGGCGGGATTGAGCCAAACGGAGCAAACGAATCAAACGGAATAACCGTTGAAGATACGCCTGAAGAACCCGCAGAGATAAGCGACGATCTGCCTGAGGCGGATTTTGAAGGATATGATTTCAGGATTATTTCGTATTCGGGGATACGGGACCGTGTATTCGTCGAGGACGATATCGGAGAGGTTATAAACGATGCGCAGTATTATGCGAGAACAGCGGTCGAAGAGCGTTTTAATGTAAAAATTAGTCTTTTAGAAGACGGCGCTTCCACCGACGGGTCAAATCTTAACTCGGTTAGGAACTCTATACTGGCGGGAGACGACGCTTTTGATTTGATCCACGCGCATGACATCACCCTATGCACAAATTCGCTTGACAATATTTTCGTAAACTTATACGGCGTCCCGCATTTGGATTTTGAAAAACCGTGGTGGCCTAAACACAGCGTTGATTCCCTGACGGTTCTTGACCAGATGTATGTTTTTTCAAACGCCATGACCACAGACAGCATAGGAAGCATAAGGGTTCTGTATATGAACAAAGACAAAGCGCGGGACTACGGGATCGATATGCCGTACGGGGAGGTTTTTGAGGGTGTCTGGACAATTGACAAACTTACGGAGATGACAAAAGACGTCTATTCCGATTTAAACGGTAACGGCGAAGCCGACGCTGAGGATTTTTACGGGTTTGAGTACAGGGACCAGTATTTTATCTGTACGCTGGAACCGCTCGGCGTGAGGCCGTATATACGGGACGACGAGGAAATTATCAAACTCAATCTGGACAACGAGAGGACCCTTACGGCGACAGACAAAATGCACGCGCTTTTATTCGGTTCAAGCGGCTCGTTTTTCAGTACGGACAGCGCGGTCGGAGGCTTGTTTGCGGATGACCGGTCTTTGGTGACGGTTTCAATGATTTCCGCGGCGGTCAATACGCTCAGGTTTTCCGATGTCAATTACAGCATACTGCCTATGCCGAAATTGGATTTAACGCAGGAAAACTATTACGCGGGATACACAAGCTACCTGTTTGCCGTACCGAACATGGCCGGTGATCTGGAAAGGACAGGCACGGTAATCGAAGCCTTGAGCGCGGAAGGGTACAAAAGAGTTATGCCCGCGTATTATGAGATAGCCTTGAAAAACAAATACCTGCAGGATGATGAATCGGTGCGGATCCTCGATTTGATAGAGGAATCGAAAATGCTCGATTTCTCTTGGTGCTACAATGTGAATTATACGGGACCCTACTGGTTTATGAGGGAACTGTTTATCGGAGGACAGGCTCCGACGACCGATTTTGCCTCGTGGTACGGCAGAAACGAAACCAGACTGCAAAGACAGCTTGAAAACATAATCCAAAAATTCGAGGAGATGCGATAAAAATTGGTTGGGGAGGAGTTGAATTACAATGAAGCAATTTGAAATAGTGTTTGAATATATTGATAAAATGTGGATTGCCGAATGTGAAGAATTAAGAATAACTTTGGAAGAAGGCTCTTTTGATGCGTTGGTTGTACGTATGAAATTAGCAATACAGGATATAGCGGAAGAAGAATTGGGTTACAAAAGCGATATAAAACTTTTAATTACCGTCAAAGACAGAATAGAAGAAATCAAGGCGGTGGGTTGATGGGCGACTATACAAAACAAGTCAAAAATATTTTGAAAGATCATGGATGTACGTTTGTAAGATATGGGAAAGGTGACCATGAACGATGGTATAGTCCAATAATAAATGCGAATTTTTCTATAGACGGTAAAATAAAAAATCGCATAAGCGCAAATAAACAATTGAAAAATGATTGAGGTTTTTTATGTATTACATATCTAGTTATCAAACGATAAAAGAATTTATTTATGATTTAAAAACAAATGAAAATGTCATTGGTATTGTGGAATATGGTAGACGAAAATATTCCGATATGAAAAATGGTGGAGATTATGATTTGACTGTTTTTCATAATAATCCATGTATTCAAAATATATCTGGCTTGCATTTTCGAATTGGGACAATTCCAATTGATTGTATGATAAAAACAATTGAATTTTTCAATTTAGAACATCCAGAAAATGAATTTGATAGTGTTCATTTAAATTGTGATATAATATTTGACCGAAATGGTTCAATTGCCAAAGGCATTGAAAAAATAAAAGAAAAATGGAGTACAAGTAATCAATTAACAGAAGGCGAAAGAAACAATTTTAGATTCTCATTTAGACATACTGTGGATAAATTAAAATATCGTCTAAAAGATGATTTACTCTATTCGCATTTTTATATAACGTCATCCATGGATTGGTTTATTGAGTGTTATGCCAAAATATATCACTTGGATATCGGGAAACCTCAAAAAGTATTTTCATATATCGAAAATACCGATCCTCGTTTATATGAATTAATTAATAGTTTTTTCACACAAAATGATATTGAGATAAAATATAAAATGTTATCTGAATGTGCTGAAATTATGTTGAAAGACATAGGTGGATTTTGGGCAGATGATGAGCTTATTTTTCATGTGAATGGAGAAAGCTGTGATCAAGAAAAAAATATTCTTTTAAATCTATTGAATTTAAAGTAGACAACGATTAATAAACCATTCCACGAGTAATATGCTCTAAAAAATATAAAAAGAAAAGAGCAATATAATGAGCAATATAAAAACAGGAAAAATTGGTAAAATAACCGAAAAAGTAATAAATTTGCTAAATATGTCTATAAATCCCGATATTCCTACGCTTCAGCGCAAATTCAAAAGTCCACTCGAAAGGGTGGATTTTTGGCGCAAATCAGGCTTGCCGCTAAATACACTATCTTATCTGACGCGTTATGCCGCCGCGACGACGATACAGAAGAATATACAAGTTTGCTGTTCAAAGGCATGAAAGTCGGAAATAATAAGCATATTTCGCCGAAAAGCTTCAGTGAATTTTTGCTCGACAAAATAAAAAGTCAGGATTTTTACTGCTATTTTCCGTATGCGGAGCTTAACGCGATAAGCGAAGAACTGCAGAAATACGCTAAACCTCCGGTATAACGCAACAGAATTAACCACATAAACCCGTATAACACCGTGATTATTTATATTATCCGCGCGGGCAGCAAATGGCATCATAAAAACCTCGGAGGTTCGTTGTGTTTTGCAGCGAACCTCTCGTGTTTTGTCCGTATTAACTTTATATTAAAATGACGGGTATCATACCGCAGGGCAAACCCTGCACCCGTGCGCTAAAGCGCACAGCCGCCGCAAGCGGCGGGGTATTTACCCGGCTCGATTGAATAAAGTAAACCCGAAAAGCCCGATTGAAAAATTTACAAATTTTCAATCGGGCGCAGCTTGATTTATTTATTTTTTTGTGATATAATTTTTGTAAGGTTATTGTGGATATATTTATAAAATCACCATAAAAAGATAAGGAGTCTGATACTTTGGAACAAATAAAAAGAGTAGTTTCGCAAGATGAGCGAATCAGCACATTAATGACGTTTTTGCTTGCAAATGAGCCTATAAAAATTATTTTAAGCGGTAAAACAGGCGTTTTAATTGACGAAGATTCATATAACGGATTACTTGAAACTCTTCGCATTTTGCAGGAAAACCCGTCAATAGTTCAGTCGTTGGCAGAAAGAGAAAACGGCGAGTTTGTCGACGAAGGGGATATTCATAGTTATGTATAGGCTTCGATATGCGCGTGATGTTTTAAAAAAAGATATGCCTAAATTAAAATCGGCAAATCTTTTGAATCAATTTTTTAAAGAAGCTGATGAAATTAAACAAAATCCTTTTATCGGCAAAATTCTAACAGGTCCGTTAAAAGGCAAGCGTTCTGTAAGAATTAATCTGCAGCATAGAATTTTTTATACTTTTGACAACATTAAAATAACAATAGACGATATAGATTATGACGGTACAGTTAGTATTTTACAGGCGTTTGGTCATGATTTGAGTAACTAATTAAAAAACGTGTCGGCGATTTCACCATTGTACCTGATTTTATCGAGGATATGCGGGGGTATTTATATTAGGAGGAGATTTGAAAACACCCGCCGTCTGCGGACGGCACCCTCTTTAAAAAAGAGGGCAAGGAAAATAACCGCACCAAATGCCCTC
>Ga0099364_10008317_pt1 | contig 14616 bp, 13 predicted proteins | sample TergutTh196P3_FD_73070 | JGI IMG/M metagenome (GOLD analysis project Ga0099364, IMG submission 73070) | Microcerotermes parvus P3 segment gut microbial communities from Pointe-Noire, Republic of the Congo - Th196 P3 | ecosystem: Host-associated > Arthropoda: Insects > Digestive system > Gut ... | reverse complement strand
CCGGCAATGCTGCTGGTTTCCCTTACCTCGTTCCCCGTCCCTGTGGGCGCGTGTTTGCGATCTTGCAATTCTATTTGTATAAATCGCGCACGTCTTCTCCCGTCCTTAGCTCCTCGTCTTTCGTCCCTCGTCAACTACCGCGCAGCGGTTTCGTTCTGCTTATAATTCCCTTTTCTTTTGTACAAATTTATGCAATAATACATATTGAGGTGTTGCGTCTTGAGTGACAAGCTGCGCGAAAAAGCCCAGGGGCTCCCGCTGATGCCGGGCGTGTACATAATGAAAGACAAGCAAAGCCGGGTTTTGTACGTGGGCAAAGCCAAGCATCTGAAAAACCGCGTCGGGAGCTATTTTCACGGTATCCATGACGCGAAGACCGAGGCGTTGACTTCGAAAATCGACGATTTTGACATTATTATCACTAATTCCGACTTTGAGGCCCTCGTACTTGAAAACTCCCTGATAAAGCACCATATGCCAAAGTACAATATCCGTCTGCGGGACGACAAGGGATATCCTTACATCAGGATGGATATGAAAAGTGAGTATCCGGAAATCAAAATGGTATCAAAACCCGGAAAGGACGGCGCGCTGTATCTCGGGCCATACAGCGGAAGGAGCGCCGCCCGGGAAGCTATCGAGGTGGTCAGCAAAGCCATGAAGCTTCCGACCTGCGGGAAGAAACTGTCAAGGATTATTGGAAAAGAGCGCCCTTGCCTGAATTACCATATGGGCGCCTGCCGCGCTTACTGCCGGAGCGCTGAGCTGGCGGGGGAGTACAGGGAAACCGTCAAAGAGGCGGCAGACATTTTTATGGGAAAAACCGCAGGTCTTATGGAAAGACTGAAAAAGGAGATGAACGAGGCGGCGGAAAGGCTTTCATTCGAGCTTGCGGCGGAAAAACGCGACCGGCTCCGCGCTGTGGAGATGCTTGACCGGAAGCAGCTTGTCATTGCGGGGGCGATGGCGGATATGGATGTTATCGGATTTTTCCGGGGATCCGCGAAAAGCTGTTTTACGGTTATGCATTATATTGACGGCAGGCTCATTTCCAAGGATTTCGAGCTGTTCGATACGCCGATTGAGGACGACCCGGACGCTGTATCAGGTGCCGCCAGACAGTACTACGAAAGGCGCGGGGTGCTGCCGAAAACAATATGCCTCCCGCTTCTAAGCCCGGATGCGGGGTTGCTTGAGGAGCTTTTTTCCGAGATGGCGGGACGCCGGGTCAGCGTTTTGTCACCGCGCCGGGGCGATAAGGCAAAAATGGTCGCGACTGCGAACATTAACGCGCGGGAGGAAGCCCAGCGCGCGTCTACACATGAGGAAAAAACGCATCGGACGCTGCAGTGGCTTGAAAACGCACTTAAGCTTGAAAAAGCCCCGGAGCGTATAGAGGCGTTTGATATTTCAAACACAGGGGCCTCGGACGCCGTTGCGTCAATGACGGTATTTATAAAAGGAAAGCCGTACAAGAAAGATTACAGAAGGTTTAAAATCAAGACTGTCAGCGGGCAAGACGACTATCTGAGCATGGCCGAGGCAGTATCCAGGAGAATTGCGCGGTACAGCGGCAATGACGTCAAATTCTCCGAGCTGCCGGATTTGATGCTCATTGACGGAGGCGCCGCTCACGCGGCGGTTGCGCGCAAAACGCTGGCAAACGCCGGGCTGGACCTGCCGGTATTCGGAATGGCAAAAGACGATAGGCACAGGACGCGGGCATTGCTGTCGCCGGACGGTGAGGAAATAGGGCTCACGGCCAATCCGGCTGTTTTTGCGCTCATTGGGACAATCCAGGAAGAAACGCACAGATTTGCCGTGGAATATCACAGGAGCCTTCGTTCAAAAAGAAGCTACAAATCGAAGCTGGACACGATAGAAGGCGTAGGTGAAAAGCGCAGAAACGACCTTCTCAAAAGCTTTGGCAGCCTGAAGGCCATTGCAGCGGCGACGGTAGAGGAACTGTCAAAAGTCGCGCCGAAGAATGTCGCCGAAAACATATACAGGCATTTTCATGGTAAGGATCAGTTCGATAATAAGTTGGACAATTAGTCCGTAGGATTTTTGTCGTCATGTGGTGCGGAAAATCCGCAGTAATGCCACTGGCCTTTCAAGGATTTGCCGCACCGCATGGCGGCAAAAAGACAAGGAATAATGTTCAAGTTGTTATCGAACTGATCCTAAAGGAGTGAGTTTATGCGGATAATCAGCGGGACGGCCCGGGGGCGGAAACTGAAGGCATTGCCGGGCTATTCGGTCATGCCTACCAGCGATATGGTCAAGGAGTCAATTTTCAATATTATTCAGTTCGATATTGAAGGGCGGCGCGTACTGGATTTGTTTGCCGGGACAGGGCAGCTTGGTATCGAAGCGCTGTCGCGCGGCGCAGGGAGCGCGGTATTCGTCGATTCGAGCCGGGAGGCGGGCAGAATAATAATGGAAAACCTTAAAATATGCGGTTTTACGGATTCCGCAGCCGTTCATATTAGGGATGCGTTGAAGTATTTGGCGGGCAAAGAGACCTTTGATCTAATATTCGTTGACCCGCCCTATGATACAAACCTTGCGGGGACCGCGATATCGAAAATAATAGAATTTGACAAATTGAATGAAAATGGTATAATAATATGTGAAACGCGCGCCGGGAGCGGGGCGCCGGCACAGTCGTACTTCTCGTGTAAGGAATACAAATACGGCGGTGTAAAAATCACGCGATATGACAGGCGGTAGTATATGAGTATAGCCGTGTACCCCGGCAGCTTTGACCCCATTACCCTTGGACATCTCAACATTATCAGGCGCTCGGCGTCATTGTTTGATATGCTTTTGGTCTGCGTTATGATTAACTCCAGCAAGATGCCTCTTTTCAGCAGCGAAGAGAGAGTAGAGCTTATCGAGAAAACCACCGAAAGGTTTCCAAATGTCAAAGTCGAGCTATGCGAGAGCTTGCTCGTTGACTATATGAAGAACAAGGGCGCGAAGGTGATTATTAAAGGACTGCGCGCAGTGTCGGATTTTGACTGGGAGTTTCAGATAGCTCTGGTTAACAGAAAGCTTGACCCGAGCATTGAGACGCTCTTTATGCCGTCAGGCGAAAAATACACCTACCTCAGTTCATCGGTCGTTAAGGAAATGGCGAGATACGGCGCTGATTTGCAGACATTTGTGCCTGTGGAGATAATAGAAGACGTACAGAAAAAAATTCATATTGAGAGGCGGAGGTAGCCAGATGAGCAGCAGAATCCCCGAATTATTGGAAATGCTTCACGCTATGATCACCGAGGCGTGGGGGCTTCCACTGGGGGCGGAAAAATGCGTCATAGAACGAGATAAGGCGCTGGACCTTCTCGATGAGATCAGGGCGCAATTCCCGACTGAAATAGCTGAAGCAAAAAGACTGCTTGACGCGAGGGCCGATTTTGTAAACAACGCAAAACGTGAGGCTGAAACTATCCGCCGCGCCGCGGAAGAACGGGCGCGCCAGCTTATTGATGAACAGGAAATCATAAGAGTTTCCCGGGAAAAAAGCCATGAAATGCTCTCAACGGCAGAATCAAGCACAGCCGAGCTGCGCAATGCCGCAAACGAATATGTTGACGACGCGATGAGGCGTACGGAGGAGGCCCTTGCCGCCGCCCTTGGGGAGATCAGGCAGTCAAGGACAAAATTCAGACAAGCGGCGCGGGCAGCATCGGAAGCCCCGCAAAAATCATCGCAGAAGCCCCCGCCAAAAGCCCGTTCCCCGGTTCCGGATGAGGACGAGGAAGAACCTGAAGAACAAGAAGAACGCGAAGAAGAACAAAAAAAACCGAAGTTCGAAGTCCCCGACTAAAGAAATCCCCGACTAAAAAAGCCCCTTAATAAGCACATCAAGACCCGGATATTTCCGGGTCTTTTTATGTGTAAAAATATACAGATTTAAAATAATCGTAAATAATTTGTTTTTTTTTGAAATTTTCTATTGATTTTTCTGTAGAGCGCGGCTATAATGTGAAACACGAGTGGTGTATAGTGCCATGAAGTGAAGCATGTTTCCACGGAGTGGAAGGGAGGTGGGAAATATGACCGGCACCTATAAGCACGTGGTCGACGCTAAAGGCAGGATCATAATTCCTGCCGGTATTCGCGATGAATTGGGCGACGAATTCCACGTAACCCTTTCCGATGAGAAGTGCCTCGTTGCGTATTCAAACGAGAGCTGGAATAAGTTCATGGAAAAAATAAAGACCATGCCAAAGGTAAAGCAGAAAAAAATGCGCCCGCTGTTTTCCCATGCGGCGAAATGTGAACTAGACGTGCAGGGGCGAACAGTGCTGCCGCTGGCGCTCCGTGAGTTTGCCGGGCTTAAAAAAAGCATTACCGTAGTCGGCGCCGGCGAATGCGCCGAAATCTGGGATTCGGATGAGTGGGCGGTCATCGATGCAATCGAAACGACGCCGGAGAACATTGCCGACGTCTATCTGGAGCTTGATTCTTGATGGCGATAAAACACATACCGGTGCTGCTCCGTGAGAGCATTGAGCGCTTGAATGTGAAGCCTGATGGGATATATGTGGATGGGACTTTTGGCATGGGGGGGCATTCCCGTGAAATAGCAAAAAGGCTGAAAACAGGGAGGCTTATTGCTATCGACCGCGATGCGGAGGCAATCAATCAGGCGGGAAAGCTGCTCTCGGAATACAAAAACCGGATAAGCTTTGTACACGGCAACTTTAGTGATTTACCTGATATCCTCAAAGATGAAAAAGTGGAATCTGCCGATGGAATGCTGTTCGATCTGGGGGTATCGTCGCCGCAGCTCGACTGTGCGGAACGGGGCTTTTCCTATATGAGCGACGCCCCTCTGGACATGAGGATGGACAAGCGGGAAGAGCTAACGGCATTAGAAGCGGTTAACAGTTGGCCGGCAGATAAGCTGCGCAGGGTATTTTACGAGTACGGCGAAGAAAAATACGGAGGGCAGATAGCGGGGGCGATCGTAAAAAAAAGAGCCGAGGGATCTATTAATACGACCTTTGAACTTAACAGCATCATCTTCTCCGCCATGCCGGCTGCTGCCAGGCGGGAGGCTCAGCATCCCTCAAAGCGGTGCTATCAGGCGCTTAGGATAGCGGTTAATGACGAACTCGGCGCGATTGCGGCCATGCTGGAGACAGCGCCGGACAAGCTTAAACCAGGAGGAAGGATCTGTGTTATCAGTTTTCATTCCCTTGAAGACAGGTTGGTTAAGAACGCCTTTGCCGCACGTGTCAACGGCTGCCGGTGTCCCGCGGATTTTCCGGTCTGCGTATGTGGCTTTACGCCGACGATGAAACTAATAACAAAGAAACCCATAACACCCGGCGACGCTGAATCGGCTCTCAACCCGAGGGCAAGAAGCGCGAAATTGCGGGCGGCGGAGAGACTGTAGTATTTCGAGAATGGAATATTAGTGGAGGAGTTATTATGGCGGCACAGGCGGCAAGCGCTTTAGATTATAGAGAGAATTACATGTATGGCTCCGCGGCTCCTGTCCGAAAGGAGTATGACGAGCCTGCGGCAAGACCTGCCGGTGCGCCATTGCAAAGGGTGGGGACGGCGCAGAGGGCAAAATCGGCCGCTTCGGAAAAAACCCGGCAGGGTATATCGCCTCTTGCGGCACTCGGTTCATTGGCTATAGGCATTCTCATGCTTTTTGTGGTTTTAGCGCAAATAAGTTTTAACGATGTGGCGAGAGAAACGGTAAACCTGAACACGCAGCTCAGAGAGCTTAGTGAGCGCGAGAGATTGCTTGAAATTACTTATGAGAGCGTTATAGATATGAAAATGATCGAGCAGTACGCCAGAGATGTGCTCGGGATGTCAAAGCCTGAAGCCTCTCAGTCGGTAGTCCTATTCAGTACGATGCAGGATAGGGCGGAGATTATTGAGGTCGAAAACCGGGAAAGCGCGCTGCGCGGATTTGGAGCGTTCATTTCGTCATTGACAGAGTATTTCAGAGGTTAGTGCAGGGGGTTGCGATTTGTCTGACAAGCTGAGTAAGGAAAAGCAAAAACAGAAAAACAAAATGGCCAGGGGATTTCTGTTTCGTACGCTGATTTTGATGGCGGTGTGCGGGGTTGGGTCTTTTACGATCCTTGCCTTCAGGCTTTACGACGTCCAGATAACAAGTAATGTTCATTACGAAAGACTCGCGCTGCAAAGCCAGTTGCGCCACGCAACGCTGAGTGCGTCGCGAGGAACGATTTTTGACGCGAATGGAAAGATACTCGCTATGAGCGCCGCCGTCGAAAACGTATTCATCAGCCCGTTTGATATACAGCGATTCGAGGAGGACGCGGCGCTGATTGCCGATGGGCTTTCCACGATACTAGGAGTCTCCCGGGAATCAATTCTGGAAAGAGCGGGGCGGACGGACTCCCAGTATATGCTCATTAAGCGCAATTTAAGCATTGATGAGACTGAGCAAGTCCGGGAATTTATTTTGAGGCACGGATTAAGGAGCATACATTTTGAACCTTCGTCAAAGCGGTTTTATCCGAACAACACTCTTGCCGGTCAGATTATTGGTTTTGTCGGAATCGATAATAACGGATTGGAAGGCTTGGAGCGGCAATTTGACGGATATTTGACCGGGGTAAACGGCAGGGAAGTGCGCATAACAAACGCCCGCGGCGCAAGCCTTAATTTTGCGGATTTTGAAGACTACTATGCCGCTACGGACGGGAACAATATTACGCTGACTATTGACGCGCAGATCCAATATTTTGTCGAGAAGCACCTTGAGAGGGCGATAGAGGATTATGATGTGCAAAACGGCGGCGTGGCAATTGCGATACGTCCAAACACAGGCGAGATACTGGCCATCGCAAGCTATCCGAATTTTGACCCTAACAACTTTATGGCTCTTGGGGAGAGGGAAGCGGAGCGGATCAGCCATATCGAGGACGAAGAAGAGCTTGCCGAAGCGGTCAGGGCCGCACAATTTCGTCAGTGGCGTAACAGGGCGCTGACCGACACATATGAGCCGGGATCGGTGTTCAAAATCATGACGATGGCAATGGTTCTTGAGGATAATGAGGCCACGCTTGACAGTCACTTCCATTGTGAAGGATCGATGAGGGTGCTTGGGCGCGTCCGAGTAGATGAAAACGGGGAGGCGATCCCAATTCCGCTTCAATGCTGGAGCAGGTACGGTCATGGCCAGCAAACCCTGAGCGAGGCAATGCAAAACTCATGCAATGTCGCCTTTGTCAATATCGGGATACAGTTGGGGGCGCGGAGATTTTATGAACATATTGGCGCATTTGGGCTTTTTGACAGGACAGGGCTGAATATCAGCGCCGAGAGCCGCAGTCTATGGTGGGATGAAAGAATCTTCTTCGACAGGGATAATCACTCGCAGCTTGCATCCGCGTCGTTCGGGCAGACCTTTAAGGTCACTCCGATACAGATGATAACCGCGGCTGCGGCGACTATCAACGGCGGATACCTTATGCAGCCGTATATAGTCAAGCATATTACAGACAGCGTCGGCAATATCCTGGTAGCAAATGAGCCGACAGTCCTGCGGCAGACCGTAAGCGCAAATACATCGGCTATGATCCGCTCAGAGCTGGAAAACGTCGTTCAGTACGGCACCGGGAGAAACGCCCAGGCAAGGGGTTACAGGATAGGCGGGAAGACAGGAACCTCAGAAAATGTTGAGCAAATCAGCGCGGAAAGCGAGGGGGCGCCTAAGAACTATATCGTATCATTTATTGGATTTGCCCCGGCGGACGACCCGGAAATCATGATTCTGGTTCTGCTGGACACCCCGAGCCATGATACCGGGATACAAATAAGCGGCGGAGCTATGGCGGCGCCCGTCGTTGGGAACATGATGGCGGATATCTTGCCGATGTGCCTCGGCGTCAGGCCGCAGTACACTGAAGAGGATCTCAAATATATCAATGTAAGCGTACTGGGACTAACGTCAAGAAGCGTTGAGGAAGCGATCGAGCATCTTACAAGCCAGGGCTTTGAATACAGAGTCGTCGGTGACGGAGCAAACGTCACAGCCCAATTGCCCCAGCAGAATCTCCTTGTATCTTCAGGTACGACGGTCATACTGTACGCAGGAGAGGAACCACCCAGGGAGATGGTAGACGTGCCGCAGCTTTTCAGGGTATCATTTGAGTCCGCGAAAGAGGCTCTTGAAAGCAGCGGGCTATTTATCCGGGCGATAGGCGTGCCGAAATCCGACCCAAGAGCGGAAATATCAGTCCAGTCGATCCCGGCGGGAACGCAGGCGCCTGTCGGCGCAATCATAGAAGTGACATTAATCAACAGGGACGCGGTAGCGCCGAATTGAGAGTTGTAAGCCGAGAATTGAGAATTGAGAGTTGAGAGTTAGGCGTATGAGACTTGGGGATTTGCTTGAGAAAACAGAAATTGTTGAAACGGCCGCTTCTATGGATATTGAGGTTCATGGGGTCAGCTTTGATACCAGAACGCTTAGGGCCGGGGAAATCTTTGTTGCCGTCAAGGGATATGAACGGGACGGGCACCGGCACATCGAAGAGGCTATCGAAAAAGGTGCGGTATGCGTTCTCTGCCAGGAGGCGCCCGCCTCCCGGTCAACGCCGTATGTGCTGATGGAGGATACGCGAAAAGGGCTTGCCGCCGTGTCAGCCGCATGGTTTGACAATCCTGCCGATAAGCTAAAAATAGTGGGTATTACCGGTACGAACGGCAAAACCACAGTAACGAGCCTATTGAAGAATGTAATAGAGAAATACACCGGTGCAAAAGCGGGGCTGATAGGCACGAACGTCAACTTAATCGGGGACAGGGCAATCAGCGCGAAGCATACGACGCCGGAGTCATATGAGATACATGAGTTGCTTGACACAATGGTTAGGGAGGGCTGTGAGTATGTCGTTATGGAGGTTTCCTCACATGCGCTGCATCTGGAAAGGGTGCATGGGATAGAGTTTGAAGTAGGCGTGTTTACGAATCTGTCGCCGGATCACCTTGATTTTCATTTAACAATGGATGATTACGCCGGGACCAAAGCGCGTCTGTTTTCCAACTGCCGCCGGGCCGCGATTAATTTAGACGATAAGTACGCTCAAACTATGATTGAAAATGCCGATTGCGGCGTAATGACATATGCGATAGACGACGTCAGTGCAGACCTTACAGCCAAGAGTATCAAACTACATGGGGACAGCGTGGATTTTTGCGCGCTTTCGACCGGGAGTCTGCTTAGGGTTAAGCTCCGTATTCCGGGCAAATTCTCAGTTTACAACGCTCTGGCGATTCTATCGGCGGCGGTGCTGCTGGAGTTTGATATTACGATGGTCGCGGCGCAGATGGAAAGCTGCGACGGAGTCAAGGGCAGGGCGGAGATAGTCCCCACCGGCAAAGATTTTACGGTAATGATAGATTATGCGCATACCCCGGACGCGCTGGAAAATGTCATAACGGCGGCGCGCGGCTTTGTGCGCAGCCGGGTGATTACTCTCTTTGGCTGCGGCGGGGACCGTGATAGTAAGAAACGCCCGTTAATGGGAAAAATTGCGGCAAAGCTTTCAGATTTTGTCGTTGTAACCTCTGACAATCCTCGAACTGAGCAGCCTGATGCGATAATAAGAGATATTATTGCCGGCATGGCCGATACGAACACGCCATATCGCATTATAGAGAACCGCCGTGAGGCAATTCATTGGGCGCTGGGCAGCGCCGGGAGCGGAGACGTGCTTATCCTTGCCGGTAAGGGACATGAAACATATCAGATATTCGGAAAGGAAAAGACGCCTTTCGATGAACGCGAAGTAGTAGCCGAATACTTTTCGGCTAATGAGGAGTAATTATGGTGTTTAGATTGTTGGCCGCGTTTCTGATTTCTTTTGCGGCTACAATAATTGTCGGTCTGTTGTTGGTGCCGGCGCTGCGCCGCGTGAACGCCGGGCAGTCGATTCGGCAGGACGGTCCGGTCTGGCACAACAAAAAGCAGGGCACTCCGACGATGGGAGGGCTTATGTTCATTGCCGGCGTCATTGCCGCATGCCTTACGGCGGGATACAATGAAATATGGGAAGGAAGTCTCGCTCACATTTTTGTTCTCGTGTTCGCCGTCGTTTTTGCGGCGATTGGCTTATTGGATGATTATGAAAAACTGAGGAAAAAGCAAAACCTTGGATTGTCGGCGGGAAAGAAATTCATTCTCCAGCTTGTTGTGGCAGTGTTCTTCGTTATACTTATGCGGACTACCGGCTACTTGACGACGGATCTCTATATTCCGTTTATGAATGTGACGCTGCATATCCCGGACGTTCTTTTCTATCTGATTGCCGCATTTGCCGCGGTGGGAACCGTAAATGGAGTCAATATTACTGACGGCGCCGACGGTCTTGCAACGGGAGTGTCGATACCCGCCGCGATTTGCCTGACGCTAATCGCGCTGCTTTGGGGACGCCTTTCGCATGGGATAATAGCGGCAGCCCTTGCAGGCGGACTTATTGCCTTTTTGTTTTTCAACTTCCATCCCGCAAAAGTATTTATGGGCGATACCGGAGCACAATTCATCGGCGGCGCGATCTGCGCCCTCGCCCTTACGATGGATATGCCGCTTATCCTGATCCCTCTGGGAATGGTGTATTTAATTGAGACGCTCTCCGACATTATTCAAGTTGCCTACTTCAAGATAACCCGAGGCAAGCGCGTTTTCAAAATGGCTCCTCTGCACCACCACTTTGAACTATGCGGGTGGAGTGAGTATAAGCTATTCTTTGTTTTCACAAGCGTATCCGCAGTGTTTGCGGTCATTTCATACTTTGGCGTAAGCTTGCGCTATTAAGGAGGAAGCTGTGAGCGGAAATACCGAAGAAATCAGCGGCGTTCAATCTGATATCCGCTTGCCGAGCTGGGAAGCGCGTGAGTTGACGTCCGAATACTTGGAAAAGGAACAGAACCGTTCCGGTATTGACATACCGTTTTTACTATTGACCTTGCTTATACTGCTGATAGGCGTCGTTATGGTACTCTCGGCCAGTTATGCCAGCGCATATTATATGACGGGCCAGCCGATGTGGTTTTTTACACGCCAACTGGTTTTCGCTGTCAGCGGAGTGGCGATCATGCTGCTCGTTTCGAATATTCGCACAAGCACGATGAGCCGATGGTCGGTGCAGCTCCTTCTTGTGTCTATTGCGCTTCTCGTGGTTGTTCTGGTTATCGGCATAAGAGTAAACGGCGCTACGCGCTGGATCGGAGTCGGGAGCGGCAATAGCGCGTTTACTTTCCAGCCCTCAGAAATCGCAAAGCTTGCTGTGATCATGTCCTACGCGCAATTAATGTGCAAATTCGGCAAAAAGATGAAAAAATTCAGATGCGGAGTCTTTCCCTTTGTTTTGATAACAACGATAATCGTAGTTTTGCTCTATATGGAGCCGCACCTTTCGGCGGCAATAATAGTAGTGGCGCTGGCGGCGATAATGATGTTTGCGGGGGGTACGCCCCTGCGGTGGTTCGTGATGCCCATGCTGATCGTCGCAATAACTATTGTGTTTTTGTTTTTGCCGGACAGCAACTCGGAACTCCGGGATGAAGTAAGCGCGGAAGTCACCTTCAGACAGGCGGTAATTGAAGCAAGTGAAAATATGGGCTATGCCGGCAGACGCATCAGAGCTTGGCTCGACCCGGAAGCAGACCCACTGCACGACGGCTTTCAAATCAGGCAGTCTCTTTTCGCGGTTGGCTCCGGCGGAATGTTCGGACAAGGGTTGGGGCAGAGCAGACAAAAATACCTCTATCTTCCGGAGGAGCATAACGACTACATATTCGCGATAGTCTGCGAGGAGTTGGGGTTTATTGGGGCGATGCTGATCCTTATGCTGTTTTTTCTTCTTGTAATACGCGGTTACTGGCTGGCGATGAACTCAAAGGATAAATACGCAAAGCTCATAACCTTGGGGATCACAAGCCTGCTCGCAATACAAGTATTCCTGAATGTTGCGGTGGTGACGAACCTGGTACCGGCAACGGGTATTTCTCTGCCGTTTTTCAGTTATGGAGGCACGGCGCTGTGGATTCAACTGCTCCAGATGGGCATAATTCTTGCGGTATCGAGGGAAATACCGAAACCGAAACCGGAAGCGAAGTGCAATGAGGAGGGAGGAGTTAATGCCTAAATGAGAGTATTGTTTGTCTGCGGTGGGACTGCCGGCCATATTAATCCCGCTTTGGCCGTCGCCGGCTGCCTCAGACGTATAATGCCTGAAGTGAAAATACTGTTTGCCGCTACAGGCAGAGATCTGGAAAAAAAGTTGATCTCAGCCGCCGGTTATGATCTGATCAATATAAGGATGAGCGGCATCCGGCGCGGCATTTCCCCCGGTAAGATTATTTATAACATCAAGACAGCCAAAAATCTTGTGGCTGCCGGCCGTGAGGCGGAGAAGCTTATGAATGATTTTATGCCGGACGCCGTTCTCGGCACCGGCGGATATATCTGCTACCCGGTACTGATAAAAGCGGCAAAAAAAGGTATACCCACGCTAATCCATGAAGCTAACGCCGTTCCGGGCCTGACAACAAAAATGCTCAGCGCCCGCGTCGATAAGGTTTTAGCCTCATTTAAGGGGCAAGAAATGCACTATAGGCGGCCCGGCGCAGTACTGCATACCGGAATGCCGGTGAGGGAAAACTTTCAATTGCCGCCTGATGCCGCTAAAAAGCCGGCGCCTGACAAAAAACCGCTTGTTGTATCTTTTTGGGGTTCCCTCGGCGCGGAGCGGTTGAATGAAATGATTGCGGATTTCATAAAGCTCAATATAAAAGACGGCGGTTTTGACCATATCCACGCGGCGGGCACAGGCAGCGCGGTCAAACTGATAGAAAACAAGCTCAAGCAGCCCGGAGCGGCGTTGAATCTGCCGGCCGGTGTGGAAATCAGAGAGTATATCGAAGATATGCCTTCTGTCATGGCGGCGGCCGATATTGTTGTTTGCAGAGCCGGCGCGTCTACAATAGCGGAGCTCACGCTTATGGGAAAACCGTCCGTGCTCATACCGTCGCCTTATGTGACCGGCAATCATCAGGAAAAAAACGCAATGGAGCTGACTAAAGCCGGCGGCGCGTTGATGCTTGACGAAAAGATGTGCACAGGAGCATCTCTGTATGAAACTGTCTTGACAATAATAAGTGATAAGGATAAACTCAATAGCATGGCAGCCGCTCAGAAGTCCTTGGGAATTCCCAACGCGGCGGAAAAAATAGCCGGGCTGATACAGGAGATAATAGCTGATAAAGAAAGGACAAAGGCGGATGGGTAGAAAGAAGCTACGGCGAAAGAGCAAAAGCGCGGCCGGATATATATTTTTTGCGACAGTCCTTTCATTTTTCCTGTTGTTATTAGGCTTGAGTGTTTTTCTCAGGATAACTGAGATTGAAGTACATGGCGCGTTGACGCATCCGGACGAGGAAATAATAAGCGTATCCGGGATAGCCCCGGGTGATAATATGATGCTTATTAATACTCAGGATGCGGAGCGCAGTATACGCGCGGCCATGCCTATAATAAGCGAAGCAAATATTTCGCGCTCGCTGCCTGACAGGATTATTATTCAAATCAAAGAGAGCGTTGCTTTTGCGGCGATCCGGCATCGGACCGGCGTGCTGATTATTGATTCTGCCGGTAGGGTGCTGGAGCAAACGAATGCGGCGTCGCCGGGGCTTATAGAAATCAGAGGCATAGAGACAATTGATTCGGCTGTGGGGGGCCCTTTGAGGACGGTGCAGGCCGATGGTATGCGGCTGCAGTATATGACGGATGTATTGGCTGCCTTGGAGGATGCGGGGATTGGCGATGACGTTACATACCTGGAAGTCGAAAACATCTCGAATATAAACTTTGATTTCGGTTTCCGGTACAGGGTCATTCTGGGCGGCCCTGAAGGCGTAAGGCACAAGCTAAGCCAGATGCCGGATCTTATTAACAGAAACGAAAACCGCACCGGTTTTGACGCTGCCATAAGATATGTAATTGACATGTCCGACCCGACGGGTGAGTGGCGTGTGAGGGTCGAATGATATGGACGTCACATAATCACGGAAAATTGTTTTTCAACAGCGCATATAAATGTTACAAAACTATTGACCTGAGAGATAAATAAGGATAAAATGTAGGGCGATATTCGAATAAATCGGTATTTTCAGTGAAAATGCATTAACATATGCGAAATAATGAATATTATCTTTAATCGGTTAAATAATAACTACGGGAGGATTGGAGCATGTCGTTTTCATTAGAGAGCGGTCCTGACAATGTTGTGGTGATCAAAGTAGCAGGTATTGGGGGGGCAGGAAATAACGTTGTCAACAGAATGGTTGCGGCCGGGACACAGGGGGTAGATTTTATTGCTATCAATACGGACAAACCCGCGCTCTCTGTTTCAAACGCGGACATGAAAATCCAAATTGGCGAAAAGCTGACTATGGGGCAGGGCGCCGGCTCTAATCCGGAAATCGGCAAGAAAGCGGCGGAAGAAAGCCGAAATAATGTTGCCAAAGCCATAGAAGACACGGATATGGTTTTTATAGCCGGAGGAATGGGCGGAGGAACCGGCACAGGCGCGTCGCCTGTGGTAG
>Ga0099364_10008316_pt1 | contig 14616 bp, 12 predicted proteins | sample TergutTh196P3_FD_73070 | JGI IMG/M metagenome (GOLD analysis project Ga0099364, IMG submission 73070) | Microcerotermes parvus P3 segment gut microbial communities from Pointe-Noire, Republic of the Congo - Th196 P3 | ecosystem: Host-associated > Arthropoda: Insects > Digestive system > Gut ... | reverse complement strand
GTCTATGGCTGGCAGATGCAAATCCGGCAGAAATAAAAAAAATGCCGCAAGTTATGGAACGCATAGAAAATTGTAAAAAGTTTCGTTCAGGAAGCCCTGATGCAGGGGCTCGAAAATTAGCCGATTTCCCCGCACTATTCAGGGAAACTAATAATCCAAAAACTTTCCTTTTAATACCTCGTGTTTCATCAGAAAATAGAAATTATGTACCTATGGGTTTTTTCAAAAAAGATAATATTCCAAGTGATACTTGTATGTTAATACCAAATGCAGAAGTTTATGATTTTGGTATAATAACCTCATCAATGCACATGGCATGGATGCGTTATGTTTGCGGCAGATTAAAAAGTGATTACCGTTATTCAAAAGATATTGTCTATAATAATTTCCCGTGGCCAAAACCTACGGACAAGCAGAAAGAGTCCATTAAAAAACTTGCACAGGAAGTATTGGACACAAGAGCAAAATTTCCAAAAAGCTCCCTTGCAGATTTATATGACCCTCTTTCCATGCCTTCTGCTTTAACCAAAGCCCATCAGAAACTTGACAAAGCAGTAGAAGCCGCTTATGGGAAAACCTTTGAAACAGATGCAGACCGTGTCACCCACCTTTTTACCCTTTATCAGGAGATGACAGAGGGGTTGTTTGTGGGGAAGAGTAAGCAGAAAAGGAAGAAAGCAAAATGAATGAACAAATAGAACTCGATCATTCCGGTTACGGACTTGATGTAGTGCGAGCGGAATTTGTATGTGCAGAGACAACATCATGGGAAAACTTATTCGGGGGATATAGTAAACTTTATGCAATTACCTATTCTTCCGGTATTGATTTCATTTGCAAGCTTATCAAAAATTTTGATAAGACGGAAATAATCTTTGGTTATGAAGAAATTTTATCATATAATTTACAGGAAATAATGGCATATCAACTAAAAACAGTTGAGCGTTTACGAAACAAAGCTTCTAAAAACAAACTTGATCTTATTTCTCGTGTTGATGAAGGCTCTCTCCGTATGTTTGTTGCCAAAGATAAACTTTCTCATGAAAAAATATACTTATTAGAGGCTGAAGACGGACGAAAGCGTGTTATTATGGGTTCTGCCAATATGTCATACTCAGCTTTTTCAGGAAATCAACGCGAAAATATTTGTTATATGGACGGTGACGAAGCTTTTGAATGGTATTTTGAAAGTTTTGAACAGTTAAAAAAGCACAGTTCTGATAACATAACTTCAAAGGCACTTGCAATATCCGATGATACAGTGGATATCGAAGAAATACCTATCGCTCAAACAATTAAAATTCAAAAATCGCTTGTGATAGTACCTCGCACAGAAGCAAACGATGAAGTGCGATTTATACTGGATGCAAAAAAACTTGTAAAAAAATTTTCATCATTTATGCCAAAGCCTGATACTAAGGGGAGAATATCGCTTTCACCGGAAACTCTAAAGATAACACGCCGTCGTCTCGAAGATGCTGACATACAAGAAAAAGAACTCCGCAGTGAACATCCAAGATTGGAAGTAAATATAGAGGAACGAACAGTTATCCTGAATGATAAAAAACTTGATCTAAACCCTAATACAGATGATATTGCAAAAGATGTCGATTTGTTTTTGGAATACATGAAAGGATACGAAAAATTTCACGGAGAAGTATCTCTTATGCAAGCCAGATATTTTGAATTCGCTTGCTGGTTTTTCGCAACACCCTTTCTTGCAAGTTTCAGGACAATAGCCGTACTGTATAATCAAAACCTGTTACCGTATCCTGTATTCGGTTTGGTTTATGGACAAAGCAAAGCGGGCAAGACAAGTTTTTTAGAAACTTTGCTCAAAATGATGATAGGGCAAAAAACAAAAATCAGTGCACCTGATTTTACACGCACAAGTATTGAAAGTCTGAAAAAGACGGTAAAAGGTACTCCTATAATTGTTGATGATTTAACGCAATCACGATTTTCACAACATGCAATTGAAACAATAAAAAATGACGATTTTGGCGTAGCAGAACGGCTTATGCATTACCCGGCAGTTGTTATCAGCGCGAATGAAGATGTAAAAGCCGTCGCACCGGAAATTACAAGAAGAACAGTTATCTGCCGTGTACAAGCCGGTCTTACAAATACAGAATTAATGAAAAGCAGTATTGTAAGACGCGTACAACGCAATATAGGCACAGCCTTTTACAGAAAATATTTGAACTGTATGCTTGATAAAATAACAGACTTGCTTAACGATCTGAAGAATGATGAAGATGCAGGTGCTTTGGATATCTTTGCTGTTTCTTCACGAGTTATATGTAATATTATCCGCAAACATACAAATGGTGAAATTCCTTCATTCCTCCGCGAACTAAGTCTCGAAGATTATTTCAGTGAAAAAGTAACAGGTTATCAAGCAATGAAAACAATACAAGACGCTTGGAAAATAAATAAAAAAGCTTTTTCATTTGATAAAAAGCAAGGAAACATTCGTTATAATGCCGGTCAAGTATGGGAAGCTGATCGTATAATAAAAGAATTACCGGAAAATTTAAAAGCTCACAAATCCAGAGAGTGGGTGATAATGGATTTAGATAAAGCATGTGATTTTTTTGGAATCAATTTTAAAAAGAGAGGTTTTTTTTAACTTGAATGTACCATCAATCTCCCCCAATCCATGCTACAATACCCCACATGACCGAAACAACCCGCAAAATCATCGAACAAATCCTCGCCGTCCCCAAAGGCAAAGTTTGCAGCTACAGCAGGATTGCCCTCAAAGCAGGACTGCCAAACGGCGCGCGGCAAACAGTTAGGGTGCTTCACTCTATGTCAGAAAAACACAATCTCCCGTGGCACAGGATTATCCGTGTTGATGGGCAAATTGCACTTGAAGGAGAAGGCAGGGCGTTACAGATCAGCCTTTTGAAAGCGGAAGGCATTAAAGTTTCACCGCAGGGCAAAGTGGATATGGGGAAATTTGGGGTTTGAATTGTGTCGCGCGCTTGAAAATTAAAATATTCTCTGCTAACATAAAAAAATGAGTGAAACAAAAAACAAAATCAAATTATTTGAAGACAGGAAAGTCCGCACGCTATGGGATGAAGAAGCCGAGAAATGGTGGTTTTCTGTAGTTGATGTAGCCGCCGTCTTGACTGATAGCGTTGATCCGGCTGCATATTGGCGAAAACTTAAACAACGATTAATTGCCGAAGGAAACCAAACCGTGACAAATTGTCACGGTTTGAAAATGCTTGCTCCTGACGGTAAAATGCGGATTACCGATGCTGCAGACACTGAGCAGGTTTTGCGGCTTATTCAATCAATCCCAAGCAAAAAAGCCGAGCCTTTTAAGTTGTGGCTTGCAAAAACAGGCAGTGAACGCATTGACGAAACTGTCGATCCCGAATTATCAATTGACCGTGCGATTCAGAATTATCGCCGTTTGGGTTACAGTGAAAACTGGATAAACCAACGCATTAAATCAATTGAAGTCCGCAAGGCGCTTACCGATGAATGGGATAAAAGCGGAGTTAAAAAAGACGGGGAGTATGCTTCCCTTACCGACCTTATGAGCAAAACATGGAGCGGAATGACTACTCGTGAATATAAGAAATTAAAAAACTTAAAAAAAGAAAATCTGCGTGATAATATGACTAACACAGAACTAATCCTAAATATGCTTGCCGAAGTAGCCGCTGCCGAAATTTCTATCGTTGAAGAGCCTGTTGGTTTCAATGAAAGTGCCAAGATAGCAAAACGAGGAGCAAACACGGCTAAAGTAGCCCGCAAACAACTTGAACAAGAAACAGGCAGACCTGCTATTTCAAACCTTAACGCAAAACAATTGGGAAACAGAAAATTGCAGATTGGCAAGTAAAGCAACCCCATATATTGCAATAATCAACAAAATAATATACCTTTATAAACATGAACCGTTTTATAATATCGATATTTTTTATTTTCTTAACAATTTCGGGTTTTGCGCAGCAGCCTTTTGTTGGCAGAACGATTGGAGCTATTCCGCACTCGGCTGATGCCAATAATTATCAAATTCAGGTAGGGGCTTTTAGAGATCGTCAAAATGCTGAGCGCTCTTTTGAAAGAATAAGGCAAGCTTCCATGAACCCTTCTTACGAGCAGTTTCAGGATTTTACAAGGGTTGTGGTAAAAGGCATCAGTGCAGGGGATGTGCCGCTTTATCTTGAAAGACTGCGAAGCATCGGTTTTAATGATGCAATAATCAGGATCGATGCCGAAAGGCAAATTGCTGTAACGCTGCCTCCTGCGGCTTTAAGAGAAGTTGCTAACCGGGTAGTTAGAATAGGTGAAACAAGAAGTTTGACAGACCTTGTAACAGATAGAAATGTAACTTCATGGATAAGCAGTACACCGTCAGTCAGGATCGATGCAAATGGAAATATTTCCGGGCAGAGTATCGGCAACAGTTATATAAGAATAAATGAAAATGAATATATATCGATAGCAGTTGTTCCCAATGAAGAGTTTTATATTCTCCCTGAATCAGAGACAGCTTTACTGCCGGCAAATACCAGGACATCTTCTTCGTCGTCAGACAATATAACTGAATATAGATCCGAACCAACATATCGCTTGGCATATAGATTTAACAATAGGAACGAGTCAAGGGGAGCAAGCGGCACAAACGGCGGTATCGATATTCTTGGCAGAGGTTCAGGTTATACTTGGCTTTTGACAACTTTCATGCAGGGCGGCTGGTTTTACGATTTAAACGGAGTTCAGCGGGAAATGGTAAACGGTTTACAAAGAGGCAGTAACGGCGTTACTCTGACAATAAAGCCTGAATTTGTTTATGACAAAGGCGTACCCTATTTACAATTACGGCACTTGCTGCACAACACAAATAACTTTCCGGTAACAGAACAAAAGTTCGGAGCTTCCGCCGATGTAATGATACACAACAATGACGACGCATCTGTCATACTTACTCCTTACGGCGCATACATGACAGATTCCAGAACCAACCCGTCTATCGAGCTAATGTTAATCTGCCTGTCAGGAAACGGAATAACCCCTGTAAGCACATTATGGCTTGGCGGCTGGATGGGAGGGGAACATTTAAATTACATTTACAACGATGCAAGAGAGGATGTTCACGGCATTGACAGTGCAATAGGCTTTTCCTATCAAAACATCAATCTAAACCCCGGCGAAACAAAAGAATTTATTATCCGATTTACCCTTGCAAGAAATGAGGATTAAAAAACGCCGCCCTTACACTGGATGCCGGGCTTGATGTTTCCGGGCTGACATGGGGGCTTTCTGCGAAACCTGCTTCCGGTAACTTTGGGCAATATGATAGGCGGAGCAGGTTTTGGCGTACTAATGCAGAAAGACTAACTTTTTAAATACTTATCAATCTTTAAAATAACCCTTTAGTATTTATGATTTTTGTACTATAATTAGATATATGTATTTTGACAACATTGCGGCGGAAACAGGAAAGGCGCAGCCCCTTGGGGCATCGCTGGTGCAGGATGGAGTTAATTTTGCTTTATTTTCCCGGAACGCCACTGCTGTAACGCTTATTATTTTTGAATCCGCAGACCCCGGCAGCAGTTGGAAAGAGATCCCGCTTAGTCCAAGTGTGAACAAAACAGGCAATATTTGGCATTGTTTTATTAAGGGTCTTGGGGCAGGAACCTGTTATTTGTATAGGGCGGATGGTCCTTACAGCCCTGAAAAAGGGCAGCGGTTTAATGTTCATAAAACATTGATCGATCCTTACGCCAAAGCACTTACAGACCTTAGCAATTGGGATTATTCAAAATGTGCGGGCTACGATCTTACCAAACCTGGTGCCGATCTAACCTATTCAACTGTTGACGATATTCATAATCAGCCTCGTTGCATTGTAATAGATGATAATTTTGATTGGGAAGGCGATAAGCCCCTTAACTATCCTTTGCGGTTCAGCGTAATTTACGAAACCCATGTAAAAGGGCTTACCGCTCATTCAAGCTCCGGCGTAGAGCATCCGGGAACTTACCGCGGAGTTATAGAAAAAATTCCTTTCTTAAAAGACCTTGGTGTAACAAGTTTGGAATTTTTGCCTGTTCAGGAATTTAACGAAAACGAGATTCCCCGTCATAATAAAAAAACCGGAAAAAAACTTACAAACTATTGGGGTTATTCAACTGCCGCTTTCTTTGCGCCCAAAGGTTCTTATGCTTTTGACAAAACTCCCGGTGCGGCTGTGCGCGAATTTAAAGAAATGGTAAAAGAACTTCACAAAGCGGGGATTGAAGTAATACTTGATATTGTGTTTAACCATACGGCAGAGGGCAATGAGCTTGGTCCTACATTTTCTTTCCGAGGTTTAGACAATTCAATTTATTATATCTTGAATGAAAACCGCCGTTATTATCAAAATTATTCAGGGTGCGGAAATACAATGAATTGCAACCACCCTGTTGTCCGTACATTTATTATGGATTGTCTGCGTTACTGGGTAACAGAAATGCATGTTGACGGTTTCCGTTTTGATCTTGGATCGATACTTGGGCGGGATCAGACCGGAAACATTATGGAAAATCCTCCCACTCTGGAACAAATAGCCGAAGACCCTGTGTTGAACTCTACAAAAATTATCGCAGAAGCGTGGGATGCGGGCGGAGCGTATCAGGTGGGCTGGTTTCCCGGAGGCCGTTGGGCTGAATGGAACGATAAATTCCGCGACAATGTACGAAAATACTGGAGAGGCGATCCAAAAGAAACGCGCTGGTTTGCCACTCGCATTTCCGGTTCTTCCGATCTTTATTTACGAGACGGTCGTAAGCCTTTCCACTCAATTAACTTTGTAACAAGTCATGACGGCTTTACGCTGAAAGACCTTGTGTCGTTTAACAAAAAGCACAATGAAGATAACGGTGAAAATAACGGCGATGGAAGCGATAACAATATCAGCTACAATTACGGCAATGAAGGGGCAACAACAGATCCTGTTATAAAAATAATTCGTTTACGCCAGTTAAAGAATTTTTTTGCAACTTTGATGATTTCTCTTGGAACTCCAATGCTTCTTGGCGGCGATGAATTTGGACGAACTCAAAAAGGCAACAATAATGCATATTGTCAGGATAACGATATTTCTTGGTATAACTGGACATTCTTAGAGCATAATAAAGAACTCTATAGGTTTGCGAAAGAAATTATAGCTTTCCGTCTGCGGCATCCATGTTTTATGCGGCCTGAATTTTATACAGGCAGAGGCGGAGATTATAAAGCAAGTCCCGACATTAGCTGGTATGATGAAAAGGGCAATACCCCCGATTGGGAAAAGATAGATTTTGCGCTTGCAATGCGTGTTGACGGATGCAAGGCGGAAACATTGGCGGACAAAGATGATAATGACTTTTACATAATGTTTAATCCCAGTATAGATGTTCAGCCTTTTAAATTGGCAGAACCTCCCTCAAAAAAAGAATGGTACCGCGTTGTTGATACAGGATTACATTCACCTAACGATATACTGCCGCCGGGAAATGAAGAAAGGCTGGTTTTTCAGGATGCATATCCTGTTAAAGCCCGCAGTATGGCGATTTTGATATCGAAAGAAAAACAATAGAGGTATATCGATGGATAACAGCAGTTTTATTTTTGGAGTTGATCTTGACGGAGTAGTAGGCGATTTTTACGGGGCAATTCGCAATATTGCCGCCGATTGGCTTAACAAACCTGTCCAGACCCTTACACCTGATGTTTCTTTTGGGCTTACTGAATGGGGGCTTGATGAGTTCGGCGGCTACGACCGCCTGCACCGTTTTGCGGTAACTCAGCGCAATATTTTCCGTGACATGGAACCAATCAAGAACGCTCCGGCAATTTTGCGTAAACTGTCCAGCCAGGGTATTCGTATTCGTATAATTACGCACAGGCTTTTTTTAAAGTTTTTTCATCGTACTACAGTTACGCAGACAGTTGACTGGCTGGACAAAAACGACATACCGTATTGGGATATTTGCTTTATGAAAGACAAGGGAGCAGTTGGCGCTCATGTGTATATCGATGATTCTCCTGAAAATGTTGTTAACTTGAGAAAGCTTGGCTGTAATACTATTGTGTTCAGCAATTCTACAAACCTTGAACTTCCCGGCCCACGCGCTAATGACTGGCAAGAAGTTGAACGCATTGTAATGGAAGCCAGAGAAGAGTGGAAAACCGGAACTATGGGGTTATTTAATAATTAATTGAAAGATATTTTATTAACAACGATAAATGCTAAATGGATACATCCTTCGCTTGCGCTACGGTTATTAAAAGCGAATTTGGGGGAATTGGAAGATCGGTGCGAGATTATTGAATTTGCTTTGCGGCAGCCCTTGAAGGAAAAGATCGATGCGCTTGTTGCCGCTAGTCCAAAGATTTTAGGTATTTCTGTTTCCATTTGGAATCATACCGCTACAATCGAACTATTAAATGAATTAAAAAAAATATGGCTACAGAATCAAACTCCCTCCCTACTCCCTACTCCCCACTCCCCACTCCCTATAATTGTGCTTGGTGGACCTGAAATTTCTTACCTGCCGGATGATGCTGAAATTTTCCAATATGCAGACTATGTAATTAAAGGCGAAGGCGAACTAATTTTCAGAAATCTATGCGAAGATATAATAAATAATAAAATAAAAAACAAAAAAATTATCTCCGTGTCCTCTCCTGACTACTCACGAGTAGTCAGGTCTGTGGTTAAAAAAATTAAATCTGCCTACCATCTTTATACAGACGAAGACATAGCACAAAAACTCATCTATGTAGAATCCAGCCGAGGCTGCCCTTTTAACTGCGATTTTTGCCTAAGCGCTGCGGACAAACACCCTGTTAGAGAATTTCCGCTGGAGCCCTTTTTATCAGAGATGGAAATATTAATAAACCGTGGTGTAAAAACTTTTAAGTTCTTAGACAGAACCTTCAACGCGAATATCAAGCGGGCAATTACCATAATGGAGTTTTTTCTTGAAAAGCTAAAAGAGCGGCGCTTTACCGTGCACTTTGAAATGGTTCCAACCCTCTTTACTACGGAACTGTTGGAAACACTTACCCGCTTTCCGCCGGGGAGCCTGCGGCTGGAGGTTGGTATTCAAACATTGAACCCCCAAGCTGCCGCACTAATAAACCTCCCCGGCAGGCAAACCCCTAACACGGCAGCAAATGACAAAATACTGGAAACGGTGCGCTTTCTGCGCCAAAAGACCAACGCCATTATTCACGCCGATCTAATAGCAGGCCTCCCCGGCGAAGACATGGGCTCCTTTGCCACGGGGTTTGACCAGCTTTGGGAGGTGCTAGAAAGAGGGACAGAGCATACCGAGATTCAGCTTGGCATCCTCAAGCTGCTCCCCGGCGCTCCAATTGCCCGTCATAACAAAGAGTGGGGTATGAAATACAACCCTGAGCCGCCCTATGAAGTGCTAGAAACCTCCGCAATGAGCGCCACAGACATAGCCCGTCTTAAGAATTTTGCCCGTTTTTGGGAGCTAATCGTAAACCGGGGTTGTGGAAAAGGTACCAGCTGCTTAGTAAAAAACTCCAATAACCTTAATTTCCACCAATTTATGGAGCTTTCGGACATGCTTTTTGCCCATTTTGGGAGGAATTGGGGTATTAATAAGGAAGAATTGCTTGCAGCCACCTTAGACATTTTAGAAAAATTGTAGTATATTTAGTATAGAGGTAATTTATGAAACGACTCCCTGTTTTTCTTGTTTTATCGTTGGTCTTTTTCTTTGTTTTTGCGTGCGATTTGCAGCTTCCAAAGGAAATAGAAATAGTTAAACAATCCCCGGAACTGCGTTTTGACGCGGATATGAAAGATATTGATTTGGATAAAATTTTTGGTGATTTGGAAAAAGTTAATTTTGGTAATAAGATTAGAATACTTACTTGTGATAATACAAATACTTTTACATTGTTGGTTTATATTGATGTGCCTATAGTAAATCTAAAAGAAGCTTTTGATAATATTATAGATAATATTATAGATGATATTAGAATTAAACTGGGTACTGTTCCTGAAGCTATACCTGTAAGTGATACTATTCTAGTAGAAGAAAAGGATATTATGGAAATTAACTCTCCTGAACTTCCTAGTGCCTTTGACATATTTGCCATAGATTCATTAGATGCAAGACTTTTTATTTCAGGAAGTAATAATTATTTATTAGATGCCCTTGCTGTAAATTTATCTATAGGTGATGTTTCCAACTCCTCCCTTAAAAGAACTAACCCAAGCAATATTCCTTTAGAAACCACCGTATATAATGGAACATCTCTTCCTGCAGGAGGTCATGATTTAATAATAGATATTAATGAAAAATCATCCTTATCTTTTGAAATATATCTAAAACAAAATGAAGCATTAGATCTAGACAAGTTAAAAGACGGTTTTGATATTAAAGTCGAATTGGCTATTTGGTTTCCTTTTGAATTTACAGCAAAAGAAGAAACAGAATTAAAGTTACCTTTTGATAATATATTTAATGAAGGAGGAGGAGATCTTTTTGGAAGAGCCTCCGCATCTGATGAATCGTTTATTGAAATGATTGACAGTATATATTTTGAAATTGTTTTAAATGAAAATCCCTTTCCCGACTCAACCATAATTTTAAGAAGCAGACCAGATGGAACAGGTGCATTTAATGGTGTTATAACCGGAAATAAATTAAGCGTTTCTATAGATAAAGATAATATTATTTATCCTTTTAACCCTTCTTTCTCTATAAGTTTCAACGAAAACGACAGGATAATAGTTCCCAGCGTTTTTTCAATAGAAGAGTTTGCTTTTAAAGCAAAAGTTAGATACACAGTAGATATTTCTAATATAACGGACGGATGGAAATTATGAGAATTTTTGTATCATCCGTAATAATTTTTGCTCTTGTCCTTTGCGGTGCTCATGCGGATGATTTGTTTCCCAATCAAGGGTTTCGTTTTAATAACAGAACAGTAGAATTTGGTTTTAATGCCGGCGGCGGTTTTTCCAACAATCTGCTGACAGTTGCAGATATTTTTGTAGAAAAGATTTATTTAGACCTTGACTCTCTTAACGGCGGCTTAAAAATTAACGCCGGTATTAATGTTACTCCTTTTTATTTTAGTATTAACAGAAACAGATGGGGAGTTAATTTTTCCGTTAATATGGAAGCTGTTGGCAATATTGGGCTTTCAAATAGTTTGATTACATTCAGCGAGGCGGTCAATGAAAAATCAGATGCAGGTCTTGCGGTTTTTTCTGATGCATCTTTGGATATTTTCTTTCATGTTAAGAATTTTAAATTTAGAATTAGACCTTCTGTGTTTTATACCGCAGTTTATTCCAAGCCGGATATAACATATACATTTACTACAGCCGGAACAACGGAAGTAAGTATAGGATATGATGCGCGCGTTTATACCGCAGTAAAAATTGATGATCTTAACAATATTCAGCCAAATATAAATTCACTTTCCGCAACACCGGGCGTTGATATTGGTTTTGGAATTGAATATCCGGTTTCAAGAGCAGCAGGATTATATAAAAGAATAGCATTATTTGATTTTGATGTAGGCGTGAATGTGTCAAATATCCCAATTTTAGCCTCTACAATGAGACATTATATGCAAATGACAGGAAGCGCGGAAATGAACGGCGATACTATTGAAGAATTTTATAATTCTTTGGACACCGAAAACTTTTTTTCTGAACCTTCATACGGAGAAGAAAAAATAGTTGTTGAACGGCCATTTAGAACAAATTTATATATAAATTGGCGTCCTCTTGGAAACAGCGTATTAACTATAATTCCAAACATTGGTTTTTCTTTAAATCCAATGTATTTAACGCCATTTTCTTTGGAATATGGGTTTAAAGTAAGAATGGATTTGGCAAATATATTCATTTTATCATTAGGGGCGAATTACGAAGATCGTGTTTGGAAAAACAGGGCAGATGTCGCTTTGAATTTCAGGGTATTAGAGTTGAATATTGGCGCTGAATTAAGAACCAACGATTTTTTTAAAGTTACAAATACCAGCGGACTGGGTATTTATGCCGGTTTGAAAATTGGTTTTTAATTTTGAATTTATATAACTTTTGCAATCTTTGTCCGCGAAACTGCGGTGTTAATCGCTTAGCCGGAGAAATTGGTTTTTGCGGAGAAACTTCTGCCTTAAGAATAGGTGCGGCACTGATACACAAGGGAGAAGAACCGCCCCTTGTAGGCACCGGCGGGTCGGGAACTATTTTTATAAGCGGCTGCAATTTAGGATGCGCTTTTTGCCAAAATTATCAGATATCGCAAAGCTTTGTTTCCGCCCCTGCTCTTGGAAGAGCGGTTTCCCCTGATGAATTCGCAAAAATATGTGCGGCACTTAGGGATAAAGGCGCGGAGAATATTAATATTGTAACAGGAAGCCATGCAATTCCTGCTCTTGTGGAAGGTTTTATTGCCGCAAAAAAGGCAGGAGTGAATTTACCGATACTTTGGAATTCATCAGGGTATGAAAGCATAAATGCGCTTGATCTGTTAAAAGATTATGTTGATATTTACCTGCCGGACATGAAAACTCTAGACAGCGAAATTGCCGCCAAATACTTTAATGCGCCTGATTATCCGCAGGTTTCGTCAGCGGCAATATTAAAAATGATCGATATGGCGCACGGTTTGAAAGAAAAAGTAATTATCCGCCACCTGATTTTACCGGGATGCCTTGATTCCACTTATGAAGTCCTGCGCTGGTTTGCCGAGAATGTTTCAAACCGCGCGCAGCTTTCCCTTATGACTCAATATACTCCAATCCCTAACCGAAACAGACCCATGCCGGATAGATACATAACAAAAGAAGAGTACGAAACAGTTTTGGGGTGGCTTAGGGATTTTTCTATAGATGACGGTTTTTGTCAGGAGCTTGTTACCGGCAGCGAATGGCTGCCGGATTTTCGCCGCTTTAGCCCATTTTCTTCGGAATTGTCAGTTCCTGTTTGGCATTATAACCGGATTACCTTCTAATTAATCGTACTACAAAGATAATTAGACATGCGCCAACCACACCGGCGATTATATGTCCAAGCAAACCTGTAATGGGAATCTTTAGGACTTGGAAAAGGAATCCGCCGACAACGCCGCCAACCAAGCCAAGGATAATACTCAATATCCAGCCAAGACTGCCTCTCATTACAAACTGAGCTAAGACCCCAATTAATAACCCCACTAACAATGAAATTAGAATGTCCATATTTCTCTCCTTAAAAATAATGATTAATTCTAATATAACAGGGAATCCCAAAAAAACAAGAGCGAATATTTGGATTTACGGGGTCTTTGTACGGAAATTAAGGTAATTTTGGGGACAGAGCTTACAAATTTGATATAAATTTGACATTATAGAGGTACTATGCAACAAAAAAGTCTATAAAAGGTCTAAAATATAACTAGATTCAACTTGACAAAATCATGAAATTTGTAAATACTAAGGAGTAAAAGACTATGGCAGTAGAAATTATAGCGACAGGCAGGGCTGTTCCCCCCAAAAGGGTTACAAACGAAGAATTAACCTCGTATGTCGATACGACGGATGAGTGGATTCGCTCACACACAGGGATTGGAAACCGCCACATTGCCGAGGAATCTGTATCTTGCAGTGATTTGGCGGCGGAAGCGGCAAAAAACGCCCTTGCAATGGCAGCCGGCTATTCCGGCAATGACCTTCTTGAAAGGGATAGGGTCGCTTTAGAGGCGGCGTCTAGTATCGATATAATTGTTTTAGGCTCGGCTTCTCCGGACTATTACGGTACGCCTTCAACCGCTTGTGTTGTACAGCATAAAATTGGGGCTGTAAATGCCGCGGCAATGGATATTTCCGCAGGGTGTACCAGCTTTGTGTATGGCTTGGAAACAGCGGCGGGTCTGCTCAATATCAGCCCAAATCGTAAACGAGCTCTTGTTATTGGCTCCGAGGTATTAAGCAAGCTGATGGACTGGAATGACAGGCGAACCTGCGTTCTGTTCGGCGATGGTGCAGGAGCGGTGGTGCTTGAAAAAACCGATGCACAAAATAGGGGCTTACAGCATACCATTATGCGTGCTGACGGCAGCGGAGCTGACAGCCTTTTGCTTCGCCGAGGCGGAACAAGAGAACCTTTTAAAAAAGGGGAAACTCTTGATAAGGGTATTTGTGTAGAAATGAACGGTCAGGAAGTTTATAACTTTGCCGTTGGGGCAATAACCAATGTACTGGAAGATTTAATGAAAGTTGGCAATCTAAGTGTCGATGATATTGCGCGGATTGTGCCGCATCAGGCGAATGCCCGTATTATTCAGGCGGCTAGAAGAAGGCTGCACATGACAGCGGAAAAGTTTTACCTTAATATAGAAGAATACGCAAATACTTCGGCGGCATCCATTCCTATCGCTTTAGATGAAATGAACCGCGCAGGAGAACTTAAAAAAGGCGATACAATTCTAACCGTGGGTTTTGGCGGAGGCCTTACCTATGGTGGAAATATTATAATTTGGTAAGGAGAAAAAATGAATAAGACAAAAGCTGCGTTTTTATTTCCCGGTCAGGGAGCGCAATATTCAGGCATGGGGATTGATTTGCTTTCATCTGATG
>Ga0099364_10008315_pt1 | contig 14618 bp, 3 predicted proteins | sample TergutTh196P3_FD_73070 | JGI IMG/M metagenome (GOLD analysis project Ga0099364, IMG submission 73070) | Microcerotermes parvus P3 segment gut microbial communities from Pointe-Noire, Republic of the Congo - Th196 P3 | ecosystem: Host-associated > Arthropoda: Insects > Digestive system > Gut ... | reverse complement strand
AACAAGGCGTCAAGTTCGCAACGCAAAAGAAAACGACGATCTTCGTTCCAAACAAAAGGTTCTTGAGTGTCGCCACAGTCGGATGCAAACCCACGCAGATCATTCGCAGTATACACTAACTCTAATACTCGTGGTACAACAAAGTCCAAAGAATGTGGATAGTTGGCAAAGAGATTGCTTTCGATACTCGATTGGCAAAAGATACAAGGGGTTTGTTTGACAACGTAAAAATTGAGATTCACACCTCCTATCTTTTGTCGGGTGACATAATCGAACGCAAAACTTGCAAGCTGTGAATAAAGGAAAGTCAGATTTCGTGAATCTGTTTTGGAAAAAATAACTGGTAGGCTGTTTCCGACGCCAACATTGGGGAATAATGAAGGAACCAACGTGCGTTCATTTGTTGGACTCGTGACACTGGAAAATCCAAGCAAACAAGGTTTATTCCAATTTGGTGGAAGGTGATGTTTCAGCTCGTCCGAACTTATCCAATTCATGGGCAATGACAAGCGAGCAGGATTATTATGTTCGGCAACCGAAATCCGTTGCGGTTGTGCCTGTCGGTGAGTTGCTGTTTGGCTCCGAACCACATCTGCCGCACGATGGTCGTAAGATGTTACCATCTTGCCTTCGTATAATGGAAGTAACCGTTCATTCTCCTTTGTGAAAACATTACCGTTAAGTTTATAGCCCGCCTTTTCCAATTCCTCTTTCGTTCGGAAGAGATGCGAGTCGTTCGACATATCGAACATGCGGGAGAACGAAATTCCCCACGGATTGACTTCTTCCTGCCCGTCTCGTGCCTCACGGATGAGGACGGGCACACGGCGGTAGATCGCTTTGGTCAGTTCGGCGTCCTTTACGCTACGAAAAATAGGACACGTGCGTGTGTTCGGATTGATCATCGCAATCTCGGCAGGCGAAAGGCGGAATCGCTTGCCCTCTTCGTCCAGGTCTTTCGTGTCCAAGAGAAAAAAAGCGAAGTCGGCCACAGAGCCAGCCGCGTCAGCAAGGTTCCCTCGCATCGTCAACAACGAAAATTTGTAACTGCGATGAACTACCGGAAAAATTCCTTTTCTGTTCTCAAAATCATAAAGACTGACGAGCGTTTGGTTCGCCATCAAATCCTGAAAGAAGAACTTCGTCGTGTCATCGGTCGCAATACCGCTGGGAACAATACAGCCGACACGTCCCATCGACGAAAGCAGTTGCCGATTCAGTTCGGCAAAGATCGTGTATGTGTTGACATCACCACGTCCACAGAGAGGATACCGCCCCGACTGGCGGACGAACAAACTCGCTCCTTCCGCTTTTCGTACAGCATCGAGAAAGGCTTCGGAGAGCGACGGATCGTTCCGCTTTAATTCGTCGATCATTTTCTTTCGTGCCGCCGCGTTGGGAGCCGCCGCAATGGCAGGGTCGCGTTGATCGAACCATTCCTTTTCCTGTAACTTGACCCGCTCCCACGGCGGATTGCCAAGAACGGCGTCGAAGCCGGAAACTTCAGGAAATTCCAGGTGCCAATGGAAGAATTGATATTGTCCCACTAATCGCTGTAATTCCGTTTCCATCCACGGTTGCAGAAAATGATGTTCCTTTTCCGCACGTTTAAGCAGTTTTTGCGTGATCGGAAAGTCAAACGTATCCGTCTTTTTCCAGACGAACGCACCGCTCCACAGATCGGCCTTGAGTTTTTCGACCTGAAATTCCAGCGAGTTGCGGTAGGAATGATACGCCTGCTCCTTATTTTCGTAATCTTTTGTCGTTTCGTCCGGCAAGGCACTGACGGCTCGACTTTTTTTGTCAAGAGAACAGACCATTTCAAACGGCGTTTCCGCATCGAAATCGAGGCGACTTTGTCCCGTCAGTTCTTCCTTGTTGATTCGCTTCCATTTCGTACAATAAGGCTTGTCGTCGCCTTCGATAGCCGTAAATGCCGCTTCGGGAATACCTTTGGCGAGCAGTTCCGGCGTTGCACCGAGCAGCGAGTTGCCGCACTTGATCCGATGGTCGAGGAACACCAACGCCTTGCCCGGCTCCATTGATTCGATCCAGAGCGAAATTTTGCAGAGTTCGACCGACATCGGGTTAATATCGACACCGTAAATACAGTGAGCGATGACGTCTCGAACGGCGTGCTGTAACGCCGTCGGCGTCGGTTCGTCTTCGCCGCTTCGGATTTGTGCCAGTCGTTTTCCCATCCGATGAGCGGCACCGATCAAGAAGTGTCCACTGCCGCAAGCGGGATCGCAAACGGTGAGTGCCAACAGAGCATCAACCCGTTCTTGTGTCGTTTTTTTGTTCTTGATTGCATCGTCGATGACGGGATCAAGAGCGGTGTCAAGCAGTGATTCGACCAAACTCGGCGGCGTGTAATAACTGCCGGTTGTTTTGCGCTCGTTTCCGGCGGCAACTCGCAGGTCGAAGGAATGTCCTTCCGCGTCGACGTCCGGGTGCATTTCGAGCAAGGCTTCATTGACGCTGCCGAGTTCCTCCGTTCCCATGTTACGATAATCAATCGGCTGCAAGACGTTGTTCTTGGACGTAAACGTCAAGTGCCGAAGCGCGGCAAGCAGAGCGTCGTTGTTCAGTTCGAACCGGGTGAGCGTCGGAATGAAATCGCTACGAAAAATGAACGAACCGATACCGGGCAGATTGAGTTCCGGTCGTCCTTTGTCGAGCCAATCGAAGAGCAACCGCAGACCTTTCCACAGATCGATATGCCGGGAACCACGACGCTTTCGAGCCAGTTCCCGCAATCGTGTAACGGAATAGTATTTCTTGTAAATCTTTTTGTTGTCGTCGGTTGCGTTCGCCGCGAAGAGCAATTCCCGATCTTCGGCAACGTACAGAAAAAGGAGCCGATAAACGGTTCGTAACAATTCGTGATAAAATTCCATCCGGGAAAACTGATTGTTCCGCAGCATTTCGCGGAGTTCCCGATTCTTCGGTTGGGCGAGAAACCCGCTGCCGAGCGTCTTGATTGCTTCGGCAACACCGCGTCGCAATTCTTCGAGGACTCGTACCCCATCGTCAATCGACGTTTTGTACCAGCGTTCAAGGATGGGAGTAAGGGAGAGAGGGAGTAAGGGAGTAAGAGACTCATCGTCCTCTTCCTCATTCCCTAATTCCCTTACTCTCTCACTCCCTTCCTCACTGTCCTCCCTTTCCTCGACCCGTGATTGATGGACGAGCAGATAGAACACGAAGAACTCGGCGAACGATTCGTGTTCCATGATCGCTTCGAGATCGAACTCGACATAAGCCGACCGGATTAGCGAAACGTTATCTCGAAGGATGCGAAACTTCAAGCCGTTGGAAAGAAACGCCCAGGTGAACTTATCGTTACGATTCAGATATTCCTGAACCATTGAATGCGGCGAAACCCTTGCACCGCCTTTGCTCTCGGTGTCGCGACGGTCGAGGTCCTGGCGGAAACCGACCAGATGAATGAGGACACGCTCTTTGGCTTCATGGGAAACCGGGTATATTTTGCCGTCGTTTTCGTACGATTTTGCACGCTGTAATTGCCCGTAATCGAGAATCTTAAACAGCGGCAGCAACCACTCGGTGCGAGTGATCGACGTGCCCACCTCATTGTCGGCAATCTTTTCCCACTTTTGTTTGAACCGCTCCCAATGTCCACGCGCCAGGTTCCAGACTCGAGTAATCGCTTCGTTGAGCCGCTCTCCGCCGAGATGATAGTCGTTTGAAGTGAGAAACGGGACCTTCTTCGTATCTCCGGCGGCAATGCGTCGGAGTAATTCGGCGGGAAGCAATCCCCCTTCGGTTTTGATGTTTGCAAATTCCTGTTTGGACATTGTTCTATTCAGGCAAATAAACGTACACTCCCAGCAAATCCGGCGGCAGTTCGGGCTGAACCTCCACGGTTCCCGGTCCCGCCGCTCCGATGGTGATTTCACGAACCCGCTGGTGGGCGTCCTTGAGTTGCTCGGCTCGTTGTCGGGCATACTCGTTGATCGTCGGTTGCAGTTCGCCGAGAGAATCGAGAACTTCCTGTATCCGGTCTTTCGCCGTCTGCGGAATGACGCTCCGTGTCGACTGGGCGGTATTCAATAGCGTGTCCAGTTCGTTATTGTCTTCAATCCACTCGGCTTCGTCCGGAGCACCGCGAAAGCCGACAATCTGCACGTCTTCCGCCAAAATGCGATGTTCTTTCCGATGAGCCGTCTGCGAGGCAAGGTGAAATCGATAACGTAACAATAGGAGCGTTGTTCGTTTTCGGACCGCTACCGTGTGAATCAACCCACAGCGGCTAGCGATGGAACGTACTTGCTCCTTGCTGTTCCCGGCGACGACTGCGGCGTCCAACGCACTGTTCAGGACATAATCGGCCAATGATTCGACAAGCGGATGCGTCCGGCAAAGATGCTCGACACCGGATTCGACGGGTAACGCAAAGCGAACGAGCCGCTTGTGTTGATTTGTCACACCACCGGATCGTTGTTGAAGGAACGTGTTGCAATAATCACGAAAGATCGGTGTTGCGGTTTGAAAATCAATCTCATGGACCGTAGCACCTTCGAGCGGTTTGACGATCGCCTTGGCACCGCGAAGCACTTCGAACGCAAAGTCGGCAACGTTCCGCACACTGCCGAGAGTTTCTTGCACGGAAACCAATTCACGTTGAACGTCTTCGACCTGTTTGGCAAGTCGTTCCTGTGCAAAAACGGTTCGACTTCGTTTTTCGTTCCTGCCCGCTTCGTCCCAATCGTCGTAAAGATCGTTGATTTTCCGCTTGGCCTCATCGTCGAGAAAGTCGCTGATTTCCTGGAATTTCTGCTGTTTCGAGACCGTTTCTTTCGTTTGACGATGCAGCAGGCTTGAGAAAATCGTTTCGACAATTGCCTGGGTGTCACTGGGAACCGGCACGGAAATGCCGAGCGAGTCCTTTATCTTTTTGTGCTTGCGGAGCAAGACGTCGAGCACCACGCCGTCGATGATATTATCGGCACCATAATAGGTTATCATCCGGAGCGTGTCTTTCGGTTGGCCGAAGCGGTCGACACGTCCTTCACGCTGTTCGTGCCGGGTCGGATTCCAACTCAGATCGTAATGAATGACGGCATCGAAATGCTCCTGGAGGTTGATTCCTTCCGACAGACAATCGGTGCAAACAAGAACCCGCTTTTCATGTTCAGCCAATTCCTGCACACGTCGCTGCCGTTCATCGGGAGGCAACAAACCGGTTACGTCGTAAATTTCCGTTTTCGGAATTCGTTTGCGTAGTTCGGCGGCAAGATACTCCGCCGTCTGAATGAAACGGCAAAAGACGATCGGATGAAAGCCGTCCTTAATCAGTTTTTTCAGGTTGGCGGCGAGTTGGAGCATCTTGTTGTCCTTTTCGCCGCAGAGTTGTTCGGCTTCGTCGGCCAATTGCTTGAGAATCGCACTGTGACTTCGTGTCAGTTTGATTTCGGCACCGTCTTCTTCAATACCATTGCCGAGAATCAGGTCCGATGCGTCGACGGAAGCGTGGTCGAGATCGAAGACCATTTTTTGTCCGATAATGTTGACCTCTTCGACCGTTGCGGCGTCGACGGCGATGCTTCGGTTTTTCAAGGTTGCGACGGCGGCGGCGGGACTGGAAGCCAACGCCCGCAACAGAGCGAGAGCCGACCACCAACGAACCCGTTGATGATGCAGTTTGAGTTTCTTGTCGAAAACAAGTTCTCGTGTGTATTCAAGAGCATGGTCGAACATCCGACGATAGTCTTCCGTCAAGGTGTATTGGCGTTCGGAATACAACGGCTTGGGAAACTCGGTCTTGTCTTCCAGAAAATACTCGATGTCGGCCCGACGCCGTTGGACGAAGTGCTTGGCGATTTCCTGCCGGTATTTGCGGTTTTTATCACCGGACATATCGTCCGGATAATCGAGAAACTCTTTTCGCAGCAGACCGAGCAGCGAACGAAATGCTCCTTCGTTTCCCGAATGGGGCGTTGCCGTTACAAGAACAATATGCCTGTCGGAAACCTCGCAGAGACGGCGTACAAGATCGTGTCGTTGATGTCGTGAAGAGCCGTTAATATCGTTACTCGCGGCATGGGCTTCATCGACAATGATGAAATCAGGTGCCGCCCGGAGAAAGTCCTCGCGCCTTCGATCCGACTTGATGAAATCGATGGAAACAACCGTGTACGGAAACACTTCGAAAATCGATTCCGTCTGCAAACACGCCGTTTCAAGTTGCTTGACGGTACTCGACAAAACAAGTTTTGCGTCGATATGGAATTTGTCGCGTAATTCGGCTTGCCATTGTTCCGCCAAGTGCGGCGGACAAACGACGCAAAGACCTTGGCATTCGCCCCGGTCGATCAATTCACGGGCAAGCAGGCACGACTCGATTGTTTTGCCGATTCCAACGTCATCGGCAATCAGTAACCGTACAGGATTGAGTTTCAACCCCATCATCAGCGGGACAAGTTGGTACGGTCGCGGTTCGACGGCAATGCGACCGAAACTGCGAAACGGTCCCGCACTGCTACGAACACCGATTCGTAAGGCGTCTCGCAGAAGTCGACAGGAACGGGTGTCACCGAGTTCGCCCACCGTGGGAAGAGCGAACGTTGCTTGCTTGACCTGATCTCCCTCCAACGCCATGAGGATACCGGTCGTTTCGTCATCGTTGCCGTCCAATGGCTTGACGATCAACAGTGCATCGGTCGACGCAGGTTGTACAACCCAGTCACGTCCACGAACGGATACAAGGGAACCGGAAGGATATTTCATTGACCGTCTCCAAATAGGTACGAATAATCGTTGACGATTCTTTTCCAATCGTCCTGATGATGAAATCGAATCACTTCCCAACCCGCGTCCCGTAGCCGATTGGCTTGTTTTTTGTCGAGGCGTTGCCGTTCTGGAAAATCATGTGGTGGGCCGTCGACGTAAATCAAGCACTTGAATTTGTCAAGATAAGCAAAATCGGGACGAGTCTCACAGTCTGTAATCGGAATCTGAGCGTCGGTCGGTAAAGCGTAGTTACCCGCTTCCAGAAAGTCCAACCAGGAGTGTTCCAATTCAGATTCGCATTTTTCTTTGAGCAGTCGCAAGTGTTCCGCACGCGGTCTCATCGTCGGTGAAGCGTCAAGTGTCGCATCCCGCAACTGAAGTAAAAGATCAACGATCTTTTTTCGGTCGATCATTTCGTGATCGAATTGGTTGGAGTAACTCAGGAGGCAATGATAGCATCCGGTATCACAACGTATATTCGGCTCCTTTTGTTCTTCACGATCTTGTCCGGCTTCCGCATCGAAATGGGCAGCTTCCAGGGAGGCACAAACGACTTGCCGGAAATGGCCGGGGCGTAACATCTGGCGTAACACACCGGCACCGCCTTCCGCCGATTCATAAAAGAGCAACATTCGTCGTTCGTTTGTGCTTGGCAACGGCTCGGCGGCAAGTTCCGATTCTTCCAACTCGAAAACACGTCGTATCCCGACGCGCAGAGCCGCCTGCAAGGTAATCATCTGCACGTCTTCATGTTTGTTCGTGAATTCGAGGAGCAGGCAGTTTTTCGTGTCGGAAACATACGGACGAACCATGCGGAGCCGTTTGCTCATCGGATCGGCGGGATCGTCATCCACATCGACGACGGCGTGATTCGTTCCCCAGTATCCGCGTTCCAGATCAAGGAGAAAACCGTTTCGCTGCTCTTCTTTTTGACGCCGATACCCAAAGTTGATTCGCCAAATCGTCGCTGAATCTCCGTATGTAATCCTGGCGAATTTTTTACCGTTACAAATGATGTCGGCTGTTTGGCAAGAGATTCGTCCGCCACGCAGAGCAAAGCGAATCGCCGTTCGTATATCGTAGCCATATCGGAGCCGTTCTTCCTCATCGCAGTTGATCCGTGTTCGGCGTTTGGCTTCGACATTTTGCAGGCGGAGCAAGTCGGTCAATTCGGCGTTCAGTTCTTCTCCACAGCGATCACAGTTGTTTTGATGAGCATGTTTGCCATCATAGTCGGGCGGATGAAGGTATCCGCACTTTTTGCATACTTTCGCACTTTGGGTAAGGAAATCGTCTCCGTCTTCACGGATGGGAAGCGTGACCTTGTTGATGATATAGGTTGCTCCTTCGTGGTAAACGATTGCACGGGGACCGAATTCGCTGATCGCAAGGAATCTTGGTCGGGAAAGATAATCGTTACGTCTGCCTCTCTCACCGGGTAAGTAGGCGGAAAGCGGAAGGCGAGGGAAATTATACCCCGGCAGAAAACCTTCAGCGGCAAAATATCGATAGGAATAGAAGTCGGAAAACGTACTATTGTTTTTATCGTGAAGCAACTTTAACTGTTCCTTTGCCGATTGGTACAGGATGCCTGCCTGCTTCTTCTCCATCGCATTCCGCGAAGCGTCTCGTGTAATCAGATGTTGCTGATCCAACTGACGTCGTGCCGCAATGTACATCTGTTTCCAACGTTGGCAAGCATCATCAAATTGTCGGGGAATCTGTCGTAAAACTTCATTGATCCAATCGCTTGTATACCACGGGGTCTCTTGCAGTTCATCAGAAATCGTGTCAAGGACATCCTTGGCTCGCTTGCGAACTCTGGCGAGGACCGGTTCACTTTGCAAAGCGGCGGCAATTTGACTTTGCACATTCATCGGGGATTCGTGATCGTAAATCCTCGATTGCTCATTTTCATCTTGGTCTCCCAAATCAAGAACATCTCCGATAGAAGTACCTAGGCTTACGTCCGATTCGCTGAGCCAGATCGCGTGGATATGGGAGCGGATCAATTCCTCGTTACGAAAATCAATCTGTGGTCGTGTTACCGCACCGGCCACCATCTCTTCTTGCCGTTTGAAAAAATACTGGTCGTGCTGACTGCCAATCGAACAATAGGTAAGGACCAACGCGGGCTGACCACTTCGACCGGCCCGGCCGCTCCGTTGAGCGTAATTGGCGGGAGTCGGCGGCACGTTTCGCATGTTGACCATATTCAATTCGGAAATATCGATACCGAGTTCCATTGTCGGCGAACAGAAGAGAACGGGAAGTCTTCCTTCCCGAAATGCTTTTTCACGTTTTTCTCTCTCTTCGTAAGGAACTTGGGCGGTGTGTTCGTTGGCATGGAAATTTCTTGTCAATAATGCGACGCTCCGGTAATAATCGCGGAAAAACTCATTAAGCATCTGACCTTCCCCCGACTCGGAAGGTTGCCGAATGGAATCACGCGCGGCTTGCGTACCATCTCCGACCCGCCAAATCATCATTTCCGCAACGAGTTGAAACCCCGGTCGATCATTCTTCCGCATCTTGCCATGTTCTTCCACTTTTTCAATGATTCCGTACTGGTTCAGACCAGCCAACAGATCAAGAATGATTTTTCCGGCGTCATCGCGGGTCAGCGTTTTACCATAATGGGGAAACGTGCCGGTCCGCCTGAGATAGTCCCCGAAGCCGCCCGCCGCTGTCAGAAACTTGCCGCCGTAGTCGTCTTTTTCTCTTGGCCGTGGATAGAGGATCGGTGCATGAACCAATGTTTCGATCTTGTCGGTTTCGTCGAATCCCCACGGCGGAATGAGCCGCTGGAAACTCGTTTGAAGAATTTCTTCTTGTTTTAGCCGGTTGAGATAATTGACCTTGATTGCCAGTTCACTGCGAATCCATGCCAGCAAGTCACGCAAAATCTGTTCCCGTGTTGTCGGGTCGGCACTGACCAATGCAGGGTGGATCGAAATTTTTCGTGACTGATCCTTCGCTTCCGTCGACCAGAATTTTTCGAAACGCTCCGTCCAACAGTCTCTGTCAGCAGCAAGGTCGGTTAGATATTTGTAATCGAATTCCAATAAGCCTGTCTGTTCGAGATTCGGAGCCGTAATTCGCCAACCGCGTTCAAGATCGCAATAGAGGCGGTATCCGAGGACGTGCCAAAGAGCAATTTCCGTTTCTTCTCTCGCACCGCCTTTGGAGGCTGTCGGATTACTCGCATACTCCTCGAAATTGAGGTTGAGTGACTTGAAAACGGCGGGCATCAGTTCGGAGTGTCGAAGCCCGGCTTCTCCCGCGCGTTGCACGGCGTCATACAATGCCCCCCGCAGCAAACTGACCTCGATAAAATCGTTGAAATGTCCCGCTTGGAGCGACGCATCTTGTCGATTATCCGTGAAACTGAGAATCTTTCGAGCTATTTCCGACGGATCACTTTTCTGCGTTTCTCTTGCATGTCGTACCGCAGAGAGAGCGAGAACGGTTGTCGCACTACTTCGTCCTTCGGTTCCCAAAGCGGAAACTTTGCCGAAGTCCCGGCGTTTCTTATTTGAGTGGCGAAATGAATACGATACTCCACAACAAGGACAAAATCGAAGTGGAGATTTGACAAACACCATCGAAATGGCATCGGTATCTTTCGAAGAAAGTCCAAGCGGAGTGAGACAAACGTGTTCCGGCAGTTCCTTCTTCCGGTTTTTCAATAGTTCGCCGTTTTGATCCTTCCATTCTTCGGGAGTGCGTTCGCAAATCTTGTTATAATCGGATTCCTCCGGCCATGCTTTGTCGACACTGCCGTACAGAAAACCGACTTCCGTATCGTCTTCACCAATGATGCGTTCCAAGAGATCGCGTGGAATGAATTCGGTCTGTTTTGTCGCGGCATTTACTATTCTATTGACGCTGTAGAATTCGTGCCCGCAATGTCGACAAAAAACAAGCGGATAGAGACGACGGTCTCGTTTTCCATTAGGTACGAAGCGTTGTTTCTCAAAGGTAAAATGCCGCTCCGTTCCTTGCTCCAACGATGCGTAGACGGTATCTCCACGGCTGATAAATTGGTGAAGGCGAAAGGCAAATGTCGGACGCTTTGTGTTAGGGTCGGTACAGGCATGACCGAGTAATAACATTTTTTGAATAGCCTCTCGACATATATTGTTGTCAAACCCCGTCATCTCTTGTAGGGATTTTGCAGCATCCTGGACGGAAAGCGGAACCTGTCGCAACAGGGTTCCGGTTACTGCCTCCGAGCGGATTCCGAATGTCGTTTCAATCCAAGAGGCAAGCAGGTGATTTTGCAACTGATCGAATTCGATTTCTTGGTTGCCATCCTGTCTAGCGACTTGATCGATGGCCTTTTTGAGTTTTGCAACACCCGCAGGATTCGACAAATCAAGTTCTGCCGTTACCCGTCGTAAACGCTCGCAAATGACGTCGGACGGCAACACCTGTGTACCGAAAAGACGTTGTCCGACCTCGGCAATTTCCGCTTTCTGTTGTTCCTGCGTCCCACGACTTGCAAGAGTGGCGGAGGTTCCCACACAAAGCAGATTCGTTGCACCGGTCGCATTGCGAGTTCGACGAACAAGCATCGCAACATCGGCTCCCTGGCGGCCCCGATAGGTATGGAGTTCATCCAGCACCAAAAAACGCAGATTCTTCGCCGACTTGATGAGGCTATTTTCGGAACCGCCGCGAGTGAGCATCAATTCCAGCATGACGAAGTTCGTCAGCAAAATATCCGGCGGAGTGTCGATGATTCGCTTTTTTTCTTCCGTGCTTTCTTGACCGGTATAACGTTCGAAGGTGACTTTGGGCTTTTCATCGTTTGGTTCGGAAAGGAATTTTTCAAGTTCAATCTTCTGGCTGTTCGCCAAAGCGTTCATCGGATAAACGATAATTGCTTTGATTCCACCGCCGGAACCGGTGTTGAGAACGTGATTGACAATCGGAATGATATAAGCGAGTGATTTTCCCGAACCGGTTCCCGTAGTCAGGATGTAATTGCGATTTTCGTTTGCCTTATGGATTGCCGCCCTTTGATGATCGTGCAGATGAAGCGGTTGTCCTTTGCCGACTTCGCCATCGTCTGCCAGTTTTCCAACACGGAAAATGGAATCACAATCAGGATGAAGAGCTTTTTGGTCGACCAGTTCTTTGATAGAGCCCCCAGGCTCGAAACAAGGACTTAACTGAATGAGTGGATCAGGCCAAAACAAGCCATTTCGTAGTTCCTGATCGACAAGCTGTCTGATTTGTCGATCTCGGATTTTGATGAATCCCTTGACGAAATCGGAATAGTCGCCAATCACTTGATCCCGCAGATTAAAGACGTCCATAAAGCCACCTCGTTACGATGCACAATATCTCCAAAAATTGAAAGACACAGGCTGATTCTAAGTTCTTCCTTCGGAATAGGCAATCAATCAACGAAAGGTTAGGAGCAACAAGTAAAAAAACGGCTAAAAGTTGTTCGCTTTGTATCGTCTTTTACGGTTATGCAGGGCGACTTTTCTTTGCTATTGGACACAGAAGAAGCCCTCTTTCATCCAGCGATTGCTATTTCCCTCGCCGTTTTTGGTTGACAATGGAACCGGCTTCGAGTTCGTCGAGATGTTTCATCAAACTCGACTTGCGACGGTGCGTCGCTCGAATTTCCGCCATCAGTTTCGGCCAATCGGCGGCTCGACCCAAGGTCTCAAGGGTCTTTCGTGCCTTGAGAAGTAATCGGACTGCCGATGGATAATTACGAGTCGCTTCCATTTCGTGCTCCACCAAGTCACGATAAATCCGAAACGCACGCTCCGCATGAGAATCAGCAATCGCATCGGCAACCTTTTCGCGGTCAAGTTCCCTGACTTTGGACTTCTGCTTGACATGCTCGTCGAACCAACGAGCAACATCCTTCGGACGCTTCTCGGCAATGGCCCAATCACAGAGGACGTCGAACCGCGGCTTCTGTTCCTTCTTGTCGAACTGAAAGGCGAAAAACGGAATCGGCCAGTCTCGCCGATCCTTCGCTGTCAGCTTACCGCCGTCGAGTCCCTTTTGGACGGCAGTCGGAAACACGCCGGTTTGCAGGAACACCTCCAGTGAGCGTCGAACAACCGGCTCGACTTTCATCTTCTTTGCCGTCTGTAAAAGCGGCTGAATCGTTTGATCCCAAGGGTGTTCGAAAAACTCCGCTGCTTCGATTGAAGCCTGCATTGGATAGTCTTTCTTCTTCTCTGCGATTTTCTTCAGGCGATCCGACCAGGAATCGTTACGATAAAACCCAGGCCGCTTTTCTTTGGTCAGTTCGATTTGCCGTTGTTCCCACGCGATTTTTTCCGCTTCGTCGAGGAAGCCGAACTCGATCAGCCGGTCGACGAGCATTTCTTTCTCTCTCTCACGAACGGCTTCGTTTCGTAGCAGATCGGTCGCTTCCGCTTGGCGATTGGCTTTGTCGAGCATTTCGATGACAGTTCGGAATTGCCCATACCCTCTGTTCTCTGGAGGGCATTCATAGATTTGGGCAAGCAGCGCATCGGCAGTGCCAGACCATACTTTTCGAGACCACTTGTGTTCGAGAATGGTACTTTTGATGTCATACCCACCAAGATCGTATTCGCCGGTATGCAACGTTTCAATCGCCCAAAGGATGATCGAAACCGGCGGAGTATTTGAGGCAATCAGCGTTTTTGCCATTTCGCCGAAAACAGAATCGATTTCGTAGGTGTCTTCGGTGCCCGACTCTTCGACATACGGCTCGGCTTTCTTGCACAGGTGTTTGGCAACACGGTCAACCGCCGCAAGGGCATCATCGAATTTGCTGAACTGCTTGACAATTTCGCACACGGGGTCAAGATCGGGCGTAGAGGCTCCATACCGATCATAGTGAATGCCCTTGAACTCTTTATCGATCAGTTTGATCGCTTTATCGACCAATTGAGCGATGTTGCCGGACTTGGCGACGGATTCGGCAAACGCTTCCTGTTGGAAATGCTCACGCACGCTATCATAATCGTTGCAAAGACAGAGGATTATTGCAACCAATTCCTTGGAGGGCTTGGCTTTCAGTTTTTCTTCCAAGGATACTGCAAGGTCGTCCTTTTTATTGGAGGATTTGGGCAAAGAGACAAGCAGGGCATCATCTTCGTCGTCGTCCCAATCGTCTTCATCGTCCTCTTCGTCATCATCCCAGTCTTCGTCCTCGTCTTCATCATACTCGTCGAAATCGATCTTCATGGTTTTCGTTTTTCCGCTTTCTGTGACGATTTCCCAGGTATCTTCTTCCAGTTCGCGGCAGAGAGGGATTGACTGGTTCTTTGCCAAGTGATCGAGAAACCGAACGATGGTCGCAACGCCGTGCTTGCAGTCGCTGCCGACGGGACAGGAACAAGTTGTGAACGGAACGAACTGATTCTTCCGTCGACCGTCTTCCAAGACCACAAGAGTTTTGTAGTCATAAGTTCCGGCAACAACGGCCAAGAGATTTTTGCCGTCTTCCGTCGCCCAGAGCGACTGAACGTTTCCGCCCCCGGCATAGCCGCGACCACGTTGGAGGGTGCGGTCTCCGAAAGAATCGGAGAGACTGCCCCAGTCCAACTGCTCCCAGTATTCACGAACGGGTTTGGAAAAATCGCTCGGCACGGCGGTGGTTGCCTCTTTTCGGACGATTTTATTGGAAGACTTTGGGGATGTTTTTTTGCGTGGCATGGCTTCAAAGGAAAGACAAATTCGAAAAGTCCATTCTATCGTTTGGTCGGCAAAAGAACAGCACCCGTCCCGCCATCCCCAGCACATCACCGGCAAGAATCGATTCCCGCCGTTTCGATTGCGAAGGCGACCATGCCGATTCCGTCGTCTGCGGATCGTCAATCAGCACCAGCCGGGGA
>Ga0099364_10008314_pt1 | contig 14621 bp, 16 predicted proteins | sample TergutTh196P3_FD_73070 | JGI IMG/M metagenome (GOLD analysis project Ga0099364, IMG submission 73070) | Microcerotermes parvus P3 segment gut microbial communities from Pointe-Noire, Republic of the Congo - Th196 P3 | ecosystem: Host-associated > Arthropoda: Insects > Digestive system > Gut ... | reverse complement strand
TTTGCAGGGTTGCAAAAATGTGGCGGAATGAGGCGTGGGAGCGAGCCCGAAGGGCGACCGACCTAGCCGAATGTAGCCCAAATTGCCCGAATAGGGCAATTTGCGTGTACCGTTTGTTATGCGAAGTGTCGCCCTTTTTTATTTGCTAATTATTTTATAAAATGCCCCGTTATAATATTAGAATGAGTCATTAAAATTTTAGGGCTAAAGATAATATATTTATCAAGAACCCCTGCATTTGTTGATACAAATTCACATTTTAAAACTTCTAATGATAAAAGTTGAGGTAACTCCCATATTTGTTCTAACAGGGGAGTGACCGTACCTGCTTGCACTCTAAGTTTATGAAGAATATTTTCACCTGCCAAATATACTTCTTTTACATTAAGAACCATCTTCACCGAACGTAAATTCGCAAGGCTGTCACCAGGAATATTAAGCAAATACAAACCTATACTTGTATTAAGGATTAAAGACTTGAGCTCATTCTTTAGTGGTATTCCTTTCGCAGATGCTGCTTCTTCACAAGTTACAACATATTTGTCAAGTGAGTAATGTACCATATTTTTAAAAGGATAATTTTTTATGAACATCCTTATTTACGACCTTTGTTTTCAAGATATTTTTTATATTTTTGTAATAAAATTAACATTTTATTAATTTCTCCTCTATTTCTTGCAAATTAAACCACTCAAAATTTGGGTTCACGTTAGTTGCTTCATCGCTTTCCCAAACTGCCAAAAAATCCTCTTTGAAAAAGTAAAATAAATTTGAATTATCATCAATTTCTAAAGAAAAATATTTATCAGCAGTAATTACGCCCAATTTTGCATCGGATTTACTTCTGTTATGCACATAAGGACTCGTTATTAGATAATGATCTATTATATACGTATCGTTAAATAATGGCTTGTCTGTAAATCTAAAAGAAATACGTTTATCAAAATCTGGAATTTTATCTTTTAGTTTTTTTAATATTAACATATAATTTATAGATGTATCATCATTAAATATTTTCTTATATGTATCTGACCAAGGAGGACATGTTAATATTTTTACATTGAGTTCCTTGCTATTATTTAAAGCAAAAATCAAATCATCAATTAATTCAAGTGTAATAATAAGCCTATATCCTGTTATATATACTTCTTTTTTTGCATTTCTCATCCACTCTGAAAGGACCTCTTTTTTATCATGGTGCATATCTTTAATACCATGCTTTTTCAAACTTTTATAAAATGTATCACGTGAATAAATTTTTTGTTGAAAACGATTCTGAAAAAACATGATTATAGCAGCGAAAAAAAACGATGATGCACTACCGCTTAATAAATCAGTATACCACGGCAAACTATCTTGTTTGCTCCATAAGATATATATCCAGGAGCAAAGTAAAAATAAAGTTATTGCCACTACAATAATCAAAATTTGGGATGAATGGTCATTATAAGTTAATAATTTTTTTCGTGATTTTTTCATTTCTAAACTCCAATCTTTTTTCCATAATATACGGTATTTATACCAGGCGCTCTATCATCAACAATTTCATAGAGCAATTCATAATTGCGTTTTTTCAATAGGTATATATGCGAATAATTCTGATCCCATGTACGGGTATACACGAATGGAATATCTTTTATTGTCTCCAACTTATCATAGAAACAGTTTGCAATTCCATGCCTTCTATATTCAACGTCAATACAAATAGTAGAAACGTAAGCATTTTCACTTAAGACGTCAATGTCAATATAAGTATGGTTTTTTCTAAAAGACAGGAAACCTGCTACTCTATCATTATCAACAGCCAAAATAAAACATTGTTTCAATAAAGCTTTAAAGTACAAAAGTATGGTATCCTTTTCATTATGTATTGAAGCGTTGTCATGAAAATGATTTTGTGTTGTACTTACTCTTGATGATAATGGTGGAAAAAACTCTTTATCCGCCATTACTAGTAATCGTTTTATATCCTCATGATATTGTTCAGGTAATATATCATAAATTAAATACGCAATTTCCATATAGCCTTGTACTCCTGTCTATATTGTTATAGCTCCATGAATATTTTTTTTCTTGAATAAAATATTCTCAAGTTTTTGTGATGAAACTCCTTTAAGTATACATTAAATACATACTTTAACCTTATTTCTATCATTATAGAGTATTATTCTATTTGTGTCAATAGCTCGCTTAACCATATATATTTTCTCAATTATTATTTAACATTATTTATTAATAGGCAATTGGCATTTCACATAACTCCCATTATACGAAGTTATTTTTGCTTTTATCTCTATACTTAATCAAATACGATATACCGTAAATCAATATTTTCTTAATACCATTGCATGTAAATTTGACATATTAAATTTTCGATAAAATGACTGCATATTTTCATCACAGGTCAAACAAATAAAATTTATATTTGTTAATTTTTCCAACATCATTGTAAAAAGTTTTCTTCCTATTCCAATTTTTTGATATTCTGGAATGACTTCCAGATATGAAATAAAAGCAAAATTTGTATTGTCGCTTAATGCGGTTATTATCCCGACAATTTTTTTTGATTCATCATCAATTGCTAATATATGAATTTCACTGTTTTTGCAAACATTCCTTAATTCTATCCCGCTCAGTGGTTTTTTCCAGCCAACACAAAACCCTTTTATTGAATAATTATTTAGTTCATTAATATCGTATACATATTTTATTGCCATTATTTCCCCCTTTAATTAAAGTATTTATGGTTGGAAGAGTCAAGAATGGTACGCTTGGCGTTTCAGACAGCGCAGCATCGCCATTGAAAAACCAAAGAGCCGTATGAGTGTCAAGCAGATAGCTGCCCATCTACATATAGTCCTTAAAGTCTTCAAGCGGAGCATCAAAATATTCCAAATTCATGCCTGATAACCCCGCGTCTATCTATCAAAAACATACAATTATGGGATATAATAATAATGTATGGAAAAGATTAAAATCGTAGCAATAGCGGGTTCGCTGAGACGGGATTCCTTAAACCGTCAGTTGGCAATGGAAGCCGGACGGGTACTCACAGGTCTGGCTTCAGATGCGGTCAAATTTGAGCTGCTGGATTACAGCGATGTTCCATTGCTGAATCAGGATATTGAACATCCGGCTCCGGACGCTGTCAGACGGATTCGCGGGATCGTTCAATCCGCCGGCGGGATTTGGTTTTTCTCGCCCGAGTACAATCACTTTTTCCCCGGCGTTCTGAAAAATCTAATTGATTGGCTGTCCCGTCCGATAAGCGAAAGCGAGCCGCAAGTACTTAGAGGCAAACCGGCGGCTGTAAGCGGCATTACGCCGGGAATGTCCGGCGCCGGAATAGCGCAGGATCACCTCGTTACACTGATCAGTTTTCTCAACATGAAAGTAATGAATCAGCCGCGCCTGACGATACCGAACGCAATGCAGCAAACGGATCAAAATGGACGGTTGTCTCTAACGCTCAGCGCATCATTGTTGGAAAAACAGGCGCAGGATTTTCTTCTTTTTATAAAGAACAATAGTTTTGTGCAAAGTTCGCATATTGAGCGTTAGAAAAGATTGAGTTTACGCTATTTTTTAGCTAAGGAGTATTTATGAAAAAATTATTGATTTTTTGTTTCGTTTTTTTTGGCATTCATTATTTACAGGCGCAGGAACTTGCCCTTCCTCCCAGAATAGATCTTTTCCGGTATTCTGCATCAGCATCCGGCAATCTTAATATGTTTGAATATCCCAATGCAAGAATATGGGGCTGGTCAACTAACGGCAAAGCGGCTTATTCCATAGAAAGGAATGTAGACGGAAGGGGCGGACGGATAATTCACTTTGTTATTGCAGACTTAATTACCGACAATACAGTTTTTGAACTAATCATGGATTCTTTTGATTACGATACTTACGGGGATGATTATTCATACGAAGACTTATATCACATTTATGGACCCTTTATATCGGACGCTTTGCAGGCACACAACATTGTTCTGGGACAAACAAATGATTTTATGTCTTTTCCGTTCAGAAGAAACAACATGACATTTAACAGCCAGATTATTGACATTGAGTATGTAAGAGATGGAGCCGGTATGTTTGAGCAGGCTGTATCAAGATATCAAGTGTTGGTTACAGCGGACAATAGAAGAAAAATAATCGCAAGTTTAACTCCTGTTTCCGGCGTAACTGGGTATACATACATTTGCGGTTATTTTTTAAGCCCGTTTGAAAATAGAATAATGGCGGTTGTTGCAGAAGAAGCATGGGGATATGAAGGAACAAGGCTGAATTTTAGATTCATCGGGTGCCATTTGGGAGTAGGTTTTAATTAATGACATCAGCCGCTTTTTAAGGATTCTTAATATTCCTGTCTGGATTGGTCTTTTAACGCTTCGTTAAAATCCAGGTCAATATGAGCGCTGAAACTTTCGATATTATTTAGTATTTTCTGCCTAAGCTCGAATAACACAGACACAAATGATTTGCCAATTTCAAGATTGTCTGCATCGCAGGGCACAAATAGCTGAAAAACTTCTATTTTTAGAGCTTCGGCGAGCCGGGATATGGTCTTATCGCTGACCCACATCCGGCATCCTTCAATTGTGTTAATCGTCTGAACAGACAAATTCGTAGCTTCTGCAAGCTTTTCCTGTGATAATCCTAAAATTTCACGCCTTTTTTTGATATTTTGAGCAAGAATTTTACGTATTTTCTCCGGCTTTTTATCCATATTATTTTGACTCGCAGTTTTCTCAAAAATCAACATTTGTAGGAAATTTAAGAATATTTATATTAAAGGTATTGACAAGTTGGTATTAATAGGTGTTATACTTAGTATTACCAAATTATATTTCTAAGGAGAAATGTATGAAAAACAAACTATTATTAGTTTCGGTTGTCGTAGCAATTCTGGCTATGACTCTCACCCTCGGTTCCTGCGATGACGGCGGCCCCACAGTCGTTAGGCAGGAAAAACTTGGAGCTCCAACGGGTTTTACCGTCACTGCGGACAATACAAACTCAAGGTACAATATCTCGTTTAATGCTGTAAGTTATCCGGCTAGCTATCAATTTGTTTACAGAATTGTAAATAGCGGCATATCTGGAAATGTAAGTTTTGATCAAGTTACTCCAGCATCAAACATCAACACCATACAATACCGGTATACTTATGCCCAGAGGGATTCTATGTTTAATTCTCTTACAGCAGGAACATACCAAGTTCGAATAGGCGTTGTTGCAAACAGTTTAGTAGATGATTATGCAAGCTCAGATGTAGCATGGGCGGCGCCAATTACAATAACTGTTCCGTAATAATTTCCATCCAGTAAATCAAAGCCGTCCGAAAAGTAATTTTCGGACGGCTTTTTTTTGCGGAAAAATCCTTAATTAAAGATGTTAAATATAGAATTACTAATGTTACATTCTTCTTCATTGACCAAATTTTGGCAATTTGCTAGTATTAACAAAGAGGAAAATTGTGACTATAAATAAAGAAATTAAGCGTCTGGAAAAATCGAATGTATCTTTAAGCGTTACCGTCTCCAAAGAGGATGTCCGCTCCCAATATAACGATATGCTCAAAGAATACACAAAAAACCTGCAAATTCCGGGTTTCCGCAAGGGAAAAGTCCCCCGGGATGTACTGGAACGCAAGTTTGCCGACGCTCTAAAAGGCGACGCGCTCGGGCGCATTATGGAAGCGGCAATGAAGGAAGCCTTCGATGAAGGCTCCCTCCCAAGAAACGAAAGGCCCCTGCCCTACTCGACTCCCGAATTGCAGGAACAGGATATAAAACTGGATTTTGAAGATGATCTAAAATTTACCGTAGTCTACGATGTGCTGCCGGAAGTTAAAATCGGCCAGTGGAAGGGGATAAAATGCGAATATCCCTACGCAGAAGTAGGCAAAGACGAAATAGACAAAGAACTGGAAGAAATCCGCGAACGGAATGCCATCGTTATGGATCGTGACGACGATGCAAAGGCTCAAAAAGGCGATGTGGCAACCATTGACTACCAGTTTTTTGAAGAGGACGGTTCAACGCCGTCCGATATTCAGCGGAAAGATTTTACATTTACCATCGGTTCCGGTACAAATTATTACCAATTCGACGATGACATCATCGGAATGAAAAAAGGCGAAACAAAAGAATTCGAGAAAAAATTTGAGGACGGGCAATTTGAGCCTGCACTTTCCGGGAAAACAAGGAAAATTCAAGCAACACTGACGGCGCTCAAAGAAAAAAAACTCCCCGATTTAGACGACGATCTGGCGCAGGATGTCGATGAAAAATTCAAAACCCTTGATGATCTTAAAAACAGCATCAGGGAAAAACTTCAGAAAAACCTCGATGTCCGCCTGAAAGAAAAAAAACTCAACGAACTTTTAAAGAAAATTATGGAAAATACCCCGGTCGTTCTACCGGAATCTATGATTAAAGCAGAAGTCGAGAGCCGCTGGCGGAGGCTCGCCCGCTACTACAATATCGATGTACAGGCGATGATGCAAATGGCGGATGACGAGCGAAATAAAGAATGGCGCGAAACGGCGGAGAAAGCGCTTCACTCACGCCTGATAATCGAAACTTTAATAGAAGAACAGAATATCGACGTTTCAGATGAAGAAACAGAAAAAGAACTTGAAAGAATCGCCGCTTCAAACAGCGTCGAAATTGAAGAAGTCAGGAAGCATTATGACGAACAGGCTATGTTCTATTTGAAAGAAGATATAAAAGAACAAAAGATCACCGATATACTGCTTGCGGAAAATAATTTAAAACAGGGAAAGAAAGAGAATTATCTGGAATTTATGACGACAAATGTTTAAATTGGATATATACGGTTTTAAAATACTGTATTTTAAAAATACAGTATATATTCAATTAAGCAAATATTGAGGTTTTTAATGAGTAGTTTAGTTCCAATTGTAGTTGAACAAACAGGGATGGGGGAACGTTCTTACGATATTTTTTCCCGTCTTTTGAAAGACAGAATCATCTTTCTGGATGGTGAAATTAATGATATTTCTGCGGATTTGGTTGTCGCCCAGCTCCTCTTTTTGGATGGGCAGGATATTGAAAAAGACATCAATTTATATATAAATTCGCCGGGGGGATCCGTTACTGCAGGTCTCGCCATTTATGATACTATCCAACATGTTAAATCCGATGTTCAGACAATCTGCCTTGGGCAGGCTGCAAGCATGGCGGCTCTGATTTTAACGGCAGGAGCTTGTGGAAAACGTATGATGCTTCCCTCCTCCCGCGTTCTAATTCACCAGCCGTGGGGCGGCGCAAGGGGGCAGGCAAGAGACATCGGCATCCAATCAAGAGAAATCGTCCGCCTTAAAAAGATGACTATAAATTATTTTGCAAAGCACACGGGTAAAACGAAAGAACAAATCGCATCCGATATGGAAAGAGATCTTTATATGTCTGCTGAAGAAGCAGTTGAATACGGCATAGCCGATTCTATTTTAACGAGGGAAAAAAATGGCTAGACTTCGCGGTGGTCCTGAGGTTTATGAAAGAGTCTGTTCTTTCTGCGGAAAGAGCGCTGATATGGCGCGTCGTCTTGTGGCGGGTCCGAATGACATTTATATCTGCGATGAATGTATCGAAGTTTGCCGGAAAATCCTGCACGAAGAAGAAAACGAACTTACTTCGCAATTTACAGGGGATATCCCAACTCCAAGGGAAATAAAAAGTTACCTTGATCTTTTTATAATTGGGCAGGATTATGCAAAGAAAGCGCTTTCCGTTGCTGTTTACAATCATTACAAGCGTATTGCAAATCCTTCCAAAGAAACCGAAGAAGTGGAAATCGAAAAATCAAATGTTCTTTTAATTGGCCCAACAGGAACAGGAAAAACATTGCTTGCAAAAATACTTGCAAAAAAATTAAAAGTTCCTTTTGCAATTGTTGACGCAACCACGCTTACAGAGGCAGGTTATGTCGGCGAAGATGTAGAAAATATTCTATTAAAGTTGATTCAAAATGCAGGCGGTAATATCGCCGCAGCGGAAAGAGGCATTGTTTATATTGATGAAATCGACAAAATTGCGCGAAAGGGAGAGAATATTTCGATCACGCGCGATGTATCGGGTGAAGGCGTTCAGCAGGCTTTGTTAAAAATCATCGAAGGGACAATTGCATCTGTTCCGCCGCACGGGGGCAGAAAACATCCAAATCAGGAATTAATCCGTATTGATACCACAAATATTTTATTTATCTGCGGCGGCGCGTTTGTAGGGCTTGACAAATTAATCTCGCGCCGTGTCGTTCAGCATCCGCTTGGGTTTGGAGCGGAAACGGGCAGCGGCGAAAAGTCGCTTAAAGAACTCTACGATGCAATGCACCCGGATGATCTAATCCAATTCGGCATGATCCCCGAGTTTATCGGAAGGCTTCCAATTACTGTCGGGCTTGAAGAATTAAAACGGGACGATCTTAAACGCATCATTACAGAGCCCCGTAATGCAATCACACGCCAGTATCAGGCTTCGCTTGCTTATGATAATGTTCAGCTTGAATTCACGGAAAAAGCAATTGACGCAATTGCAGATAAGGCAATTAAACAAAAAACAGGCGCGCGCGGTCTTAGAGCGATCGTAGAAAGACTGATGACAGATATAATGTTCGACATTCCGTCGATTACGGGTGAAAAACAGGTAGTCATTACCCATGACACTGTAGAAAAATCCGAGCCGCCGCAAATTAATTATCTGCAGAAAAAAAGCGCATAAAACAGAAGCTATAGAAGCTATATATAGAGAAAGGTTTCCTGATGGGAAAAAATGGTTCTTCCAAAAAAAATATTTTCGATAAATTCTTACCGGGATTGTTTGGAAAAAATATTTACACAGAGAATAATGATACATACGAAAAAGAACTTTCGACAGAAAATTTCCCCCTTTTGGAACTTCGCGACCTTGTTCTTTTTCCGGACACTGTAATTTCGATCTTTATTAAAACAAAAAATGATATCGCTGCGATTGATGAAGCCAGATTGCGCCAAAACAGATTATTTGCAGCTTGTATGAAAAAAAATGAGACAGGCTACCTTAGCGAACCTTACCGGGTTGGAACTGTAGTAAAGATAATAAACAGATTAAAACTCCCGGATAATACTTTTCGCGTGCTGCTTCAGTGCGAATACCGCGCTTTTATTCTTTCTTTAAGTCCGCAGCTTAATTTTGAAATGGTAAGAGTCCAGCCTCTGGATATTTCCGGATTAAACGATCCGTTAAGTCCTGAAGACATAGGGCTTATGCGCAGTATACAAAAATCTTTTACCCAGTATGCCGATTATTCAAGAAAGGTAAGCGGAGATACTATTTCTGCTGTTGAAAGAACAGAAAGCCCTGAACGTCTTGCAAATCTTGTGTGCAACTCTGTTTTTTTGAAGACAGAGAAAAAAATTGAATTACTATCTCTGGCAGATACGAAGGAAAGGCTTCTTGCAATTCTGGAAACTCTTGAAAGGGAAAACCAGATATACGGCATTCAGAATAATATTTCAGGCAAAGTTAAAAGCAAGATGGACAAGCGCCATCGCGAATATATCCTTAATGAACAACTGCGTGAAATTAATAAAGAACTCGGTAAAGATAAAATAGAAGATGAATTTGCACTTTTGGAAAAACGCATAGCGGAAAAAAATCCCCCCGCCGAAGTTCTGGAAAAAACAAGCAAGGAAATTAAACGCCTGCGGAAGTTACAGGCGCTGTCCCCTGAGGCGGGAGTATTGCGCACTTACTGCGAATGGATTGCAGATCTTCCCTGGAGCAGTTTTTCACCGGAATCAGGCGATCTTTCTGAAGCGGAAAAAATTCTTGATGACGATCATTATGGAATGAGAAAAGCCAAAGACAGGATTATCGAATTTATCGCAGTAAGGCAACTGCTTGGAAATGAACAGCTAGAAATGAAAAACGAAGAAAGAAAAATTAAAAAAGAAGAACCAGAAATAAGAAGTGATGAAGATAATAAAAACAACATTCCCAATTCTTCACTCCTCATTCCTAATTCGATAAAGGGGCCGATTCTTTGTTTTGTCGGGCCTCCGGGGACGGGGAAAACCAGTCTTGGGAAATCTGTCGCGCGCGCTCTTGGAAGAAATTTTGTGCGTATTTCGCTTGGGGGCGTTCGCGATGAGGCTGAGATTCGCGGGCACCGGAAAACTTATGTGGGAGCTTTGCCGGGGAAGATTATTCAGTCGATGCGCAAGGCGGGTACTGTAAATCCGGTGTTTTTGTTAGACGAAATCGACAAGCTTTCAAGCGACTTCCGCGGCGATCCTGCATCGGCCTTGCTTGAGGTGCTTGACCCTGAACAGAATTCCACGTTTGTAGATCATTATCTTGAAGTGCAGTACGATCTTTCAAAGGTGATGTTTCTTACTACGGCAAATTCGCTTCATTCAATTCCCTACCCGCTGCTCGACCGCATGGAGATAATCGAAGTTCCCGGTTACGGCGAAAATGAAAAGCTCAGTATTGCAAAACAATTTTTAGTGCCGAAAGAGTTACACGACAATGGTTTATCCACTGCAAAAATTACTTTTAAAGATGAAACTCTTTTAAACATTATCCGCCATTACACGATGGAATCAGGCGTGCGCAGCCTTGAACGGGAAACTGCACGTTGTATAAGGCGCATCGCACGTAAGGCTGTAAATAATGGATATGGCAAAGACAAGCCAATTTCTTCATTCCGAAAAATTATAACGCCGGAAAATCTGGAAAAGTTACTCGGCAATAAAAAGCACAAACGCGACCTTGTTTACAGTCAATCGCGTATCGGTGTAACATACGGCCTTGCATGGACGGAAACAGGCGGAACAATTCTCCCTGTGGAAACAATCCGTTACAACGGGCATGGCGAGCTTTTAATTACAGGAAATCTCGGCGATGTAATGAAGGAAAGCGCGCGTATTGCGCTTTCCTACCTGCGCAGTACCGCGGGTAAATACAACTTCGATATAAAAACCCTCGCAAAGTCGGATTTTCATATTCATGTCCCGGAAGGGGCAATTCCAAAGGACGGTCCTTCCGCCGGCATCACTCTTGCTTCGTCTTTGCTTTCTACCCTGTGCAAAGTCCCGCCGCTTCCGGGTATTGCAATGACCGGGGAACTTACCCTGACAGGCAGAATCCTTCCAATCGGAGGATTAAAAGAAAAACTACTTGCCTCAATCAGAAACGGAATGGAAACAGCAATTTTGCCCAAAGACAACGAAGAAGACTGGAACGAACTTGATAAGGACATTCGTTCTTCCATAAAAGCATCATTCGCCGAAACCGCCGCCGATGTTTTTGAGATTTTGTTTGAAAAAAGCATACTGAAAAAGAAAAGGGGTTAGTGTTTTTCGATATTTAGCGTCTGATTGTTTTTTTGTCTTTTTCCTGATATGCTTGAAATATGGTCAGTACGCAAACCATTGAAACAGAAGAATTGGTAATCCCGCCTCATTTACTTTGGTCTTACAATAAAAATAAAATATGCCCGATCCGTATGTATAAAACAATTATTGAGCAGGTTCTTGAACGCGGATCTATTAAAGACATAGCAGAAATTATAAGGTTTTATGGTCTTGATAAGGTTCAGGATGTTGCACTAAAGGTCAGGGTGCTAAACCCAAGAAGGGTAAATCTATTGTCGCTTATATGGGATATACCTATAGAGCGGTTCAATGCATGGAATACAAGGGACTGGGAGAAAATCTATGGCGGATTTCTTGATAAAAGAAACAGTCTCTGATGATCTGCTGGAAGCAGCGGGAAAACTCTGCAAATTACCCGGTTTAAAAGAATTTAATATAGTGGGCGGAACTGCGTTGGCTTTGCAGATAGGGCATAGAAAGTCAACTGATATTGACCTGTTCTGTAATTCGCCAGGTGTATCTGTAAGTTTTGCCTCGATTTTAGATGATTGCAGAGATGTATTTAAAAATGTAAGCGTGGAAAGTATTGTCGAAAACAGGACTTTAATTACCCGTATAGATAATATCAAGGTAGATTTTGTTATTCAAAGAAATTCTAAAATGCTGGATGATCCAATTGTTATTCAAAACTTGCGGCTAGCGTCTATAAGAGACATAGCGGCTATGAAAATAATGGCAGTAGCCACGACCAGCAACCGAATTAAAGACTATGTCGATATTTATTATTTGCTAAAACAGTTTTCTTTAGAAACATTGTTCAATCTTTATTATGAAAAATATAATGTTGACAGTGTTCAGGCAGCGTTGGATAATTTACCTTATTTTTATGATGTGTCGCAAGACGAATTTGAAGCTTTGGATTTTTTGGATACTGCTCCTTCTTTGAAAGAAGTATGCAGTATTCTTTCCGGGGAAGTTAAAAAATATTCTCAAAAGATTATGGGTTTTTAGCAAACCGTGCGTGATTACTTATACCGTCATTATACCATATTTTTATATTGAAACAATCCTTAATTTATGCAATACTGTACCCATGAAGTACGATGTTATATTAGCAGGAGTCGGCGGGCAGGGAGTTCTTTCTGTGGCTTCCATTATTGCGCATGCGGCGATGAGCGAAGGGCTTGAAGTCCGCCAGAGCGAGGTTCACGGGATGGCGCAAAGAGGCGGGGCTGTGCTTGCGCATATGCGCATTTCAAGTAAAAAAATTGCAGGCGACCTTGTGCCGAAAGGCGGAGCGGATTTGATCATCTCCATGGAGCCGCTTGAGAGTTTGCGGTATGTGTCGTATCTAAAGGAAACAGGCGTTCTTATAACCGCTGCCGAGCCGTTTAACAATATTTCTAATTATCCTGAGATAGAAGGAATTTATTCTTCCATAAAACGCCTTCCCAAATGGCGGATTGTCGAGACTGCGGCTCTTGCAAAAGAGGCGGGTCTTGCAAAGGCGGTGAATACCGTTATGGTTGGTGCGGCTTCGTGCTTTCTTCCGTTAAAAGCTGGAAGTATAGAAAAAACCATTGCAGAAATTTTTTCAAAAAAAGAAGCGACGGCAGTTCAGGCAAACACAAAGGCTTTTAACCTGGGCCTTGCTGCGGCAAAAGCGGAATAACAATGAACGATAAATCTCCGCAGCAAAATTTCCAGTACTGGAACGGCGAAATCGAAAAAATGCCGAAGGCGCAGCTTGAAGCATTGCAGCTTAAAAAGTTAAAAACCCAAATCGTATACGCACTGCGCAGCCCCTTTAACAAAGAAAGGCTTATTAAAGCAGGAATCAAAAGCCCGGACGATATTAAATCGCTTGACGATCTTAAAAGAATTCCTTTTACTACAAAAAATGATTTAAGAGACGGATTCCCCTACGGGTTTTTATCAATTCCAAAGGAAGATGTTGTAAGGCTTCATTCGTCAAGCGGGACTACGGGAATTCCTACGGTAATTTATTTCAGCCGTGAGGATATAAAACAGTGGGCGGGATATATGGCGCGCTGTATTTACGGAACCGGCTGCGATAAAAACGATGTGTTTCAGAACATGGTAACATACGGGCTTTTTACAGGAGGGCTTGGGCTGCATCAGGGCGGCGAAGAAGTTGGTATGCTGGTAATTCCTGCAGGAGCGGGAAACACAACCCGCCAGTTTAAAATGATGCAGGATTACGGCACAACAGTGTTACACGCAACACCGAGTTTTTTCCTGCACCTTGAAACAAAAATGAAAGAAGCGGGCGTTGCAAGGGAAAGCCTTGTAATAAAACGCGCGTTTGCAGGCGCAGAACCCTACTCCGAAGATACAAGAAAACGCATCGAACAATTGTTAAAAGTCGATGTTTACAACTCCTACGGCCTTTCAGAAATGAACGGCCCCGGCGTTGCATTTGAATGTCAGTGCAAGGACGGGCTTCACATCTGGGAAGACGGCTACATTGCCGAGATCGTCAACCCCGATACCCTTGAACCTGTAAAAGAAGGCGAAACCGGCGAGCTTATCCTTACAATCCTCTGCCGCGAAGCGACGCCGCTTTTGCGTTACCGCACGCGCGACCTTACATCCTTCTACACAGAACAATGCAGGTGCGGAAGAACCCATCGCCGCCTGCGCCGAATTACAGGGCGAAGCGACGACATGCTGATTATAAACGGCGTGAATGTTTTCCCAAGCCAGATTGAAGAAGTGATCATGGGCATGAAGGAAGTCGGAAACAACTACCTCATCATCGTGGAAAAAGACGGAGCGTTAGACCGGTTAACGGTAAAAACTGAAGTTAGCCCTGAAATTTTCATGGACGATACCCGCCCGTTAAACGAGCTTAAAGAAAAAATCAAGGAAACATTGCGTGCATCAATTTCCATAAATTCAAAAGTCGATCTTCACGAAAGCGGAAGCCTCCCTGTCCCGGAAGGCAAGGCTGTAAGGGTGCAGGATAAGCGGCCGAAAGATTTGTAGGGTTGTCCTGAAAGCTAATTAAAACGCCCGAACTGCGCAAACTTTGTGTAAAACAAGCTCTCTTTGAAGCACGAACTGCAAGTATTTATTGCGAACTACTGCTAAAAATAAACGTCCGTTTATTTTTAGCACTCCAGTAATGCTCAATATTACCATAAAATCATAAAAACAGCAAGTTTTTATCACATTTTTATTATATTTTTGCAGTTTTTTTATGTAAAAGCTT
>Ga0099364_10008313_pt1 | contig 14623 bp, 9 predicted proteins | sample TergutTh196P3_FD_73070 | JGI IMG/M metagenome (GOLD analysis project Ga0099364, IMG submission 73070) | Microcerotermes parvus P3 segment gut microbial communities from Pointe-Noire, Republic of the Congo - Th196 P3 | ecosystem: Host-associated > Arthropoda: Insects > Digestive system > Gut ... | reverse complement strand
AACAGCACATCTTGCATCAACAATTTGAATACCGGAACCCGCGTTTTGTCCTCTGCGACAAGCAATCACACGGGCGGCGTTAATGGCGTTCGTTTTGATGGCTCGGTCAGTTTTATTTCTGACACAATCAGTGCGGTAACCACCGGTCGGCCCAATTCGCTTGCCACAACCGGTGGTCTGTCTCCCTACGGCGTTTGGGGGGCCATGGGCTCCATCAACGGCGGTGAAGCAGTCGCAACTCCGTAAGAGGGCAACTGCCCGAAGCGAAGAGGTCGTCCGGTAATTTTCCCTTGAGAACTGGAGAGCTGACCTTATTTTCACTTTGTTTTTTCAGGAAAAATAAGATGGAAATAAGGTTTTGTCTCCGATTGTTGGTCATCTTTCTTGTTGTCTCCCAGTAAACCGGACGATCTTTGAGCGACGGGTTCCAACAAAACCTTAACCATTTAACCTTCCCCTAACAAAATTCTGACATGCTTAAAATTTCTTTCAGAATCATTATGCTGCTGCTCGCGGCATCCTGTTTTTGCACTGGTTGTAACCGGGGACCACAAAAACCGCCTGGTTTTCCCGATTTGTTTCCGTGCAAAATCACGATCACCCAAGGGGGAGTTCCCCTGGAAGGTGCGAGTGTCGTTTTGTTTCCCAAATCCGGCGGTTCCAGCGGTTGGAACACCGAGGGAGTAACGAATGCGCAAGGCATCGCCGAGATGAACACCCATCTTGAATTCAAAGGGGCACCTGTCGGAGACTATACTGTCAGGGTATCGAAAACCGAAATCACACCGAGTGCCTGGCCCATTGATCCTCCCGAAGACCCTGTTGAGAGAGAAAAATGGTACATCGGCAAGGCCGAAGAAAAACGCACGACCTACCGTCTCGTTAAGGTGGAATTCGGAGATGTGAAAAGGACGCCGCATTCCATTACCATTGACAAAGGGAAAAACGAGGCAACCTTCGACGTCGGCGAGGCAATCAAAGAAGAAATGAGATAGGGAACACCCGTTGCCTCACACTCTCAAAAACAAGTAGTAATATCCTACGGCGAACAGGAGTCCCGGCAGAAGGTTGGCGACCCGAATTTTGGCTTGAAGTGTCATGTTCAGCCCAATTCCCAAAATCATGACGCTGCCTGCCGCCGAAATTTGTGTAATCAGACCGTCCGTCAAAACGTTTTGCAGGTACCCGGCGAAAAATTCCAAACTGCCCTGATAGACAAGAATCACGCCTGCCGAAAATAAGACGCCGTATCCCAATGTGGACGCCAGAATCGTGGCGGCCACACCGTCAAGGATCGATTTGGTTAAGATAATACTGCGGTTGTCGTTCAGCCCGCTTTCAAGGGAGCCGACAATTGTCATGGCACCAACGCAAAACAGCAGTGTCGCCGTGACGAATCCTTCGGCGAATGTGGAGCGTTCTTCCCGGCTGAGTTTCTTTTGTAGCCACAACCCCAACTGATTCAAGCCGTCTTCAAGATTGATGAGTTCGCCGATGAAAGCTCCCAGTGCCAGCGACGTGACCAAAAGCATAATGTCCCCTTTCATCGCTTCGGAAACACCGATGATGCAAACACAAAGACCGATGGAGCGGATAACATTTTCCGAGATGTTTGCCGGGATTTTCCCTTTGAAAAGGAGTCCGATTCCGCCCCCCAGCAATACGGCAACGGCGTTGATGAGAGTGGCGATAATCATTTTGAGTTCGGGAAGGGAACCGGGAAATGGGTGAATTTCAATTCAAGAACCGCTTAATTCTAATTCATTGAGTCAAGGGTTGACAAGAGGGGGACTCCGGGCAAGACGACTGCAAAGTCAAACCAATGGTACTACCGCATTTCTTCCCAAATTGTGGGAGTTCGTTTCGGGACAAAGCATCAAAAACAACCTTTTGTTCCCTAAAATCCACAAATTTAGAGGAAGTGGGGGACGAGTTGGACAATTCCGTCATTTCGACCGTAGGGAGAAATGACGGCACTAGTACAAAGTCATCAAATTGATCTTCGTTGAAAACAGGGGACAATCAAAGGTAGGCGGCCTCTCTCCGAGAGGCCTCGCGGTATTCCGCACAGGAATTTGAGCCGATGTTGCCTCCCGGAGGTAGGCAACCTACCTTATTGAGTCAGGGGTGAGCAGCCAAGAAGAACAATCCGGTGTGAACCCCCGGCTACCTTGTATGCCTCCGTTGGAGGCAAAAGAAATGACCCAGAAAATTTGCTCGCACCCCTCCGGGAGGGTTGCAAGAAACGCCTCTTGTTTTTTGCGTCAAGTGAGAATAGAATGGGCACACTGGCACGTCAAATCTTGAATATCATTCATTTTGTCAAAACCTCATTTCCACCTTATTTCTCCTGACAAAATAACCTCAGTAACCGGGATGTCCCCCCCAATAAACCTTACTTACCTCATTTTCTTATCTGTTCCATTGAAGCTTGAGTAAAACCGATGTTAAAATAAGGTTGATATTTTTTTGGTTTTCTTTGCTACTGAGGTTGTTTTGTTAGGAAAATAAGATGAGAATAAGATTGAAGATTATTTGAGAAACAACGTTCCAGGGATAAAATACTGCTGAAAAAATGCCTTTCGATCCCGTGTGCCCGGTACGCAACTTAGTCTCCTCTTTTTATGCTTTCGAAAAATAGCACTCCAACTCTCGCCGTGATTGGCGGCGGACTGGCCGGAATCGCGGCGGCGGAATCTGCCGTCAGGCACGGTTGGGATGTGGAATTGTTCGAATGGAGCCGCGCTCTAGGAGGACGAACCGCCTCTCAGTTCGACTCAAAGTCCCGGTGCTGGATCGATAACGGGCAACATGTGTTCCTCGGATGTTGCACCGAACAGCTTGCGCTGAATCAACGGTTGGGTGTTGCCGATCTTTTCGACCGATACGACACGGTTACTTTCGCCGCCTCGGAGAATCGCCGTTGGACTTTAAGCGCGTCCCCGTTTTTGCCTCCACGCTGGCAACTTGTACCGGCATTTTTGAAAAATCCCTTCCTCTCTTTTCGGGATCGTTTGGCAACCGGGCTTTTACTGCGAAAACTGGCGAAACTTCACCGGGATTTCTCGAAAATTGACGAATCGGTTCTTCAAAAACCCCCTTTTTTCCTGGGGGACGACGAAAATACAACCTCAAACCGTTCCGGTAAGCCATTTTTTTACAAACAGGAAACCTTTGGGCGTTGGTTACGACGTGAAAACGCCTCGGAAGAATCGATTGAGCATTTTTGGATGCCGCTGATTTATAGCGCACTTTCCGACACGGTGGATGGTGTTTGCCTGTTCGCCGCCGTCAAGGTGATCGTCCAGGCATTCATGTCTGGTCGGGACGCAATGGCATTGTACGTCCCCAAATGCCCCTTGCGTGAAATTTACCATATCGAAACCCAGCGTAAATTATCACAGCTCGGCGTAAAAGTTCATTTGACGTCCCGGATTGAACGTTTGATTTGTGAACCCGTGAAAACTTCTTCTCAATTGATAAGCGATTCCGGGAATCACGCGTTTTCGAAAACTCAATCACTTGTTTTAGCCGATGGTACGGAACGGCATTTTGATTCCTTTATTCTGGCGATACCGGCCTACCGCATCTGGAAACTTCTGGAATCGTCGCAACTGAAACCGCTGGCGGACTCGCTCGGTGTGGACCGTTATGAACTCGGCGCGATCACGGCGGTTCACCTCTGGTTTGACCAGCCCATTCTTCCGAAATCACAGCGTCAAATTGCGATTTTTGACGGCCCCGGTCAATGGGTTTTCTACGGCGAACATGCCGCCTCGGATCAATTCCGGGAAAATCAGAAAAATATTCGGGGATATTATCATCAGGTCGTTATTAGTGCTTCCCATCGTTTGCTTTCGGAGGAAGAATTAACCAGTCAGGGGAAGCACGTTTTAATTGAGCGTGTGCTGAAGCAGCTTCGAGCGGTTTTTCCGGAAACCGGCTCCGAGAAAAACGGAGCGGTCTTGCTCCATGCGAAAACGACAACGGTTTTCGATGCCGTTTTTTCGCCGACGCCGGAAGTTTATCGGTTCCGCCCGGCCCAGCAAACGGCAATTGGGAATTTAGCCCTTGCTGGTGACTGGACGCAAACCCATTGGCCTGCGACAATGGAGGGAGCCATCCGTAGTGGACTCAGGGCGGTTGAAAGTCTAGAGCGGGCAAAAAAAAACTGACAGAAAGATTTTCCAAAAGTTTGAAAATTTTTTGAAAACCACTTTGACGAAACGGTGAAAAATTGGTAGGATGTGGGTAATTGGTGGGAGGGTGTGCCGTAGGACAATAGAAGTGATTTTGCCTTTTTCGCTGGCACTCCACGTTGGGGGAATGTCAACCAGCCTGAGTGAACGTAAAAATCGACTCGAAACAATAATAGACAATAGTGAGCTATGGAAGTGCAATTAGTTGTTGCTGGCGGGAGTAAAGCGGGACAAGCGATTCCAATTCAAGGTACAAAATTCCTGATCGGACGTGCCGATGATTGCCATTTAAAGCCGCGAAGTGAATTGATTAGCCGTTATCACTGTGCCATCATTTCTGAAGATGGTTATGTTGCGATTCGTGACCTCGGAAGTAAAAACGGTGTTTACCTCAACGGTGAACGTGTCCCTTTGGAAAGCGAGTTGAAAAACGAGGACAAGCTGAGTATTGGACCGTTGGAGTTTGTCGTTCATCTTTCCATTGGGACCAAAATTCCCAAAAAACCGAAAATCAATTCCATCGAAGCCGCCGTTGTTCGAACGGTGGAAATCGAAGAAGAACAGACGAAAAAGGCGGTTGAACAAGCCAGTCCGGTGGTAGAGCAATCGACACCGGTTGTCCGGGAAGCCGTCAAAAAAGAAGAGGCCGTCACCGAAGTCCTTAAAAGTGAGGCCGTTATCGAAAAAATTTCCGAGGCAATAAAGGAGACAGCCAAAGACGATTCTCCCGGCTTGAAAATCGAGGATTGGCTCCTCGGCAGCAATGATCCGAGTATGGAGAATCAAGAAACAAAAACCATTCAGGTTTCGCGGCCGTCAACCGTCGAGGTTTTCGTGCCGGAACATGAAGAAACCAAAAGCCAGGACGAAACGGATCAGCCGACCGACCGGGAAACGAAAGAGGGGGAATCCTCCAAGTTCGGCGTGAAAAAAGCGGCCTCGTCCCGGGATGCCGCCGCGAATCTTTTGAAAAATTTCTTCAAAGGCGGACGGTAAATTTCAAGAACATCGGACATTTTTCAGGATTTAGCCGCAATTCCAGGTGGTGGGTTGTCCAACCTGTTTCATCCGACCCGAAAAAGCCGCCGCATCACCGGAAACGCACCTTGTTTTTCACGTGATTCCGGGCTACAATGCGTGAATGTCCAAAGAAAAATCGACCTCAATTACCTCGGAAGACTTAAAACTCACGCACGACGGCTATTTTCGGGAAGCCTTCCAGGCCAAGCGGTTCGCCCAGGCGTTTTTGAAGAAAAAGTTGCCGAAAGAAACGCTTGACCGTCTCAACCTGAAAAGGTTGACCGTTGAAAAGCGAGACCTGACCGATGATTGGTTCAAGGATACGATTGCCGATGTCGCCTACCGCGTTCCGATCAAAGGTACGAAGGAGTACGTCAATTTTTTTGTGGTGGTTGAGCATAAATCGCGTCAGGATTTTTTGACGATTTTTCAGCTTTGGGGTTATGTTTACCAAATTTGCCGTCGGGAATTCCTGGCGGCCCAAAAACGCGGCGAAGTCAACGCGGGGTATCGTCTGCCGCCGGTGATTGCGATGATTTTGTATCACGGGAAGTCAAAATTTCAAGGTCAAACAGAATTATCGGAGCTTTTCGCCCCGCTTCCGGGCTTGGAAGACTACTTGCCGAAGTTGCAGGCGATTTTGGTGGATTTGAGTGCAATCGGCGACAATGATCCGCTTATGAACGACCCGGAGGTGCCGGAATTCCGTGTTGTTTTAATGACGTTAAAGGTCATTTTTCGGAAAGATGTCGCCATGAAGATCAGGGAGGTGCTTGAGGAATTGAAGCCCTACTCGGACGATCCGGCGATGCGGCGCATTATCCGGGCGACTTGGGTTTATTTGATGAATAACGCCAAACATTTGCGGCGAAGTTATAGTACGTTACAGGGGACATTTCAAAAAATTACAGGAGAAAAAGTTATGCCGACGATGGTGGAAATTTGGAAAGCTGAAGCAAAAGCCGAAGGGAAAGCCGAAGGGAAAGCCGAAACAGTATTGAAGTTCCTTCGAGCCAGGTTCAAAAAAATTCCCAAAAGCGTTGAAAATACGATTTGTAAAATGAAAGATCCGATCGCTTTGGATTCATGGGCGGAACACGCTGCGGTATGCCAATCGATTGACGAATTTGCCGAGGCGTTGAAGTAGCCGACCCTCTTTAATGATTGTCGCGGTGGTCTTTCCTTGGTTCTAAAAAAACACGATCCATTAAGTCACCGGGTTGGTTCCTCCATGCCTTTATGCCATTAACAGCTTGAATGACAGATCACAGTAGATTCACCGCGAAGCTGTACGAGAGGTTCGATTTCGGCTCGACTGGTCGGTTGACCGTTTGTAGCATCGGGGTCGGTTTTTTTGCCGGTTTAGCCGCCGCTCTTGTGTTGCTTGCCGTTCAAACACTGGAAAAAGAAGTCGCCGAAGTCTACGCCTATGCGGGAATTCACTGGATTTCTCCAGAGGTTGGCACGGTCGAACCTCAAACAACGAAACGCCCTTCTCAAGAACCGGACCACTATACCAACCCTTTTATTGCGCCCGGTTCCTCCAGAGACACCTTTTTCGGCTTGTACGAATTTCCCCGTTACGGCGTGATTATTCTGCTCATTCCGGCACTGGGCGGCTTGATCTGCGGAATGCTCGTCTGGTGTTTCGCTACGGAAACAGAGGGGGATGGAACCGAACATTTAATCAAATCCTATCATTACCGTAACGGAATGATGCGGTTCCGGTCCGTTCCCACCAAAATTCTGGCAACACTTGCAACCCTTGGATCAGGCGGATCGGCAGGCGTCGAAGGACCGGTGGCAATGATCGGTGGAGGAATCGGTTCTCTTGTCGCCCGTAATCTGAAAATCAACGCCCAGGAACGGCGAACCCTGCTGATGGCGGGAGCCGCCGGTGCAATCGCTTCCCTTTTTCATTCGCCGTTCGGAGGTGCTTTGTTCGCCGCTGAAATTCTCTATTGCACCGCCGCCGTCGAGTTCTCATTACTTTTTCCCTGCATCGTCGCCTCGCTGGCTGGATACGCGGCGGGCGAACTGTTTGCCGCAAAACTCTTGCAGATTACTCCGCCGGAATCCTTCACGTTTTTTCAATTCGGTGATTTCTGCTGGTTACTTCCATTTGCTTTGGCATGTGTTGTGATCGGTTGGCTTTACGTAAAGGTTCTCAATGAAATCCGCAATCGGTTTTTTGCCCGAATCGAGATTCCTGAAATTTTCAAACCAGCCTTGGGCGGTTTGCTGCTCGGCTGTATCGCCCTTTTTCTCTCCCCGGTTCGTGGAAGCGGACATGAATACTATCAAGCGATTTTTGACGGCGCATTCTCACTCAATCTCTTGCTTTGTCTCATCTTTTTCAAAATTCTGGCAACATCATTCACGGTTTCCTCCGGCGGAAGCGGCAGCTTGATCGCACCATCACTCTTGATCGGCGGCATGTTTGGTTATGCGTTCGGACTTGCCGCTCAAGCGGTTTGCCACGGGATCGGTTTGCCCGGTCTCGCACCGAGTCCCGCCGTGTTTATGCTGCTTGGAATGGGGGCTTTGCTCGGTAGCTTGGGGAAAATCCCTCTCGCTGCAACAGTGCTGGTTTGTGATGCCATCGGATCGTATGAGCTTTTGATCCCGATTCTGGTTGTCAATTTGCTTCAGTCGGCCGTTCACTCACCGCGAACGACGATGTTTCGTGAACAGTTGACCAGCAAGGAAGAATCGCCGGTGTATCTTGGCGATTTTTCAACCGACCTGTTATCCAGAATTCTCATTCAAGACCTTTCCCGGGATAAGCCCAAACCAGCGGTGATCCCGGCCCATACGCCGTTGGTGGAGATGATGCAGTTTCTTGCAGGAAATACCGCGTCGATCTTCCCGGTGGCCGATGAGGACGGGAATCTGCTCGGTTTTCTTTTCGCAAGCGACGTTCGAAGTGCGTTTCAAAGTCATGGTCCCTATAAACGGGTGACCGCTATCAATTTACTCCTGCGGCAGAAAATTTTCCTGACGCCGAAAGACAATCTTTTGGCCGCCTTGCAAACAATGATTCGCTTCTCGACGGAGGAAATCCCTGTGGTAGCAAGCCATGATAAAAATGAAATTCTCTTCCTGTTACGTAAAGAAAACATCCTTCACGCTTACCATACCCAGCTTGCGGGCAGTCAGCAGTCGGCAGGAGAAATAAGGAGGTAACAGTAGTTCTGGGTAACGTTTGGAGTTTGACAAAACGGGAAAAAAGACCGATCACCGGAAGCAAAATCACTTTCCCCCCAGGTAAAGCAAGGTTGTGTTGTCAGGTTGTTTCTAAGGCCGTTTTGTTAATAAAAAGTAAAACGAAAATAAGGTTTTTGTTTCCGCAATTCCCGAACCAAACACAGGGGTTCAGCCATCGGTCCATTGATTCAGGTGTTCGCTTAGTTTCATCACATTGACTCCTTCAATATTCATTAGCGGCAGGATTTGTCCCGCGCTGGGAACAGAGTAAACTTTGCGCGATGGGACGACGCGGGGCAAGCCTCGCATCTAACAGACTCACTCCTCACTGCTGGTATACTCATCCCAGCTTTTGATGTTCAGGTTTTCGCGGGACACCCGGCAAATCGCCTGTAAAAACGCCGACGCCAGCCGGGCATTGGTGAGAAGCGGGATATTGTAATCGACCGCACCGCGACGGATCGCGTAGTCGTTGTCCAACTCCGAGGTCGAAAGGTCTTTCGGAATATTGACAACCAGCTCAACCCTGTGATCCCGGAGCAAGTCGAGCGCGTTCGGATGAATATCTTCATGCGGCCAGGCAACCGGTTCGGCATTGACACCATGTTCACTGAGAAACGCCGCCGTGCCCCGTGTTGCGTAGAGTTTGAAACCGTGAGCCGCAAGCATCCGGCAATCAGCAAGCAGTTCCGCTTTCGCTTTCGCCGGACCGGTCGAAAGAAGTACGCTTTTCTTCTGCGGCAACCGGTATCCGACGGAAAGCATCGCTTTGAGAATTGCCTCGAAAAAATCCTCGCCGAGACAGCCGACTTCGCCGGTGGACGCCATTTCGACGCCGAGAATCGGGTCCGCTTTCGCCAGCCGCGAAAAACTGAATTGCGGTGCCTTGATACCAACGTAATCGAGATCGAACGCCGATTCGTTCGGCTTTTCAATCGGCAAACCAAGAATCGCCTTTGTCGCCAGTTCAATCAGGTCGATCTTCAACACTTTTGAGACAAACGGGAAACTCCGCGACGCCCGCAGGTTGCATTCGATCACCTTGATGTCGTTTTCCTTCGCCAAAAGCTGCATGTTAAACGGACCGGAAATGTTCAGGGCCTTGGCGATTTTGCGGGAAATTTTCTTGATCCGGCGGATCGTTTCGATGTACAGTTTTTGCGGCGGAAAAACAATCGTGGCGTCGCCGGAATGGACCCCGGCAAATTCAACATGCTCGGAGATCGCGTAGGCGACCATTTCGCCGTTTTTGGCAACGGCGTCGATTTCGATCTCTTTGGCGTCCTGGATAAATTCCGAAACAACAACCGGATGCTTTTTCGAAACATTGGCGGCAAGCGTCAGGAAATGATCGAGTTCATCCTTGTTGGAGACCACGTTCATCGCGGCACCACTAAGAACATAAGACGGGCGGACCATGACCGGGAAACCGACTTCCCCGACGAACTCATGGATTTCCTTCAGCGAGGTAAGCTCCTTCCATCGCGGCTGGTCGATTCCGAGTGAATCGCACAACGACGAAAATTTATGCCGGTCTTCCGCTTGGTCGATAGACGTGGGATCGGTGCCGAGAATCGGAATGTTCTGCTCGCACAGCCGCATCGCAAGGTTGTTCGGCGTTTGCCCGCCAGTGGACACCACAATCCCTTTCGGCTGCTCCAATTCCGCGATGTCTATGACCCGTTCCAGCGACAACTCTTCAAAATAAAGCCGGTCGCATGTATCATAATCGGTGGACACCGTTTCCGGGTTGCAGTTAATCATGACACCGGTGTAACCATTTTTGTGGATCGTCTTGACCGCGCCGACGCAACACCAGTCGAACTCGACGGAGGAACCGATCCGGTATGCGCCGCCTCCGAGGACGATCACGCTTTTCCCGTCTTTCGGGAACGCAACGTCATGCTCCGAAGCGTGGTATGTGAGATAAAAATAATTCGCTTTCGCCGGATACTCTCCCGCGAGAGTGTCAATTTTGTTGACATAAGGAACGATCCCCCGTTTTTTCCGTTCTTCCCGGACGGCGTGAATTGCCTGATCCGGATCGATTTTTCCATGCAACACCGAACGCCCGATCTGAAAGTCGGAAAACCCTTTCTTTTTCGCGGTCAACAAGAGTTCGTCGGGCAGTTCTTCCAGCGTCTCGTATTCCCGTAATTCTTTATTGGTATCAACAATCGACTTGAGCTTTTCGAGAAACCACCGGTCGATTTTCGTGAGGCCATAAATTTGATCAACCGTGTAACCTTCCTGAAACGCCTGAGCAACGGCGAAAATTCGCGTGTCGGTCGGGTTGGCAAGCAAATCCTCAATGTCGGCGAAATGCAAATCGCGGTTGGCGACGAACCCATGCATCCCTTGCCCGATCATACGAAGCCCTTTTTGAACCGCTTCCTCGAAGGAACGCCCGATTGCCATGACCTCACCGACGCTTTTCATGCTGGACCCGATTTGCTTGGAGACCCCTTTGAACTTCGAGAGGTCCCAGCGCGGTATCTTGACAATGATGTAATCGAGTGCCGGTTCGAAACAGGCCGTCGTCGTTTGCGTGATTGCGTTTTTCAATTCGTGGAGTCCGTATCCGAGCGCAATTTTTGCAGCAACAAGTGCCAGGGGATAGCCGGTCGCTTTGGACGCCAGTGCAGAGGACCGCGAAAGCCGGGCATTAATTTCAATCACGCGGTAATCCTCGCTGTACGGATCGAGCGCAAATTGGATATTGCATTCGCCGACGATCCCGAGGTGTTCGGTGATGCGGATCGCGAGTTCCCGCAACTTTTGATTTTCAGAGGCACTGAGCGTTTGGACCGGGGCGACAACGATACTTTCGCCGGTATGGATTCCGAGCGGGTCGAAATTTTCCATGCTTGCAATCGTAAAACAGTTGCCGAAACGGTCGCGGACAATTTCGTACTCAATTTCCTTCCAGCCGCGAAGCGATTTTTCGACGAGCACCTGACTGGTAAATGAAAGTGATTTGGCAACCATTGTCCGAAGCTGCTCTTCATTGTCGCAAAACCCGGAGCCTTGCCCGCCGAGAACGTAGGCCGCCCGAATGATAACGGGGTAGCCGAGTTCCGCCGCCGCTTTCACGGCGTCCTCGACCGATTCGACCGCCTGCGATGCAATGGTTTTCACGTCGATTTCGTTGAGTTTTCGCACAAACAGGTCGCGGTCTTCGGTGTCGATGATCGCCTGAACCGGTGTGCCGAGCACCTTAACGCCATATTCTTCCAGAACACCGCTTTTGTAAAGCGCGATGCCGCAGTTCAACGCCGTTTGACCGCCGAACGCGAGCAGGATACCGTCCGGTTTTTCCTTTTTGATGACGTCGCTCACAAATTCCGGCGTTACCGGGAGGAAGTAAATCCGGTCCGCAATCTCCTGCGATGTCTGGATTGTCGCAATGTTCGGATTGATCAGGACCGTTTCGATCCCTTCTTCCTGGAGAGCTTTCAGGGCTTGGGAACCGCTATAATCGAATTCCCCGGCTTCGCCGATTTTAAGGGCACCGGAACCGAGAACGAGAACTTTTTTCATTTGAGGGTAAAGGTAGAGGATAGAGGATAGAGGATAGAGGATAGAGGATAGTTAGCGGCGGGGCTTGCCCCGCGTTGCCCCGGTGTTGAATCCAAACAACCCAGCGTGGGGCAAGCCCTGCCGCTAACGGGGACATTTACCTTAATTTCAACCGCGAAAAAAACAAATCGTAAATATTTTCCCGATTTCCCGGTCCGCCGCAGTGTTCCGGGTGAAATTGTGTCGCAAAAAATGGTTTTGTTTTATGCCGGATTCCCTCGCAGGTGCCGTCGTTGAGGTTAGTGAACCATTGCTCCCAGTCCCCTGCAAGCCCCTGGGGATCAATCGCAAAGGCGTGATTCTGCGGTGTTACATAAGTCCGGTCCGCACCGCAAAGTCTGACCGGTTGATTGCTTGAATGATGCCCAAACGGTAAACGAAACGTTTTTGCACCCGCCGCCTGCCCAAGCAGGAGATTCCCCATGCCAATCCCGAAAATCGGTTTCCCCATCGTGACCGCCTTCCTGAGGTTTTCGACAACTTCCCCTAAAAACGCCGGATCGCCGGGCCCGTTGCTGAGGACAAGACCGTCGTATGGTGTTTTTGTAAAGTCGTAATCCCAGGGAACGCGAACCACCTTCGCCCTCCGACTGGTCAGGTTGCGGATCACGTTGTTCTTAACGCCAAGGTCTAACAAGAGGAGAGAGGAGGAGGGAGCAAGGTGAGAAGCCGGTTCGTACTCGATGATGTCCTTGCAACTGACTTCCGCCGTCAGATTACGTTTTCGCGGATCGCTTTCTTCATTTTCCCCGCTCCCTCCATTCTCCATAACAATCTTCCCAAGCAGGGTTCCTTTTGCGCGGATGCGTTTGGAGAGAGACCGAGTATCGATCCCGGTAATCGCAGGGACACCTTCTTCTTTGAGCCAGTCGCCGAGTGAGCGGACGGCGTTCCAATGGGAATAGTGTGGCGAATACTCAGAAACGACAAGACCGCAGGGCCAAATTCGGTTGGATTCGAAAAATTGGCGAACACTGCGGTCTTCCGTTTGGGGGGGGACGCCTGAATTTCCGACAAGCGGCCAAGTCAGCGTCAACACTTGGCCGGCGAAGGTCGGATCGGTGAGCATTTCACAGTACCCGACCATTGTTGTATTAAAGATGAGTTCTCCGGTCGAGTTGTGAGGCGAGCCGAAAGAAAAACCATGATACTCGGTCCCATCTTCCAGAACCAATCTGGCTTTGGGACACGCTTCCCTGAAGGAAATCGAAGGATTCATTATTGTTCTCGAAAGAAATGTGTACGGTGAACAGGTCAAGTCCAAAAACGCCCCGATTGTAAAACGCTTTTCCGTTTCGTCAAGGGCGGTTCTCAAAAATTTTCATTTTAAAGAATTTTCCGCTCTTTTTCCGGCAGGTGAGCCAATTCTTTTCGGCAGCGTTCACAGAGTTTAAGCATGGTTTTCAGGTCCAGCGTTTCCGCACGGGTTTTGTCGTCGAACCCCATGTCGAACATGATTTGATCGACCGTTTCTTTCGAAAGCCTATTCTTGAACGCACTGCATAGCTCACTGCGGAGGTATTTCCGGCGATGGAAAAACATCGCACGGCAAAACTCGTGAAAAAATTTCAGATCGGGAATTTTATTCCGTCGTTTTTCATCGTAGGTGATTCGCAGGATCGCCGAATGGACCTTCGGACGCGGCCAAAAGACGCTCGGCGGCATGGCACGCACCAATTCCGTCTTGCATTGCGATTGCATCCAGAGCGAAAGCGCGCCCCAATCTTTGGTGCCCGGCCTGGCGGTGATCCGGTCAGCCAGTTCCTTTTGGATCGTGACAACCATCGAATAGGGGGGTAAATCGGTCAAAAGCAGGTTTGACATGAGCGGAGTCGCGATATTGTACGGAAGATTGGCGGTCAGTTTGAAACGCCCGCCGGGAACCAACGCAAGCTGCTCTCGAACGGCGGCGAGAACTTCGTCGCTGAGTTTGTTCTTGTTTTTCAGAATATCTGTTTGGAGAAACCGGATATTGGACCGGCCGTAAAGCTCCTGTTTCGCCAATTCGTGGAGAACGGAATCGAGTTCAACGGTAATCACAAACGCCGCCCGGTCGGCCAGTTCGGCGGTCAACGATCCGGTTCCGGTCCCGACTTCAAGGACCACATCGTTTTTTTCAAGGTTCGCAGACTCGTGCAAAAGCCGCAGCAGGTTCAAATCGATCAGAAAATTCTGCCCGAGCTTGGCACGCGGACGGATTCCGATCGTTTCGAATTTTTTCATCAAGTAAGACCGTGTTTGTTGGTTTTTATCCATGAAATTCAATGCGTGTGAAAGGTCAGACAGAGAGTGCAACCGATTATAAGCGAAAAGTTCCACTCGGGAAGCGATAATGCTTGGGAATTTAAGGAAAGGTGCGTGCAAATTTTATTGTCGATTTGGGCAAGATGGGCAAAATGCCCTAAAGGGGCATCATAAGATAGCCGGGGATTACACCCCCGGGTACCTTGTCTGCCTCCGTTGGAGGCAAAAGAAATGACCCATAACATTTGCTCGCACCCTTAAGGAATCGTCTAAAAGACTTGTTTCACAACCTCTCGAGTATTGTTTTTTCGGCGTTGAGGATGGCACAGACGAGTTTCGTTCGCAGCAGGTGTCGACGTCGACGGTTGCGATAA
>Ga0099364_10008312_pt1 | contig 14624 bp, 10 predicted proteins | sample TergutTh196P3_FD_73070 | JGI IMG/M metagenome (GOLD analysis project Ga0099364, IMG submission 73070) | Microcerotermes parvus P3 segment gut microbial communities from Pointe-Noire, Republic of the Congo - Th196 P3 | ecosystem: Host-associated > Arthropoda: Insects > Digestive system > Gut ... | reverse complement strand
AGGCAAAGGCGCATACAATAGCGAAAAACCTTTTGGATATTGGATTGTCTTCCACAAAGATCGCCGCCGCCACTGGCCTTACGCGCAGTGAGGTGGAAACTCTGCGCAATACTGGAAAGCAACCAAAATAATCGTGCCGATTGCGCGCGATAATGGAAATATAAAAGTCGACTTAAAAGTCAAACATAGACCTTTAAGTCGAACTTTAACAGAACGCGAGATTTTAGCTTGTTTGAAATCACATCCGGAAGCGACATTACAGGAAGTCGCGGATTTCACGGGCCGAACGCTCTACGCCGTCAAATCCACGGCAAAAAAAACTCCAAGAGACAGGTGCACTCAAGAGAGACGGATCAAAGAAAAAAGGGCTATGGCTTGTTATGGAGAAATAGAGACCTTCCAATATAAAATACTCTCGATTCGTGAAAAATTCCCATTGCGGAATTGGCGGGAACGTGGTAGTATTGATGGACTGTAGAAAAACTATGAAGGGAAGATGGCAGTGGAAGAGAAGAATACAAGAGGAAGGTTTGAAAAACCTCAGATTAATGTGTGTATCGACAGGCTAAAGGAACTTACGGATAACAAGAAGAAGTGCGCGGTAATTAAGCTATATCTGGAAAATTTCAAAGCATATAACGATTCTTTCGGTTACGACTTTGGTGGGATGCTGATAAATGAGGTCACGTCGTTTCTGGATTCGATTGATGGGATCGAGTCCTACCATATCAGAGGCGTAGAGTATATTCTCATAACGAAAGCGCATTCGCAGCGGGACGTTGATGAAGTTCTGAATACGATTTTGCAACGGTTCGACAACACATGGAATGTCAAAAACTTGGTATGCACATGCTCGGTCAACGCAGGGGTCGTCCACCTGCCCGGATATGCAAATACGCCCGACGACATTTTTGAACAGTTGAGCCACGCGATCAACGAGTCGGTAATGCTGGGCCAGAACGAGTTCGCGGAATACAATGAGAAGCTTAGGAAAAAAATCGAGCGTAGGAGCATCATTGCGCAGCAAATCCCGAAGGCAATCAAGGATGGAACGCTAATGGTGCGTTTTTGGCCAATTTACCAAGTTTCGCGCAAGCGTTTTACCCGCATAGATTGCAGCATACGCATGCATTGCGAGGGTATCGGCGTTATTTCGGAGGAAGAGCTTATCCCCGTGGCGGAACAGTCGGGGCAGATATATGCCATTAGCCAATATGCAATCACTAAAGTCTGCGAACTGGTCTCGGAACTGATTGCAAAGAACAAAGACTTTGAAACAGTCGCCGTCAAGATTTCACCGATCCAATTTCTGCAAGAGCGATTTGCCGGCGATGTGGCGGATATAATCAAGAAAACGGAGGTGCCGGCGAACCGATTGGCTTTTGAGGTGAGCGAGAATACGGTCCATAACATGTTTTCGCGCGCGCATTCGTGCATGGGGGAGCTGTCGGGGATGGGCATAGAAATGATACTTGCGGGTTTCGGAACGGGTTCGCTGGGTGTCAACAGCATTTTGTCGATGTCCATAGATGTGGTGAAAATCATCCGCATGCTGGTCTGGCAAATCGACAACTCCTCAAACGGGTCGGCGTTGGTGGACGGGCTGATATATTTGTGCAAGAACTTCGGGCTGAAGCTTGTCGCGGAAGGTGTCGAATCCGAAGCGCAGCTCAAGATGCTGGAGGAATCCGGGTGCGAATACCTTAAAGGGCTCTACTATTCGGGAAGCCTGTCAGCCGAGGAACTGCTCCCCCTGCTCTCGGAGCTGTAATGTAATGATATAAACCAATTAATGCAAGACCACCCTATTTTTGGGTGGTTTTTTGCGCTTATGGGAGGTTTTTGAAAAAGAAACAAAAATAAATCAAAAAAGATGCAAATTGGTTACAAAAAGTGCTTGACAAATGAAAATTCTTGCAGTATTATACGAAATATGACAAAGTTGTAACAATTAGTAACTGTTGTGTTGCTGTTGACTAAGAGAATCGGAGCAGGTGCGTTATGTACGCTATCGCAAAAACAGCCGCCATACATTATAATATACTGACAAATCTCCGAACCGATGTCTCGTATACTGTTTCAAAATGGGTACGAACGCTCTTTGGGACTATCACGGCATTGGCGTATAACTTTTTGTGGTACGTTTCCACATGTGTCCATGCGCTCTACGGCAATGCTTCGCTGCTGTCGAAAGCCTGTAAGACGCTCGCGCGGTTCCGGCCTCGTGAGCTCGTGAGCGGTGTTAAGCCTGCACTCTCCTTTGTGCGCGAATTTCTTGGCGGGGTCATGTCGCCGGACAAAATGGAACACCACATCAGGTCGATTGCCACTGCGATCGTTTGCGCCGCGATGGGTCTGACGTTTATCTTAGCAAATTCAGGTTCAAATCGAATTTTAGCAGCGGGCAATACGGAAATAGGCGCATCGGGCGGCCTTCAAGCGGGAGCGGTAATGCAATCCGAAGGAAGCGCGCTGACCATCGAGACCGCAGGGATATCACTGCTTCGGGCGCGCACATTGCCGCCTTTGGGAGACAGCGAAGCCGATGAGGGGTATGCGTCCGCTGGCGAAACGTTTGCGGCAGCCCAAATAAGCAGGGCAGGTGAAGGCATCGGCGAAGAGGGTGTTACGGCACAGCTTGGGCTTGGGATGCAGCCGACTGAGCAGGACCCTGCGGCGGATGAATCAATGAAATACATGCCTACGACGGTTAAAGTGATATCAGACGGCATTGAGACGTTTCTGGTTTCAGAGACAATTCAACCGGAGCGCAATCTGAATGTAAATCCGAGTTCAGGCTATATATGGCCCACAGACGGCATTATCACGTCTCGTTTCGGATACCGCAACACAACAGTCGGCTCGACCAATCATAAGGGTCTCGACATTGGGGGAAGCCATGGGCAGGCTATAGTCGCCGCGAACGAGGGCGAAGTCACTTTTTCGGGCTGGGAAGACGGCTATGGGCGCTATATCCGAATTCAGCATGAAAATGGGGATGTAACGCTGTATTCACACAACAGCGCGCTCTTGGTGAATGAAGGCGACTGGGTTTCACAGGGTCAGGAAATCGCGCGCATGGGAGCAACCGGCGTCGTAACCGGCGTTCACCTACACTTCGAAATAATTATCGACGGCATACATGTCGATCCACTAAAGCATTTGCCCTAATATTCGCGTTGCAAATCGTAGTTGCATTATCTGAACAATTGTGGTAAACTCCAAAAACAAGGTTATTATCGGCCTTTCGTCCTTCGGGATGAAAGGCTTTTAGAGATAGGGAGTGAAGAACTTTGAAACAGGAACTTGAACGTATTAAACAAGAGGCGCTTGAGACACTGGGGGCGGCGGATACTGAGCAGGCGCTTGAGGCGCTGCGGGTCAAATACCTAGGGAAAAAGGGCGAACTAACGGCGATACTCAAGCAGATGGGTTCGCTGTCCGCGCAGGAGCGTCCCGTCGTCGGACAGCTTGCCAACCAAGTCCGCGCCGACATCGAAAACGCGGTTTCGGCGAAAGCGGCGCAAATCGAATCGCGGATAATGTCTGACAGGCTTGTCGAGGAGGCGATAGATGTCACGCTTCCCGGCAAGGAATATGCTGTTGGGCGCCGCCACCCTATGACGATTGTGCTTGACGAGGCAAAGGAGATATTCATCGGCATGGGCTTCGATATCGCCGAGGGGCCGGAGGTCGAACTGTCGCTGTATGACTTTGACAAACTCAACATACCCTCAAGCCATCCCGCTAGGGAGTGGAGCGATACGTTCTATATCACGCGCGACGAGAGCGTCCACCTGCGCTGCCAGACATCGCCCGTGCAGGTGCGGGTCATGGAGAAGCAAAAGCCGCCTATACGCATAATTTCCCCGGGCCGCGTCTACCGCAAGGACGAGATCGATGCATCGCATTCGCCGATGTTCCATCAGCTCGAAGGCCTTGTCGTCGATAGGGGCGTCACGATGGGTGATTTGAAAGGCACGTTGAACCTGCTTGTCAGAAAGCTCTATGGCGAGAACACGAAAACGCGCTTCCGTCCGCATCATTTCCCATTCACCGAACCTTCATGCGAGGTCGATGTGCAATGTGTCGTCTGCGGCGGCGCAGGATGCCGCACATGCAAGCAAAGCGGCTGGCTGGAACTGCTCGGATCCGGCGTCGTACATCCCAAGGTGCTGGCGGGCTGCGGCATCGACCCGGACGTGTATTCGGGTTTCGCGTTCGGAATCGGCCTGGATCGCATGACGATGCTTCGCTACGGCATCGACGACCTGCGCCTGCTGTTCGAAAACGACCTGAGATTCCTGAACCAGTTCTAAAAGGAGGGCGAGAGTATGAATGTTTCGAGGAAATGGTTATCTGACTATACTGATATAAAAGCGTCGTCAAAAGAATACGAGGACGCTATGACAATGTCCGGCTCAAAGGTCGAGGCTACGCATGAACCATCTGAAGAGATTAGGAAAGTCGTTGTTGGGCGCATCGAGTCAATCGAGCGTTTGCCCGATTCCGACCATCTGTGGGTGTGCCAAGCCGACGTCGGGGGAGAGGAAAATGTGCAAATAGTGACGGGCGCGCAGAATGTCAAAGCTGATGACATGGTGCCGGTAGCGCTGCATAAATCGTATCTGCCGGGCGGGAAGAAAATCGAAAAAGGGAAAATCCGAGGGGTCAAATCGGAAGGGATGCTGTGTTCTCTTGAGGAACTGGGGCTTGACCTGCACGACTTCCCATATGCGGAAGAAGACGGGATATTCATATTGCAGGAAGAATGTTCGCCGGGAGACGATATCCGGCCCATAATCGGCGCGGACGACAGCATAGTCGAGTTTGAGATTACGAGCAACAGGCCTGACTGCTTGTCTATGATCGGGCTTGCGCGCGAGAGCGCGGCCACGTTCGGTGCGAAGCTCAGAGTTCCCGTTCCGACCGTGAAGGGGAGCGGGGGAGACATAAACGAACTACTGTCGATTAAGGTCGAAAGCCCCGAGCTTTGCCCGAGATATACGGCAAGGATGATTAAAAATATTAAGATCGAGCCGTCTCCGAAATGGATGAGGCAGCGTCTCCGCGCGGCGGGCGTCCGCCCAATTAACAATATAGTCGATATAACGAATTATGTTATGCTCGAATATGGACAGCCGATGCATGCGTTCGACTATGCATGCATAGACGGTGAGGAAATTATTATAAGAACCGCTCGAGAGGGCGAGATCATGAACACGCTCGACGGAACCCCGCGCACGCTGACCTCGGACATGCTGGTTATCGCCGACTCGAAGAAGCCTATTGGCGTCGCCGGCGTGATGGGCGGCGAGAACAGCGAAATAACGGAGAAAACGGCGTATGCGGTCTTTGAATCCGCAAATTTCAAAGGCGTGTCGGTGAGGAAAACAGCGTCGGCGTTGGGAATGAGGACAGATGCTTCGGGACGCTTTGAGAAGGGGCTGGATTTGGAAAACACATACCCTGCGGTTCAGCGCGCATGCGAACTCGTGGAACTGCTCGGCGCGGGCGAGGTCGTAGACGGCATTATAGATGTCCGTGCGGGGGAAACGGCGCCTGTCGTCATTGCGCTGGAGCCCGAGAGGATAAACAAGCTTTTGGGGACGGATATCGACGAGGCTTTTATGGTTGCGACGCTTGAGAAGCTTGGTTTCGGAGTGAGCGGCGGTGCGGTGACAGTCCCGTCGTGGCGCGGCGATGTGGAGCATTACTCGGATTTGGCTGAGGAGATTGCGCGGTTTTATGGCTATGAGGTGATCGAGCCGACGCTGCATAGCGGGACGCCCGCAGGCGGGTTCACGCCCAAGCAAACAGCGGAGCGCACTGCCGGGCAGCTCTGCCGCGCGATGGGGTTCTCGGAAATATGCACATATTCGTTCATCGGCCAAACAGATTTGGACAAGGCCGGGGTGCCCGCAGATTCGCAATTACGCAACTGCGTCGTGATTCTCAATCCGCTCGGCGAAGACACAAGCCTCATGCGGACAACGACGCTGCCGTCGATGCTTGAAGCGCTCGCGAAGAACCGAGGGCATCGCAATCCCGATGCGCGGCTCTATGAACTGGCGAAGGCGTATATAGATGTTGGAGATATATTGCCGGACGAGCGAGTGATTGTTACGTTCGGGGCGTATGGGAACTGCGATTTCTTCGCGATGAAGGGTGTCTGCGAGACGCTGCTGCGCGAGATGCGCGTGGATGACGTGCGTTTCGTCGCCGAGCGGGATAATCCGTCATATCATCCGGGACGCGGCGCCGCGATATACTCGGGGCAGGTCAGGCTTGGATTCGTCGGGCAGGTGCATCCGAGCGTCGCCGCGAACTACGGGCTTCAAGATGCGTTCGCCGCAGAGATTGATTTCGCGGAAGTGCTTGGATGCGCCCGCGGCGACAGCGCTTATGCGCCGCTGCCTAAGTTCCCGGCGATTATAAGGGACATTGCGGTGGTGTGCGATTTGTCCGTGACAGCCGCCGAGATTTCCGATTGCATCCGCCGCTCCGGCAGTGGACTGCTACGCGAGATAAAGCTGTTTGACGTATACACCGGGCGCCAGGTTCCGGACGGCAAGAAGAGCATCGCGTTTTCATTGGCGCTACGATCGGACGACCGTACGCTTACGGACGAACATGCGGACGAGGCCATAAAGAGCATACTGTCCGCGCTGTCCGCCGAGCACGGCGCATCGATTCGCTAATTTACGAAAAATGTGTTGAAATTTTGCCGTAACATGATAAAATCGTAACTGTAACATAATAGTACCCTCCAAAGAGTGCGGGTTAAGGAGATGTGGGCGACATTAACGCTGACGGCGACAATGAAGTAAGGATTGAAATGCTTGGCGGCTTCGTTATGGTTTCAAATGGGAACCGTATCACCGAACAAGAAAAAAGATCCTCGAAGATTTGGAAACTGCTGCAATACCTTGTTGTAAACAGGCATAAAACGGTCTCCCAAGAGGAGCTTATGGATGTTTTCTTCGACAGTGATTTCGTGGGAAATCCCGGCAGTTCCGTTCGGACAATGATTTACAGGGCGCGCAATGCTCTCGCGAGCGGCGGGCTTACGTTCGCCGACGAGATGATTCTGTCGGGCCGAGGCGGCTATGCATGGAACAATGCGGTTCGCTGCTCCATTGATGTGGAGGAGTTCGAGGCGCTGTGCAAAAAGGCGGGCACGATTTTAGACCGCGATGAGCGGTTAAAGATTCTCATGCAAGCGGCGGAGCTCTATCGGGGCGACTTTCTCCCCAGTTCATCAGGCGAGATGTGGGTGATGCCGCTTGCGCGATGGTACCGCTCGTTATACTTTAGCTGCGTGCATGAAGCATTGGTGCTTCTCAACGAAACGGGGCGGGACGCGGAGGCGGAAGAGTTGAGCGTGAAGGCCCTGCGCTTGGATCCTTTCGATGAAACCATACTTGAGTACCATTTGCGTTCGCTGTTGGCGCAGGGCAAAAACCTAAAGGCCCTTGACGAGTATAAGCGGATGGAGTCGATGTTTTATGATGAGCTGGGGGTTGACTTTTCCGAGAATCTGCGCGCATTGTATTACGAGATTCAGCATCCCGAGGCAAACGAAGGATTGTCGCTCGAGGCTACTCTCGCTGAGTGGCAGAGCGAAGCGGATTCTCCAGGCGCATTTTACTGCGATTTGAGCGTCTTTAGAATTGTCTACCAAATTGAGGCTCGCGCGGCTTCTCGTTCGGGAAGGGCGACGTTTATTGTCAGGATCGACACTAAGCATGAGCTGAAGGTTAAAGACGGGGGTGTGATGAAGCATCTCAGCGACGCCATTGTTAGAACCCTGAGAAAGGGCGATATATATACGCGTTCCGGCCCGGGGCAATACATGCTCATGCTCCATAAGCTCACGTATGAAAATTGCAAAATGCTTGTACACAGGATATTGCGCGTCTTGGATTCCAAGTACCTGACGAAAGTGATCGGAACGACAATCAAGCCGATTATTCCGATTCCTTGATTTTTATCTGAAACTATTGGAGAAATGTAACATCGTTGTGACAAGTTCTGTTATATAATGACATTTGGTTGCGCGAGTAAGGGGGATGCGTTATTTTGGATCCCGTGAAAGATAGTCTCGTGACTGCCGCCTCGGTTCAAATGCGAGCGGTGATTTTATCGTACAGGAGCGGCTACCTAAAAGGCGTGCTTCACAGCCGCTATCTGGACAAGCCATACGAGTTCGTGAGCCTTGTGCAGATGATCGATAAGATGGAAGCGATATTCGATGCCAAGGGTTTCCCTGAAGCATTCGTGTCGCCTAGGATGTTTGGCGCGTCAGGGCGCGGCAACATAAAAAATGAAGCGGAAGAGGCCGATGATATGAGAGTTGCAATAGATGAAGTGGGCACATTGGTAGAGCCGGATCAGGGCGGGTCCAAATGTACTTTTGAAATCAACGTAAAGTTCAGGCAGAATGCCACTTGGCAGGGGCAGATACTTTGGGTTGAGAAAAACCTGAAGCAGAATTTCCGCAGCGTTCTTGAGATGCTGAAGCTGATGGACGAAGCGCTGACCGATCCTGTTGCACAAAGCGAACCAATCAAATGGGATGATACTAAGTAGCGATGAATGGCATTGAAAATTGAATAATTTTGTGATAGAATAAGCAAATCATGGGGGTATAGCTCAGCTGGGAGAGCGCTTGAATGGCATTCAAGAGGTCAGCGGTTCGATCCCGCTTATCTCCACCAAAATAAACAAAGCCTTGAAATTACTACGTTTCAAGGCTTTGTTTATTTTGACAAAACTCGCTTTTCGAGCCATGTTTTACTCCTGCGCCCATCCGTGCTATACCCCCATACATAAAGCTGGGGAGGGGAAAATCGGCACTGGTTTTCAATAAAATACATTATAGGATTCAATTCGACACGGTTTAGGAAGCTTGCGTATGCTCCTTCGCTTGAATGGCATTCTTCGGGATTTGTGGATATTGACGAACGCACGTCGACTTTCCACATAGTGCGTGATTTCAAAGGAGATCAAAGAGAGACTTTTTTGTGATTATTTTAGAATGCCATTCATCCGACATGTAAATTTAGTGATTCCTTGAAGTAAGGTAGTTTGCTGCGGTTTTTGAATGCCATTCACTTGAGTCTCCGAATGTGCTACATCCGAAAATTGAGTTAAAAGTCGCAATTTAGGGTGCCATTCACCCGAGCTCTAATCTTGGAGTTGTTCTTTCATGGCTCCATAAGCCCACCCTCAGTGACACCACCGAATCTCCATTCCACGCGATAGCGACTTCCTCTCCCAAGATAAATGCGGCTTGCCAGTTCAGTGAAAATGTTCTGCTGTGTAGTCGTCGGCAGTGATGAAAAGCTGTGTGTTGGATTGGCTTGTACCATTTTAGCAATCTCATGCACCTGCTTGCGTTTAGACAGCTGCTCTCTTTCTTGCATTTGAAGCAGAGATATATTGTTCTTCCGCTCGGCTATACGTTCCTCCGCCTTTCGTATCAAATCGCTCAGTAGGACAGAGCCAAAGGCACTCGTTCCACGGATGACATTAACCACTTCATTTTCTAAATCTTTCAACGAACGCTGTTCGCACTCCAACTCGGCTTGGTGTATGGCGATCTCTTCCGTAAACTTCTTGCCGTAACCATCCTCAACTCCGTAAAACTGACCAATGTCCGGCATCGACAATACGCTCGTCATTATGACTTTCAATGCCGCGTCTATTCGTTGCGCTGAGTAACTTGTCTGACCATCACACTTGTTTTTACCAATACATATATACTTCATTCTTTGATAAATCTTTGTGTTTCTCTCCTTGTCGGTATACGATTTCGTATTGCAAGTCACTGTCATTCGTCTCCCGCAGTGCATACAGAAGACAAGGTCAGCAACCAGCACCTTTGCCCGTTGTATTGAATGTGGTCCGCGCGGCTTCGTGATTTTAGTATCCTGTATTCTATTTTGTGCAAGCAAAAAAGTCTCGCCATCAATGATTTGTAGATGCGGAAAACACTCTGAAAGGCAGTTTCCAAATTTGATCACACCTCTGTATGTTTCATTTTTTATCATATTCAGTATGGTGCCTGAATTCCAGGCGGTGTTCTTTCGAGTAAAGATGCCCTGATTGGTCAGATGAGTTGCGATTCGGTATGTTCCCATTTCACCGCTTATGTATAACTTAAATATCTCGCGTACAACATTGGCTTCATCTGGCTCAATCAAAATATCGTGCACCTCGTGGCCGCGTTTATTTATGCGGCCCATTTTTTGTGGTTTATAGCCATATGCAAGTGAGCCGCCGGTGAATAAACCCTCCTTCGTGAGCTGTTCCATTCTGGTTTTGGTGCGGATTGAAGTCTTTATGCTCTCGCCAGAGGATTGCCAAAAACGGATGTAGTTTAGCAGCTTATCTACATGATCCTCAAATCGTTGCTCACCTTCGACAACACTCCACACCTCAATACCATTTTTGACGAACCATTCGACAACAAAAGGCGTTTCATCGTCTCGTCTGCCGAGTCTGTCAAACATGAATACCAGCAGCACGTCAAATTGCTTTTGAATGGCGGCTCTTTTGAGTGATTGTAGCGCCTCCCTGTCATCGGATGATACTTTAAACCCAGACACGCCTTTTTCGGAAAACTCCTCACAGATGATCCATCCCTTAGACTTGGCGAACGCATGACACGCCTCGCGCTGCATTGGGATATCGTCGTTTTCGACTTGTCCAAACGTTGACACGCGGTAGAGACAATGAACTCTTTTCATTGATAACACTCCCTTCGCACTTATTTTACACTGTGTTAGGACTAATACAAGATACGAGAGTCCGTAGGTGCTTGCGGCGGGAGTTAGTTTTGCTAACTTTGCAAACCGATTCACATTTGCATAACTATGCCTGTCATGGTAAAATGAAATGATTATTTGTCGACGCAAATGTGTTATCTATATAAATCGAGCACTTGTCGGAAACCATAAAAACACAATAAAAATGACGGAGGGGTATAAGCTATGTCTGCTACAGCCGCAGTCATCAACGCAGGGTTAGGGGATATCTCCCTCGGCCTTGAAATGGCGGGATTTAAGGTAGTCGCCGCTTATGAATCAGACGAAAAATCAGCCGCTGTTCACGAGATGAACATAAACGCCCCTGTTTATCGGCTTTTGCCTGAGGGAATTGATGCCGAAGGCTTCCCTGAAATCGATTTGCTCGCGGCCAGAATGTATTGCCCTTCTTTTTCTCTCCCCATACATAAGGAGCACTCGTATTGCGCTTCCTTATATAAATTGTGCGAAATCCTGTCTCGCCGCAAGCCGCGGGCACTTTTCATGTTACTCAACTCGTCTTCTGTCAAAGGCGAGCTGTTACAAGTTTGTTTGGATGAAATTGATAAAGCAGGATATCAATGCACCTGGCAAAAAATCAATGTGGCAGACACAACCGGGCTGCCGATTAAAGAGAATATGGTTTTTCTGGTAGGAACCCCACATAATACGGAAAAGGCTTTCCAATTTCCGGCGTACACTTCTACCGCGCAGATGCTAGCGGAGCACTATCTGCAATTAGATCAGCTTGTTGATTCATGGTATTTTAATGTTAGGCACAATAGTATTTTGCAACACGAGGATGAGAAGCGATTTTATTGCTGGAAGAATCGCGCCTACGCGGGAACCGACCTTGTTCAGTGGAACTATCAGATGGTTCCGCTCGTCAATACCCGCGAGGGAATTCGCAAAATTACTCATCGTGAAATCGCCAATTTGAAATGCTTTCCAACTCATTACTCCTTGCCTGACAGCAAAACCAGGCAATGGCTCTATCAAAAACTCATGTATGCGGGCAACGTGCTTCTCATCAAACAGGTAGCCGGTAGGCTCGATTACATTCTGACTGATAATCCTTGGCGAAACCAGAATGTGGCTCGCGGGATGCGGTTTGAAAATTTGGTCGGACGCTATCTGGAGAACTTGGCAGACAATGGCTTGGTCGAACGAGAACACCAAACAAAAGACCTATCTGTCGATTTTATGCTCCGCCTAGGCGACAAAACTCTGTATTTCGGGTTAAAGTGTTATAATGGCCGCTCCGCTCCGGCATCGAAGGTACGCATAGCCTGTAAACAGCTTTCCGCTCTTAGATCGGAAGGCCTGCCGATCTTGGTTATTGCCAATGAAATTACGGATCATATGAAAGCGCAATGCCTGGAAGAGTTCGGTGTTTCCATATGGGATGTTAGAAACTTACTATATCTGTTTGATAAATTTGCGGACATCAAGAATGAATTTATCGCATCGCTTGACTATGCAATCGAGCATATCGCGCCGGAGCAACCTATGCCGGATGTATTTCAGAACATTGCAGAGGGAAAAAAGACGGAACTCAGCTGGGAGGAAAAACTGCTGCGTATCCTGCCGGGACGTGAGCATTTTCAGGAGTATGAGACTGCTTGTACGGAGATATTAAAATATGTCCTGGGCGACTACTTGGCCCTTTGGGAAGCACAGGAGAGCTCAAACGATGGACTATATCGTTTTGATCTGTGTTGTAAGATAAAGAATGGCGCAAATCATGATTTTTTTGACACAATTAAGCATTACTTCAACACCAAATATATCGTCTTTGAATTTAAAAACTACATTGAAAAGATTAGCCAAAAAGAAATTTATACAACCGAAAAATATCTGTATGAAAAAGCTTTGCGAAAAGTAGCTGTTATTATTTCCCGATTGGGGGCAGATAACCATGCGCTAAAAGCGGCAAGAGGGAGCCTGAGAGAAACAGGAAAACTGATCTTATGTCTTTCTGATAATGACTTGTTGGAAATGATCGATATTAAAATGCGTGGTGAACAGGAACCCGCGGAGTTTTTTGGAGCACTTCTGGACGACCTCCTTGTTCATCTTGAAAAATGACAGTAGGTACACATGAACGGCTATTTGTTAATACCAGCACATAATGTCTCACAGCAACCGGCGTAAAATGCGCACGAACAGCCTTAATTCATCGAGGGGAATGTATTCAAGTTGACGCTTTCCTTGACAGTACGAACCAGTGACAAAGCTACTGACAAAGCTACTGATCAAGCTACTGACAGTGTGATACAGGATATTTTGTCGTTTTGTAAAACATCCAAAAGCATGAAAGAGATACAAGAACATATGGGATATAAGCACAGAGTACACTTTTCAAGAAGCATTCTGAATCCCCTCATCAGCCAGCGGTCAGCTTGCGCTGACCGAGTGGATATCGTGAGTCCAGGCGGTATATGTAAAGGCATCACGCCCGAGAACTTTGGAACAATCAGCATCACGCGCAATACTATTCTCGCCAACCTTCTTCACCGTAGCGACTATATTGAGCAGATGGGTACCGGCATTAATCGAATGAAAAATGCTGCGAGGGAAGCGAATGTAGCCGAACCTAAGTTTGAATTCACCGGCTTTTTCAAAGTCACATTCAAGAGGAACGAGGTTGATACTTCAATAGACCGTCAAACGGACATGCGGATCAATGGGAAGAATCATGACTTGCTCGGTGCAAGTGAGCAAGTCAACGAGCAAGATACCGAGCAAGTCACGAGAGGTGAAAAAATATTGGAATTTTGTTTTGTACCACGAACGCGGGATGAGATACAGGAGTTTGTTGGAATTTCCCATAGAGAGCATTTTAGGGCAAAGATTTTGAAGCCGTTGCTTGACACGGGGCAATTGCGGATGACGATACCTGAGAAACCAAACAGCCGAAATCAAAAATACGTAAGAGCTTGAAAACGGCAAACAATGGCTATTTCGGCGCGCAACTCGTTTTGCTATCATCACAAACCATTAATCAGCACCGGGAATAAAAAGCCCGGTGCTGTCAATGTTTATGAGCAGTTTGGTGCTGATTAAAAAACACGATGCAAAACGCCATTATGCCGGTTGAGCTTCAGAAGCCGATACTGTAGGTGCTGATTAAAAAGCAAAAGTAATGATTAAAGGAATTATTTGTGATGATTAAAGAATAAAACAGTATTAACTCCGATAATAGGATTACGGGATTCCCGAATCATATTAAGGAGGATTGCAAATGAACGAGATAAGTGTGAAAGACCTTGCGGTAAAAACCCGTGAGGCAATGCGAGCGAATGGAACAGCGGAGTATAGCCTTTGGAAGCAGTACGCCCAAAATCTACTCCCTGTAGTTCGCTGGTTCAGGAGGCACGGACACGAGATGTTCAGCGAGGAGGTTGCATACCTGTATCTAAATGAACTGGCAAAACGTTTAGAGCGTGGTGAAATCAAGCGCGGGTATTATCTTTTTATGCGGAGAGGCGCGGTGCGAATGTTGGAGGTGTACGGTTCTGTCTCGCCGGAGTTAGCTATTCCAAAACGCGGTTCACGGTACCAGTTCAACGATTATTATGAAAAGCTGCTTGCGGAATTCTCCGCGAGTGAGAACTTCCACAAAAACACTCTCGGCGATATTGTATGGGTAGCTCGCAAATTCTTTGCGTGGTTGTGCGAAAATGGGCATCATGACCTCATGAGTGTCGGAGCGGACGAGATACAGGAGTTTGTGATCGAATGTTCAAAAACAATGAAGATCAACAGCGTCCACAATGTGAAGCTATACTTGCGTAAACTTTGCGCGTATCT
>Ga0099364_10008311_pt1 | contig 14624 bp, 14 predicted proteins | sample TergutTh196P3_FD_73070 | JGI IMG/M metagenome (GOLD analysis project Ga0099364, IMG submission 73070) | Microcerotermes parvus P3 segment gut microbial communities from Pointe-Noire, Republic of the Congo - Th196 P3 | ecosystem: Host-associated > Arthropoda: Insects > Digestive system > Gut ... | reverse complement strand
CCAAAAAAAAAAAAAACCCCCCCCCCCCCCCCCCCCCCCCCCGAAAACGCTGCAAAATAAGCACTTATGACGATTATCAGAGAATTTTTCTCAAACTATCGTTCCTAACATATTTATTTTTCAAAGGCATCTCTACAGAGAAAAATTGTATTTCTTTCTGTAAAGGTGTCTTTTCTTTATTTAAAAACATTTTCCAAAAAAGCAGGGCGAAGTATTTAAACTCGAAACCTGTATTTATGTCAAAATACAAATTAACCAAAAACATAGATTATAGAGGTGTGTATGCTTGATTTTACAAAATATCGTTTTGAAGGTGAAACAATATTAGTGAAGGTTCTCGAAGAGGACTTTGGACTAAAAAATTATTATGAAATATTTAACAATGAAGAAGGGCTAAAAGATGTGGTAAACTCTTTGCTTTCAAGAGGAGTAAAGCTAAATAAAGTCATAGCTCCGAGACTTTACCAAATCTGTAGCAATGTCAAAGAGGCTTTGAGTTACGATGAAGAGATAGACTTTTTCATTGTATCTGATGTAGATTTTAATGCTTACTCTATAAATGGCTTTGGCTTTGTTCCGCATATGATATGCCTCACTTCGTCACTTGTTCAGAGTTTTACAGATGACGAACTGCATTTTGTGATAGGACATGAGATAGGGCATTTGATTTATCAACATAGCCAATTGAATATTGTGCGTTCTCTTTTGATGAACTCCAAATCCCAGAAAGTATCTACACAAGTTGCAAATACTATCTTCCGTTGGCAAAAATACGCAGAGATTAGTTCAGATAGAATGGGATACATTGCAAAGCCTTGCCTTGAAACCATCGGGAAAGTTTTCTTTAAGTTTGCAAGTGGACTCTGTGAAGAACATCTGAAATTCAACATTAAAGAATATCTGAAACAACTTGATCTATTAAAGGATATGTCGAGAAGTGAATTTTATTCTTCACATCCAAGTCATTTAGTTAGATTGAAATGCCTTGAATTCTTTTCTCAATCAGAGCTTTATACTAAATGCGAAAAAACTCCTATGTCTATGACAGAGTTAAAAACAAACATGGACGAGATACTGAACTTGCTTGAATACCATCCTCAGAAAGAAGACCAAATAAAGGCTGTTGAATTCTATGTGAGCGTGGGAATGTATTTAGCTTCGGCTGATAGAACTATGCATCCAAGAGAAAGAGAAACCATTTATGAGTGCCTCTCACAATTTACTTCACAGCCAGAACTTTATCTTCGTTTCAAGGATAGGCAAGATTTAGAAGACAGAAAAAATGCTATCTGTGAATATTATGCCCAGTCAAGAAATGATTATAAATTCCATCTCTATGCAGATATAGTTTACCTTGCGATATGCGATGGAAAATTAGACGAAAAAGAAAGAGAAATTCTTTATGAAGTAGCCGAAAGACTACAAATTGATGAAGAAAGAATGAAAGAAATAATTATCGAAGTGAGCAGACATATCAACCCGCCAACGCCGACGCATAATCCGACAGATGATCCGTTTGCTAATTACTTTGATAAGAAATAAAATTATGGAGATAATACAAATGATTTTAGAAAATGATTTAAATTGCAAATATAAATTCTCTGAAGAAAAAGATATGAATATATCCGTGAAATGTTCAGCTTTTGAAGAAACAGGAAAACCATGCCCAGCGTGTGGAAGTACAGAAACACAAAACAGAGGACCTTATTGGTACTGTACGAGGTGTGATTATGAGTGGTAAATATGTTAATGAAAACGTAGGAGAATAAAATGTCAATTTTAGGATTTATTAAAAATATTCAGACTGAAAAATTAAAAGAAAAAGCCAGCCTAGATGCTCGGAAGGATGTTGTAGATAGAAATATTGAAAGTATTGAATATATGGATGGGATAACATGTCCTAAACCACCTGAGTTAAAAAGAATGATAGATGATTTTATTGACAAGATTAACAAGAACAAGTTAAAATCCTATCTAAAAAAGATGAGCAATGTTGAAAAAAATGTATTAGTACTCAATGGAAAAATAGAGTTTGAAATCGGCAAAGTAGCAGAATTTGATTATGATAAACAAAGCGAAATATTGGATATGAAAGAGGGCTTTGAAGAACAATCAAAATCTAGGCAAGAGGAAATTTTGACAGACGAGTTAAGAATCAAAGGAGAAATAAAACAAAAAAAGAAAGAATTAAGCGAATTAATTGAAAAATTACAAGAAAGTCAAGTACCTGATCCTGCCAGAAATGACGGCATATTGTCATTTAATGATCAATATAAACAATATTACAGTGAATATGATACCAAATTTGACATAGCTAGAAGAAGTTTTATACTTAAATTGCAAGATTATTATACATCATATTTATCTACATTATTTGTCTGTGATATGGGGAAATATGAAAACATTTACAGCAGAGTAGATATTGAGGTGTTGATCAATTCAGGAAAAATTGATTTTAACAACCCCGCTAATAGGTTTAAAAACATCAAATTCGAATATATAGGTCCAGCTGACATAAGAAGAAAATATAAAGAAAAATTCGCTGAAATAAACAATCTAAATATTGAGAACGAAGAAGACGATTTGGATGACTCAATAGCAGGTGCAGATGAAGACGACAGATAAAAATATGGAGGTAAAAATGTCTCAAATACAAAACGAATACCAAACTATTAAAAATAGATTAACAAAGGAACTAAAATCTATTCTGGATAAAGCTAGCAAAGTATCAGGAAAGTCCATTAGTTCATACGGAGATGAAATTACAAACAAAGTTCTTTATGAAAAAAACGAATTGATTAAAACTTGGCGACAAAAGAGTTCTGAATTGTTAAGAAATGACGGCTTCCATGATAAGTTTATACAACTTGAAAAAGATTTAAACCAAGAAAAGTACCTATATAACGAAAAAGCAAAATTAGATTCACCTGAAGCAGATCATGTATTAGAAATTAATTTAGAAAAAGCAAGTAAAGAAAATGAAAAAGCAAAAAAAGATGATAAAACATTAAAAGATATAAATAAAAAATTAATACCCTATCAACAGGTAAAATATGAATTGGAATTATTACATGGTAAAGGAGATACAGATGAGTAAACATTGGATAGTAAGGCTCAAAGAAAATAATTTTCATCGCTACTTTATTTCAAGTTTTTTAGTGTTATGTTTCACAGCTATTGATGCGTTCTTTTTTAGCTTGTACCTTGAAGATTATTCGATGCCTCGTGAACAAAAAATGGGCATTTGCTTAGGAATAGCTCTGTTAATCGACTCTATAATCATGGCATATGGAATATTTCTGTCCAATAAAAGATTAATTCCACAAGATATTCCACAAAAAACAAATCCGATAATCAAAGAAGATTTTGATTTTTACAAAAACGGAGCCAAGTGGTCAGGAATAATTGCATATGTTTTAGTAATAATGCTAACACTTGTTAGAGTTTATCAGGTAATTGAAAAATTAGATAGCGGGGATGGTGATATAATGTGGGATGGACTGTCTATTGTTGTCCCCTTATTAACTTTTTTTTCATCCATGTTTTTATCAAAAATAATATGGAAAGGAAACGAGTATATCGATATAATCGACAAAAAAGTTGAAGCAAAAGTAAAGAAAAAGGAAGAACTGTTAAAAGTTTATTCCGCACCTGTCGAAGAAGCAGAGAAAGCTATAAATTTAAAAAAAGAGCAAGTTGATAATGAGCTGAAAAGCCTTAAAAAATCTATTGCTGAAGGTATAAAAGCTGTACAAGAAATTTATTCTGACTGGGATGCTGAAAAAGTAAAATCAGAAATCCAGGCATCTACTTTTCCAAAACTACTTAATGATACGAAGCGAATTTATTTTAATGCTGAGTATGATAGGTTTTTTAACGAACACGTAGTTGACTTAAAAGATGTTCTTAGAGAGTATTTAACTAAATTGAATCAGAATTTCAAGGGAAAAGAAGGTTCTGTCAATATCGAAGAGCTGATAAAAAGTATTGATGAAAATCAAGAAACATCTGACAATTTATGGAGAGGATGAAGATGAAGAATTTCAAAGCATCTAAATTTTTGATAATTGCGATTACTATGATGTTACTCCTATCATGTATAAAGAAGGAATACCCGCATTCTTTGGTTATTGTTGTAGGTAGGCATGCAAATGCTAACGAGTTTAGTGAAGCGAATTATACTGATTTAAAAGAATACATAAATACAATTGCTTTTGATAACTACTATGGAAGTTATATAGGAGCAATAATAAGTGATGGACGCCCCTTCATTGTTAATGAATCTTTTGATGATTTCTTACCTATAAGTGGAGTGGATAAAAATAAGCGTGATAGAATAAATAAAGCTATCGATTCAGTGATGGCAGAGGTTAGAAATCCTCAGAATAGAGCAATATCAGACGAGAATGATTTACTTCGAGCAATTTTTATGGCTAGAAACTTGTTAAAAGATTTTGAAAAAAGCTCTGGAAGAGGTATGGAATCACAAACAATTTTTATTTTAGATACGGGTATTGCAACAGCAGGATATTTAAATTTTCTTAGGCATGGAATCAATCATTCATTTACCGATGCTCAGATACCTGCTATTATTGATTCGCTTAGAGAAGATCATGCTCTACCAGATTTAAACGGAATTAAGATTGTCTTTCGTGGTATAAATGATGTATCATGGCCTCAAACATCACCACTTCCACGCAGAATAGAAAGTAGCATAGTAAATCTATGGACAACCATTCTTAAGGAAAGTGGTGCTATTGTAGATATTAATAATGACACGACTAGAGGTTCTGTCCCCAATTTAATTAATTTTCCATATGTCACACCGATAAAATTTGACAGACCTGATATCCAAGACCCTGTTAATGTTAGAGAGAATCTTATATCATTTCTTCCCGGCGGACGAACACCTGTTATATCTGAAAATGGTAGATATGTTTTGAGAGAGTACACAAAGCAGCTTAAAACATATTTAGATCAAAATCCCAATGTACGACTTTATATTGTGGGTTCTGAGTCTAAGGAAACACCAACATATAATCCAGATACTGGACTTTCAACAGATAGAGCTGAAGCTGTAAAAACAGTTTTGCTAAATTATGAGCCTTTGCTACCTATCAATCAGTTAGATGCATTTGGACTGGCGGTATCATATCCAGATAGAGAGTATGAATTCGTCAGTGGAGTATATGATGAAGATATAGGCAAACGGAATAGAATAGTCGTACTTGTACTTAGTGATTATCGAGATGCTACTAACCTAGTAGGTAGGATAGAAAATGAGAGGAGACGGTTGTATCCAAGGTGGAGATAAAATGAGGATATTCAATAATGAGCAAGAGAGAAAAAATCATCCAACTAGTCCAGAAGATGTAGTATCTCATGAATTCGATTTAAAATCGCTAATACAGCATATAGATAGCAGATTAGATCCCAAAAAGATTCACAAGATTTCAGATTACTCTAGCGAGGCGACTGTTTTTTTAATTGATGATCATCCACAGTATAAAAAGTGTATTTTAAAGGTTTATAAAAAAAATAAGTATAGAGATAATAAAATAATTTCTTCATTAATCAGCCCTGAAACAAAATTTATAGCCAAGCTGTTTTATTGTGGTCAGTATAATGACATTGTTTATGAAATTCAAGAGTATGTAGATGGGATTTCTTTAACAAATCTAATTATTGATGCCAAGCTAAAGAATGATGATCACCTAATTATTACAATGATAAAACAAGTTTCTGATGCCATTAAATTCTTACATGATAGTAACATTGTACATAGAGATCTAAAGCCAGATCATATTATTAAAGTGAATAATGATGCATTATTTAAAGTAATTGACTTTGGGAAATCATGCATAGTAGAAAATGATTATATAGAAATACAAAGAGAAAACACCCCGCAATATGCTTCACCAGAATCTTTTAAACATCATGTATATAGAGCAGGTGATTGGTATAGTTTCGGCATGATTTTATTGGAAATCTTTGGAGAAAACCCTCTTAATGGAATGGATGCAAATGCAGTTGAATATCATTATGAAATGGAAAAACAATTAGGTTTAACAAAAGTCAAACCAGAGTCTAATATGAATCTTTTGTTAGGTCTGTTGTCTTATTCTGTAAGCAGCAGATGGACATATGAAGATATAAAAAGATGGATATTTAATGAAGAGAATAGGATTCAAGAACCAGAGACACCAATTTTTCAAGGTTATGAATATCCATATGAATATTTAATTGATCTAGCAAGAGGAAATAACAAATTACAAATTAAGAACTTAAATATTACTAAATTTATTAATTGGGTTGCAAATCTTGATGAAAAATACAAACCATTAGCTGATTTATTAAGTCTTTATCTTGATAGTAGCATTGAGCGTGAAAACAAACAATTACTATATGGAGCTATAAAAGCAATGGCTGACCCTGATAAATATATTTGGGGGGAAAATTATCCTTGCGTGGTGACATCAGATGGAGAAAGACATAAAAGTAAAAAATACGATAGGCTTAAATATGCTTTAGAGGCCGGAACAGATTTAATAACAATAGAATATTGGAAGCAGAATATCGATAAAAAAGCTCTAATTCCAAAAAGTATTATAAGAGATATGAGAGAAGGCAAAAATTATAAAAGAGCAAAAGAAAGATTACAATTCCTAGTAAATAGAGCAAAAATCATTACTACAGAACATCATATAGATAAGATTCATAAACAAGGTAGAAAAGTGCATTTTGCAGGTCTAAAAGACGGAAGATTAAATCGAGTAGTTTATTATACAGGTTTATCTTATGAAAAATATTTAACATATTCCTAAATGCGGGTAAAGGAGGCATAAATGAGTTCTGGAAAAGAAGACACAATAAGCAGAGAAGAACAAATAAGGCGTGAAAATGAAAGACGCAAACAAGAAAGAGTTTTAGCTATAACTGAAGCTCTAGTATCTATCGACGTTGGTGAAATAATAAGAAAAGGCCATGATAAAATCAAAAATCAACAGAATAAAATAATAAAAAATCAACAAAACAATAAAATAAAAATGGATAACCAAACAAGCATATTGCATAATAAGACACATATCGAAAATGTCAAAAAAATGCAGGTTAATTCAAAAAAACACCAAGACAACCTTACATTACCACAGAAACAAATAGTCAATACTCAACAGAATCAAATAGTTGAAGTAAAAAAAGAAAGCATAGATAGAATAAAAGAAAATCAAGTTGAATATAACAAAAAAATGGAGAATATAATCTATAAACAAAACGAGATCAAAAAAAGGCAAGATAACGAAATCAATATATTGAAAAATGATTTGAATTTGTTAAAAAAGCCTAGATATACAAATTCTAAACCTATTATTAACTTGCCTAAAAAACAAACTATTAATCTCAATGTATGTAAATTAGAAAAAACAATTCCTAATGTTAAGGAAAAGCTTACTATTATTGATGAAATAGAAAAATCTAAAGAAAGTGTAGAAAGAGCAAAGGTTGATTATATGGATATTTATTGTGAGTGCCAAGAATATCTTATAATGATCAATCATTTAGATAGATCATTTAGTAATAAGTATTCAGAAATTGAAAATGAGCTTGCTATGTTTCCTGAAAAAGCTAGGGTTATTGCTTTAAGAAACATGTTTCAATCTGATCTTAATATACTAAAAAAGAATCTCTATTTTCAAACATTGCTTGAAAAACTATTGAAAAATAACACTGAACACAATGTTTTCACTAAAGAACATAAAGAAACAATTGAAAGACTATTATTAAACTCTAACATATATAAACATGAAAAGGAAATTTTTCAAATTGAAAAAACATTTGATGACTTAGTAGACAAAAAAGAAAGGATTAGTTATATTGAAGACGAATTGAGGATAGCTTATGGTTTCTTTAAGGAGAATGGATATGAAGTTATGGACTCAAATGGAATGCAAATAAATAAAGAAATTGTTCTTGTGTCAAAAAAACATCCTGATTATAGAATATGCCTTTACTTTACAAATAAAAAAATCCTTTTTAAGCCTATTATCGTAGGTAGAGATATGCAAGAAGTAAATAATCTCAGGAAAAACAAAGAAGCCATAGAAAAAGTTTGCGAGTATTACTACGCACTTATAAAATCCTACGAAGGATTAGGATTTGAAATAGATGCGTATAATCAAGTAAGAATAATTGATGATGATATCTCCTATATCATAGATGCTTCAAAATCAGTTAAAAAACAAGATTTAGCCGATGATTCAGATTCCGTAATTGTAGACATTGATTACTCAACATATATCCCAGACATGAATCAAAATACAGAAGCTCAACATTCTCAAAGATCTACAATGAAATATAATCAATAACATATGAAGGAGTAACTAAAAAATGGTAAAAAATAATAATTGTGAAAGCCCCAGATGGTTTGAAGAGTTAAAAAGGTTTAACACTATAAAATCACAATATGTAATTTGTGGAAATATACATGACTTGTACCCAAGGATTGATAATGAAACTAACGAAACTAGTTTTGAAATTCTTACAGAGTATTTTAGAAATGTACTAAAAGAAGAAGGATACAACCTATTTATCGAGTTCAATCCTCACAGATTAAGAGTATATACAGATAATGATGAAAGTGTGAGAAATTTTTTCGGTCCTGCTATCCCAACAGAAAATTTAACCCCTCAGCAAAAAACTGAAATTGACAAGCAAAAACCGATATTTACGGAACAGCAACTTAATTCATTAGTAGAAAACGGAGAAATAGAAAATATCAATCCTCAACAACTGACCAAGATAGCTATGAGGGTTCATGATATAGAAATTGGAATGAAAGTATGTGAGGCTGGTATCAGAACCGTTTTGCTGGTAAATAACACCTCAAGATTTAAACAAATTTTTGGTAATTTATTTATTGATGAATTTTTCTATACTCTTTTTAAGTTATCTCTTGAAGCATATAGGCATGATGATGGGAAGTTTAATCTTGTGGTTTTAATGATAGAGAAAGAGAATGATATACCAGAGTGGTATACTTTTGATAATCCAAGAATCAAATTACTGAGAGTTGAAAAACCAGATGAAAATGATAGAGATTATATTATAAGATATTTTGGTAAAGATATCAAAGATTTTGAAAAAATGGAAAAAGAAGACAAGAAAGGTTTTAATAAGCGATTGGATCACTTCAAAGAACAAACAAGTGGTTTATTTTCAGAAGAAATTAAAGCTATTAGTAGATTAGCATCATCTGAAAACAAAGATTTTGATAGAATTCCAGAAGTAATTAATCTTTACAAATTTGGCGTACCTTACAACCCATGGAACGACTTGAATAGAGATAAAATTAAAGATGGTGAAAAAATCATAAGTGGAGCAAAAAATAATTTTTATGAAAACTTTCCAAACAAAGTTTTTGGACAGAATGATGCTATCAAGCATAGTATGGAAGTTATTATGAGAAGTTATTTTGGGCTTTCTGGTTCACAATTTTCAATTAAGACACAACGTCCTAAAGGCGTACTTTTCTTTGCCGGTCCTACTGGTGTAGGGAAAACAGAATTAGCAAAAAGTATCGTAAAGCTTATATTCAATGAAGATACAAGTTTTATACGCTTTGACATGAGTGAGTTTAAACAAGAACACACTTTACACAGACTAATAGGGGCTCCTCCAGGTTATGTAGGATATGATGTGGGTGGTGAATTGACCAATGCAGTGAAGAAAAACCCTTTCTCCTTGATTCTATTTGATGAAATAGAAAAGGCACACCCTAGAATTTTGGATATTTTTCTACAAATACTTGATGACGGAAGACTTACCTCAAGTCGTGGCGAGACAGTTTTCTTTACTGAGTCAATCATTGTTTTCACATCAAATAAAGGAATGAAAGAGCTTTTTGAAGATATTCGATATAAGAAACTTTCAAAAAAATATGCTGATATACCTGAAGAAGAGAAAGTTAAATCTATAAAGTTTGAAATGGATAGAATTCCTGATATTGAAATGGAAAAATATATTATCGAAACTATTGACAACTACCCATATGATGAAATGGAATCATTCATTAAAAACCAAATACGAGAATACTTCGAAAACATTCTTGATAGGAGAGAAATTTATAATAGGATTGGAAATAACATAAGTGTGTTTAGGTTCATTGATATACAAACGGCTCACGATATTGCTGAAAATATGTTAAAAAAATCAATTTTGAAATTAGAAGATTCTTGTCAAGTTAGGATCATTATTGATGAACAAAACATGAAAAATTTGATTGATAGGGTTACTCGTGATAGAAGTAAGGGCGGCAGAGGTATAGGAAATGAAATTGAAAAATATTTTATCAATCCCCTTTCCCGAAAGCTATTTGACATCGAAGGCATAAAACCGGGTGAGAATAAGAATATTGTAGAGTATCACTGTCATTATAATGTAGTAAAAATTGACGAGAAAGAAGAATGCCAAGTAAAATTAGTAAAAAAATAGATAATTCTTCATTATATGTGGGATTTCTGCATGCGCCATTGACAGCGCTTGGACCAGGAATTAGAGTAGGTTTATGGTTATCTGGCTGTAATCGAGCTTGTCTTGGTTGCATAGCTCCTGAATTATGGGATTTCCCATTAAGTGCTATACAAAGTGTTATGGATGTTCACGATGAGATAGCTCGTTTAAAAGATGATTCGCAAGCTACAGGATTAACTATTTCAGGGGGAGAGCCATTTATGCAGGCTGATTCTCTTTACGCATTGCTAATTGCGTGTCATAGTCTTAAATTCTATGATATTTTAATATACTCAGGATTTCCAATAAGTCTTCTCTTGAAAAAATATCAATGGATACCTGAATATGTAACTGCTATTGTTGATGGTGCTTATGAGACGGATAATTATAGTTCAGATCATTGGAGAGGGTCAAATAACCAAAATTTGACCATATTTAGTTCTTTACATGAGAATTACTATCGAAAATGGCAGGATGAAGAAAAAAGAAAAGTTCAGCTTATTGTTACAGAACCAGACACAGTTAGATTTTTAGGGATACCTCAAAAAGGTGATTATGAAAATCTAAAAGAAATGATTAAGATTAAACTAACAGATTAGAGGTATGTTATGGCAAAAATAATTAAACGATGCCCCGAATGTGATATAAAAAAAGCATTTCATAAAAATGATAAAGTGTGTTCAATTCATAACAAAAGTTTAAATTCTGTCGAAGTAGTATGGGAATGTCCAAATTGTAAAATAGGATATGAAAAAGAAAGTAATAATTGTAGAAAATGTGGATACTTGAAGCAAAGTGATAATATCTCTAAAACTGACTCAACTGAAAAGAAAACTCAATTTGATGAACAACATCCAGATCCACAGTCCCATACTTCACCTAAAACTCAGATTACTTTTATTTTGAATACTATGCAAATTGATGAGCATTACAAAAGAGAATATTCAATTATAAATGAGAGTAAGACATTTATCGCATTTGATGGAGATATCATAGGTCGTGGAGAATACTCTAAAGGGTCTGAAGTTTTACAATACTTTCCTACGGTATCAAAAGAACATATTAGGGTGTATAAAAATGAAAACGGAGAATGGTATATAGAGAACCTCTCAAAAGTAAATAAGACTTTAGTTGAATCAGAAGACGGATTCATTGAAGTTAATAGTGGTATGAATTATATGATATGTCCCGGAACAGCTATTAAATTATCGAAAATATGTGAAATAAAAATGAGGTTTTAAAACAAAGGAAATTTATGAGACATTTTTATGAAACATTGAATAATAAACATAAAACAATTTATTCTACTCTGTTATCTGGTTTAGAATTGCAAGATAATAATATTCAAGTTCCTAATGTTAGTCTAGGAGAACTAGAGATGATTTTCCATTCTATTACAATGGATAACCCACATATATTTTACGTTCATGTAACCCAACCTTTTATATATGATGCTTCGAATAGTGTAATCAAACCAAATTATATTTATGATAGAGTTACTATTAAGAATTATCAAAGCGATATCAATTCTCTTATGATTTTTTTTGATTCCGTAAAATTATTCACCGACATTGAAAAAGAACTATTTTTACATGATTATTGTTTGAATAATTTTACATACAACTGGGCTGAAAATCCTGATATGGAATCATATACTATCATTGGTCTTTTAAATAAGAAAACTGCTGTTTGTCAAGGAATTGCTCTTTTTGTTAAATTAGTGTTTGACTATGTTGGCATTCAATCACTAGTTGTTAATGGTGAAGTAAGCGATCCTGTGAATAATAAAACAGAAAAACATGCTTGGAATATTGTCAGTATAGAAGGAAATTTTTATCATTTGGATGTAACATGGGATATGACACACAAACAAAAGCACAATAGATATGATTATTTTAATCTTTGTGATAGAGAGATTAAGAGAGATCATAAAGTAGTTCACGAGTTCCAAAAACAAATCCCTTGTTGCATAGCAGCAGATAAAGATTATTATTCTATTAATAATATGGTAGCTACATCATATATAGAGTTAGAAGACTGCTTATTATCTCAGCTTAAACACGATAAAAATGTCGTTTTTGTTAAGATAAAAAACATGATAACAACAACAGATTCATATCGTTCTCTCAAAGATATGTTGTCTAAAATTGTAAATGGGCTTTTGGAAAAAAGTATAATTTACAAAGGCTACAACAGCTCAGAGAATCAAACTCAATTTGTATTTGAGATATCATTCTGTGATACTATATAAAAAATAACGGAGGACACTATGTGTAACGAAAAAGATAACAAACAGGAAGACAATCGCTCTTACCCAAGACCAAGCGAATCTTACCCCAAGCCTAGCGATAATAACACTTATCCAAGACCAAGTGAGTCTTACCCGAAACCCAGTGATAACGACACTTATTCAAGACCGAGCGAAAAATAGAAAGAGTTAAATGATTTTTATGATAAGGATATAGGCTATGAAACATGATGACATTGATTTAAATTATTTCAACGACCGTAATTCGCATTACTGCGATTTTTGTGCAGTAAAAATGAACGATGGGTTTGAAGTTTTGCCTGACGGGCGAGAAATGTGTATTGATTGCTCAGACTCAAAAGTTGAGACAGAAGAGGAAGTTGTTAAAATATTTGAGTATGCCAAAACTAAGATGGAAGAATTATTTAAAATTAAATTTGAAGAAACTATGTTTCAAGTATGTATCATAAATGAAAGTGAACTTAAAAATTTACAAGATGAATATCTAAAACCTACATCGTGGTATGACCCGCGTTCTGTAGCTTTAGCGATTCCAAATGAAATGAAATTGTATATTGAAACTAATGCACCTAAAAAAGTAACGTTGGCATATATTGTTCATGAATTAACAAATATTTGGCAATATATTCATTGGAATGTTTCTGAGATTGCATCAGTATATGAAAAACAGAACACATTTATAATATATGAAGGCATGGCTGTATGGGCGGAGATTCAATTCATGTACTTATTGAATGAGGTATCTTATGCAAATAGAAGAGAATTATATTATGAACGGTGTTTTGATGGTGGATCAGATAATCATTATGTACTTGGGCTCAAGGAATATAAAAAGCAATTCCCATTTTTAAAAGAGACTAATGCAATAGAAAATACGCCATTTTTAAAGAGGCTTCCATTAAAACATCCCTTAGAATTTGCTTTACATGCTTGCGATTTTTGTGCTAAAGTTATGTTCAAAGGCGATCTTACAGTTCTGCGAGATGGTCGTGAGCAATGCGATGAGTGTGAAGAAACAGCTGTGAAAGAAATTAATAAAACATTCATTGAGATTTATAAAGATATTCAAATAAAAATGCAAACGGATTTTGGGATATTTATTGATGTTCCAGTTTTCATTTGTATGGAATACGCTAATGAAATAGCAACATTATTAGGTAAAAGATTTGTGCCTACTTCAAATTTTGACAGTCGAGCAATAGGAGTAGCATACCAAAATTATGATGGACATGGATATAGTATATATATTGAAAATTACACTCCTGAAATGGAGGCTATAAAAACAATCGTCCATGAAATCGCACATATCTGGCAATATCGCAATTGGAAAGAAAAATCTAATATTATAAAAGAGTATGGTGAAGAAGATACTAAACTTTTATATGAAGGTATGGCAGTGTGGACAGAAATACAATTTTTGTTTTTCTTAAACCTAAAGGAAATTGCTTTTGAATGTATTAAAAATAAGTTAAGTAGAGAAGATGAGTATGGCTGGGGACTGTTTAATTATATGAAGGAGTACCCTTTTGTTGATACCCCTGAATATCTGAAAAAATCACCTTTTAGAACTAATATTTTTCCTGATAACAAATTGCAATGTCCACTTCTAAGTCCAGTTGAAAGACCCAGTACTACTGAAATGCTAAATATGTTTAAAAATTATTTTGAAAAAAAGATAAAATAAAAAATTAATTGGAGGCTAAAATGGCTACATGGAATGAAATTAGCTCTTTTATAAAAACAAAATTCACGATTCAAGAAGACTCAGGAAATCGCCTTAAAATATCACTTCAGACTGTCGATTTGAAAACACAAGCACCCACAAGAACACAAACTTTATTTGTTTTTA
>Ga0099364_10008310_pt1 | contig 14626 bp, 12 predicted proteins | sample TergutTh196P3_FD_73070 | JGI IMG/M metagenome (GOLD analysis project Ga0099364, IMG submission 73070) | Microcerotermes parvus P3 segment gut microbial communities from Pointe-Noire, Republic of the Congo - Th196 P3 | ecosystem: Host-associated > Arthropoda: Insects > Digestive system > Gut ... | reverse complement strand
TGGAATTGGCAGCAAGGATAGAATGACACTTAAGGAAGTAGGGGAGCGTTATAACCTTACAAGGGAGAGAATAAGGCAGATAGAAAGTAAAATTCTTGGTCAATTAAGGAAATCTAGCGTATGGAAAAACCTTGAAGGCTACACTGCTTGATGTATTATACTGCTTGATTTACTACATTGCTTAATGTAATATACCGCTTGATTTAGGAACAGGGCAGGCATTTGAAATTTATGCTTTTTTCTATTATAATTAGTGGGTTATGGTAATTGACAGCTTAAATCCATTGATTATACAGAGTAATAGAACCCTGCTATTGGATGTTCACTCGGAAAAGGCGGAAGAGGCAAGGGAAGCTATTCTGCCTTTTGCCGAGCTAGAAAAGTCTCCAGAGCATATTCATACATATAATATTACCCCCATTTCGCTTTGGAATGCTGCCAGTGCCGGCTTTTCCCCCGAAGATATTGTCAATGTTCTTAATAAATACACAAGATACCCCATAGCTTCGGGAATTACCGATGGATTTGCTGATACAATGTCCAGATACGGCAAAATTCGCCTATTTTCAGAAAATGAAAATAATTACGACTATCTCCTTCTTACAGCGGATGAAAAAAGCATTATAGAAGAAATTGCCGCTGCAAAACCCCTGGATAAATATCTTTCAAGAACGATGAATGGTTTCAGGCTAAAATTAATCGACAGGGGCAGTGTAAAGCAGGAACTAATTAAAATTGGCTGGCCTGTAAAGGATGAAGCTCCCCTAGTTAAGGGTGAGTATCTGGAGATGGATCTAAGGGATGAATGTCTTTCCGGACAAAAATTTATTGTAAGGGATTACCAGGCCGAAGCCGCTAAAGCCATGCTGGGAGACGGCAGGCCCGGAACAGGTTTCGGTGTAGTGGTTCTTCCCTGCGGTTCCGGAAAAACCATAGTTGGCATGTTAATTATGGCCCTGTTAAAAACAAATACACTCATCCTAAGTACCAATGTGGCCGCTGTTCACCAATGGATGGAAGAGCTTCTGGATAAAACATCTCTAACACCGGAGCAGATTGCAGAATATACCGGAGATTCTAAATCAGTTGCACCTGTCACTGTGGCGACCTATCAGGTGCTTACATGGAGGCCGGACAAGGAGGCGGAATTCCCTCATTTTAAGCTTTTCAGGGAAAGAGCCTGGGGTTTAATTATTTATGATGAGGTTCATCTCCTCCCTGCGCCTGTTTTTCGCATAACGGCCGAGCTTCAAACTGTCAGAAGGCTTGGACTTACTGCAACGCTGGTAAGGGAAGACAGGGCAGAAAGCACGGTTTTCAGTCTTGTGGGTCCCAAGCGTTATGATGTTCCATGGAAGGATCTGGAAGGAAAGGGCTGGATTGCCGGTGCTTTCTGTACGGAGATCAGGATTGATCTTCCGGATGATCTAAAGATTCCCTATGCTGTTGCATCACCCAGAACAAAGTACAGAATAGCAAGCGAAAACCCTTTAAAAAATGAAGCCGTACTTCAATTAATTGCAAACCACAGGGAAGACCGGATTATGGTTATCGGGCAGTATATTAAACAGCTTGAAATACTTGCCGCCCTTCTTTCGGTGCCATTAATTACAGGAAAAACTCCGAATGCGGAAAGGGAAAATATTTACCGTTCTTTCAGGAAGGGAGATGCTCCTGTCATTGTAGTAAGCAAGGTTGCAAATTTCGCTATTGATCTGCCGGATGCTTCAATGGCAATTCAAGTCTCAGGCACCTTTGGTTCCAGACAGGAAGAAGCCCAGAGGCTCGGCCGCATACTCCGTCCAAAAAACAGGAACTCGCTTTTCTTTACCCTTGTATCACGTTATACGGTGGAAGAAGACTTTGCATCAAACCGTCAGCAGTTTTTAGCAGAGCAGGGCTATAAATATTCACTGCAGCACTGGACCATGCAAAAATGAAGTATAACTATAAAAGTACAGAAGACTGGAAATTTTCACTGATGAACCTGCCCGACAGCAGTTTTTTTGAATTATTCAGAACAGTTTTCGGTAATATTAAAACTCCCTTTAATAAACAGCGTTTGTTAAACGATCTTTATTCACTGCTCTCAAGAGACGAAATCAGAAATACCATTTCTTCTTATATAGACAAAACCGATCATAAGCTAATAGCTGCCATTGCAATGCTTAACAATCCCTGCGTAGAGGATATGGTATCATTCTTTTCCGGCGAATTTTCCAAAACAGAGCTGGGGAATCTCCTAATTAATCTGGAAGAAAGGCTTATTCTATATCGATTTCCTCTAGACGGAAAAATGCATTTATCTCTTAACCCTGTTTTATCCTCCGTTCTGGATCCATATGCAGAAAATACCGCTGTTTTATTTCCAGGCCTTTATGATGAAAAGCTTTCAGAAAATACAAATTCAGAAAAATTATCCAGCTCGCTTTCTTTGTCAAATGCTGCCCATATGGATAAATTTTGCTCTTCTTTTTTTACAGATTCAAGGCAAATAGCGGCCTTGGTTTCGTTCATCTTTTCGGAGGATTTATTTAAATACACAGATAAGGGATTGGAATTCAGGAAAAAGGGTTTGGATGAAGGGAAAAGAATATTTCCGTCTTTGGATTTGGAATTATGTTTTAATATATTACTTAAGCTGGGAATCCTGCAGCTTCAGTCAGAAAAGGTGATGTATCACAGAAAAAAATTGGCGGATTTCTGCCTTCTTAATCCCGGAGAAATGCAGCTTTACTGGACTTCGGCTCTCTATCTCTGCCTGGAAGAAGGAAGTTCGGGTTTTTCCGGTGAGCGGAACAGGCTAAAAAGGATAACCTCCTTTATGCTTCGCTATAGGGAGAGCTTGGATTCAAATCCGATATTACCCAAGGCCACCTTAATAAGATTAATAGAACTTCTGGAAAAAGAAGAAGAAAAACCTGTCTGGGGTTCTCCTCTTTTTAACGAAAAAACAAAAATTAATCATTCCGCATTTTTACTGGCCATGGAAAAAACGGGATTTTTAAATGAACCCCTGTTTTTTGACGATTCAGAAAAAACAGCAAAATCGGAAGCGGCTGTAATTGTAATGGATGCATCCTTCTCCTTTGTTCTTTATCCTGAAATAAGCCGCGAAGATGCAATGGTCCTTGCCTCTTTTTGCAATGTCAGCAATACGACCGTTTTTTTAAACTCAGCTTCCGCAAATGAACAGCAGGATTTTACATCAGTTAACTTTATTTTAAACAGGGAATCCGCTGTCCGGGGCTTTGATCTTGGGATTACTTCGGCTCAAATGCTGGAGCTTCTTGAGAAGCTTTCTTGTAATAGGCTGGATAAAAGCCTAAGCTGGACCTTAAAGGAATGGGAAAGCCGTTATGCGGAAGTTTTTCTCGGCAGGGGCGTAATAATGGTTTTGTCGGAAGAAAGGCGTTATCTGGCGGAAGCGGAACCTGTTGCATCCCTTGTCCGCCGTTGCATTATTCCGGGGGTTTACTTATTATCTTCCGATGATAATGCTGAAGCTGTTAGAGCCTTAAAAAAAGCGGGAGTAGATATTATTGCACAACCCCTTTATCAGGAGCAATCAGGAGAGGAATTTTCCGGCAATGGATATTATTTTCCTGCTATTAATATGGATAAACCCCTTACCGCAAAGCAGGTAAAATCATCCAATTCCGAAAATGTTTATGCAGATAATGAAAGTATAAAGGAGAAATTCAGAACCATTCTGGAAAAGATGTCCTTAACAAAGCCGGAAAGGGATGAGCTGTCTGCAAGAATAGAAAGACGCCTTGTTTTTAGCGAAAAACAACTTGATAAAAATTCAGTTCGTTATGAAAAACTGGAAGCAAGGGGACTGGATTTTGCGGGAAAAACATCAATTGCAAAACATGCTGTAGAAAACGCTTCCATTGTGGAGGTTTTTTGGTCATCTTCGGATGGAGAAAGTTTAAAATGTACAGGCATTGCAGAAGCACTTGATAAGAAAGGGAATGAAAGCATACTTCATATCAGGACGGAATCTGCGGATGATTCACAATTATTCATGATCCCGCTTAAAAAGATCAGTTTATTAAGACGTATTAAACAATCCATTTTCGGAGAATGATTTTTTTGATATAATAATTTAACGGAGTTAATATGCCATTATTGCCATTTTCTAACCAGATCGAAAGTAACCAGCTAAAATTAGCCGTATTAATAGATGCGGACAATACCCAGCCTGCAATAATAGAGGGTTTATTGGATGAAGTTGCAAAGTACGGGATTGCCAGTGTAAAACGAATTTACGGAGACTGGACAAGCAATCATTTACGTTCATGGAAGGACAGGCTTCTTGCAAATGCTATTCAGCCCATGCAGCAGTTTTCCTATACATCCGGAAAAAATGCTACCGACTCTGCAATGATTATTGATGCTATGGATCTTCTCTACAGTGAAAAGCTCGATGGTTTTTGCATTGTTTCCAGTGATTCTGACTTTACCCGTCTTGCCGCCAGGCTTAGAGAGAGCGGGTGCATGGTCTATGGTTTTGGGGAAGAAAAAACCCCAAAGGCCTTTGTTAAGGTCTGCGATAAATTCATATTTACAGAAATTTTACTTGAAGCTAATGAGGATGAAGAAGGCAGCAAGGCAAAACCAAAACCCCGTAAGGATTTTAGGGAATTTAAGGTAGATAAAAAACTCCATAAACTCCTTAGGGACATTGTAGATGATGAAGCGGATGAGGCAGGCTGGGCTTATTTGGGTGCCATTGGCCAGAAAATTAATAATAGATTAAGTGAATTTGATCCTAGAAATTATGGTTTTAGGAAACTAGGGGATCTATTCAGAGCACTCCCTCAGTTTGAAACCGAAGAAAGAAGGCAGGAAGGCGGAACAGGCCGTCAGGTATACATTAGATGGAAAAAGAAAAGATAATTGACTTATAAATTACCGGATTATGCTTTACAATATTTTAAGGAGGCTTTCCATGAAGAAAATGGTTTTTATCCTTTCACTTGTTCTGGTTCTGTCTGTCAGTGAAATTTATTCTTTCGGGATTGGTGCTCAATTTAATTTTGGTGCTTCAGGAGTATTTGCCCCCGGATTTGCCCTGCTTGTCAGCCCCTCCCGCAGCAGTAACCTTGCTGTAAACTGGGTTTTCAGCGACAATAGTCCCGGCAATGTCGGCATAACCTACGATCTTGTTCCTGTAAATTTACCAATAATGAGATTTGCCGGAGGATCTTTGAATTTTACCCTTGGAGCCGGACTATTTGGAAATGCCGTTCTTGGCGATAACAGAGCCCTTGGTTCCGGATTGCGCATACCTGTAGGAATAAGTGTATTTACCCTTAATAATTTCCTGGAAATTTTTGCACATATAGCTCCCTCTTTCGGAGTGGAATTTGTTCCTTCCATGAAATTTTCCAGACCCTTTTATCCCATAGCTTTGGGAGTAAGACTTTGGTTCAATTAACGGACAATCAATGAAAAAAGTCCTTTTAATGTATTCATCAAAGTATGGGTTTACAAAAAAATATGCATTCTGGCTGAGCTCCGAACTTGATGCTGATATTTTTCCTGTAAATAAAGTTAGGGCAAAGAAATTAAACTCCTACGATACAATAATTCTTGGTTCGGGAATTTACAGCGGAAGCATTAAAGGGGCAGACATACTTATTAAGAATTTTAGTAAATTAAAGAATAAAAAGCTGGTTATTTTTACCTGTGGTATTGCAGATGTGAGCAATAAGGAAAATATGACCCTTATTAATAAGAGCATTCAGAAAAAATTTCCGGAAGATGTAAAAGCTGCAATTAGAATTTTTAATCTTCAGGGAGGTATTAACTACCAGATCCTTTCGTTTAAGCATAAATTAATTATGGGAATTTATTACAACGGCATTTCCCATAAGGCAACCAGTGATATAACAGAAAGTGATCAAAAATTCTTAGATGCTTATGGAAAGAACAGGGATTATACCAGTGAAGATAACCTTGAAGAGATTATTAGCTATTGCAATAGTTGAATTTTTAATAAGGAGTTTCGAGTGACAGATGCAGATTTAATTATTATTGGAGCCGGTCCTGCAGGGCTGTCAGCCGCGCAGTACGGAGCGAGATCAATGCTGTCTGTCCTTGTTCTTGAGCAGATGGCTTCAGGCGGTCAGGCCCTTACAATAGATATGCTGGAAAATTATCCCGGTGTTTTTCCTGCAAAAAACGGTTATGTATTTATAGATGATATGCATAAACAGGCTGCAAATTTCGGTGCTGTTTTTTTGAGCGAAGCTGCACTTAAAATTACAAAAGAAAAGGATATTTTTCATGTCAGTCTTGGAAACGGAGAAGTCAAACGCTCCTATGCTATTATCTTTGCAACGGGTGCTAAGTATAGGACTTTGGACATTCCCGGCGAGAGGGAATATTACGGAAGAGGAGTTTCTTACTGTGCAACCTGTGACGGTCCTTTTTTCAAAAATAAAAAAATATTTGTTGTTGGCGGCGGAGATGCAGCCTGTGATGAGGCTCAATTCCTTTCCCGTCTTGCAGATGAAGTAATAATGATCCATCGCAGGGAGAAATTTCGAGCCCAGAAAGCACTTGCCGAAAGGGTTCTTGCCAATCCGAATATAGAAGTGCGTTTTAATACGGTAATGAAGGAAATTAAGGGAAGCGGCGGCATGGGAGGAAGGGTTTCTTCTGTTGTAATTGCTGATTCCTCCGGGAATCAGGAGAGAGAAGAAAATACGGACGGGGTCTTTATTTTTACCGGCTCCAATCCCCAGACATCATTGCTGGGCGGAACCAGTGATGACAATAATGGAATAAGTGCAAAGCTCGATGAAAACGGGTATATTATTACTGATGAAAAAATGAATACCTCAGTAAGCGGTCTCTTTGCCGCAGGAGATGCAAGGGCAACTCCCTTCCGCCAGATTGTAACAGCGGCAGCAGACGGCGCCATTGCCGCCCGTTATGCTTCCATTTATATTGATGAGCTAAAGGGCGAAGCTTATTGAAAAAGAAATATTTTGCTTTTTTACTTTTACTTTTTCTGCCTCTTTTTTTTATATCCTTCAGCGAAAATGATGTGCCTTCTGAACATTTCTATATTGCAGAACAAGAAATAGCACCGGATTATGTGCTTCCCCCGGATCATAATGAGCTTGCTTATCGCATAACGGAATCCATGAGCGACGAACAGGCCCTTGCACAGACCTTTATGCTTGGCTGGGTTGGCGTGGAACCTTCCCCCCTTATTTTAAGATGGATAAGGGAAAGAAATATTGGAGGGGTAAAGGTCTTTGGCTGGAATACGGATGATACAAGAAGACTAGCTCAAACCATAGGAGAGTTTCAGAGGAATGCACTGGAATCGGGTTTTGGCATCCCCCTATTTGTTGCAACAGATCAGGAAGGCGGCATAGTCCGCCATGTTAAGGGAAATACGAGTGAAACACCCGGGAATATGGCAATAGGTGCAGCCGGCAGACCAATAGATGCTTATTGGGCTGGTTATTTCATTGGCAGGGAACTCTCGCTTCTTGGCATTAATATGAATTTCGCACCTGCTGTGGATCTTTTCCATAACAGGTATTCTTCCCTCATTGGTTCACGCTCCTTTGGATCTGATCCTCTAATGGCTGGAATTCTCGGTGCCGCCTTTGCACGGGGCCAAAGGGATACGGGAATTATCTCTACTGCCAAACATTTTCCCGGCCATGGAGATACGGCACTGGATTCGCATGGGGTTCTTCCTGGGATCCCTGTTTCCATAGATACATTATTGGAAAGGGAACTGATCCCTTACATGTTCTTAATTAATGAGGGCATTCCCGCCATTATGAGCGGACATCTTGCCTTTCCCCTGACTCCCGGAGGAGCTGCTCCCGCTTCCCTGTCCCCATATTATTTAACGGAGATCCTAAGGGAACAGCTTGGTTTTCAGGGTCTTATTGTAACGGACGATCTAATGATGGGAGGGGCACTAAATTATACAAGGAGCTTATCCCTTGCCGTTAAGCGTGCCATAGAAGCAGGCAATGATATAATAATGCTTTCCCAAACTCCCGGGCTGAATGATGCAGTTTGGACCTTTCTTCTTGATTCAATGAGGACCGATGAAATTTTCAGGGAAAGGGTGCGTGAATCCTGCCGCCGCATTCTTGCGGTAAAATTCGAATATTTGGATATGGATAAGGCCGTTCCCTTAATTCCGGATCTTTCCCTTTTGGATGAATATCTTCCCGATCCGGAGGGCTCAGAATTTTTCAGGGATCTGGCTGCCAGAAGCGTAACGATAATGGGCAATGAAAATATATTTCCCTTAACCCCGCAAAATGCAGGACGTGTGCTTCTTGCCGGAAATTACAGTGAATTTTTCAACGCCGGAAGAAGAGCTTTTCCCAATGCAAATACATACTGGTATCCTTCTTCCCAAACATTAGGAGATCTCGCATTTCATGCCAGGAATGCAGACACCCTGATTCTTCTTGTATCCGGCAGATTGGGAAATAGGGGAATAGAGCAGCTTCGCAGTATTAATGCCAGAATTATTATCTTTTCTATTTTAAATCCCGGTTTTCTTGATGAGCTCTCATGGACTGATGCCGCAATTGCAGTTTACTCTTTTTCGCCGGATTCGTTTAATGCAGGTTTTTCCGCCATTCTTGGAAGGATTCCGGGAGAAGGTACCCTCCCATTTCTTCTTGCAGAAAACATGTCTTTTCAAAGGACAGGGTATTGAGTAAAAAAAAGATACGAAGAAAACGTGAACAATGGAAAAGAATTAACGCCGGACAATATGGGGATGCAAAGGAATTCCTTAAAAAACATGAAAGTACCTGTGTAAGTGCCTGTTCCCGTTTTTCAAGAATAGCTGATGGCAGAAATGGTCATATTTGGCATATAAAAAATGAAAGGGATGAAATTACCGCTCTTTTAATTCATAATCGCCATTCAATGTATCCTGTATTTGACCAAAGGTCAGATATTCCCAGCCCTAGGTTTTTAAACCGTTTTCTTGGCAAGGTCTATATTCATGCTATTCAGGGTTTAAGCGAAGATGTAAAAATTCTAGAGAGTCTTATGGAGATTCAGTCTTATTTTGCACGGGAAAGAATAGAATATGATCTAATGACTCTTGATGAAATGCCCATAATGGACAGCAAAAAAAATATTCCTAAAAACCTAATAATACGTCCCCCACTCCCGGATGAATGCGATTTTCTTTTCTTGTTACAGGCAGCCTATGAACAGGAAGAAGTAATTCCCAAAGATGGTATTTTTGATCCGGTATACAGCAGGAATAACCTTAATCGAATTTTGTCCAAAGAGCATGTAATGGTAGCAGAACTGAATGGTCTGCTTGTGGGCAAGATAAATACTTCCTTGAGCTCTTTTTCCCGCTCCCAGATAGGCGGTGTTTATGTCCGCCCGGAGTTTAGGGGAAGGGGAATTGCTTCCATAATGACATATGTTTTTGCCGAAAAGCTTATCTCCAAGGGACTGGGAATTAGCCTCTTTGTCAAAAAACGTAATATTCCTGCAAAGGCTGTGTATAAAAAGCTAGGTTTTAAAATTCTAGGAGATTACCAAATAAATTATTACTAAAATTCCGATAATATATCATGATTTTTAAGATAATAAAAATTATTCTTTTTCTGAACATTGTTCTATTTACTTTCCCCCTCCATGGACAAGATTTAAGTCTAAATGCAGGGGATTTTCGTATAGAACAGCTAAGTGAAGATGGTTTTCATCTTTTTATCAGAAAGAACCCGGACATAAATTCAGTCCTCCTTGTAGAATCCACCAGAGATCCTGCAATGTCCAGTGATAATTATGCCTATAGGGCAGCCGAATGGAACCATATAAACGGGGATGAAATAAGGCTTTTAAACGGTCAGCCTCTTAGGGGCTTATTTTCTCTTGTATCATCCACAATAATAATTCATCCAGAGCTTGGAGAGGCCTTCCATATCTATATTCCGTGGATTGTATATTACGGTAGTGAGATTACCCGTTCTGGGGAAGTTTATGTAGGAGATGGAACATATTTTAATATAAGAACCTTTGAGCTCCCCTATGCCGATTATAGGGGAAGTTATTTGGATAATCCCTTTGAGCTGCGTGTAGTACAGAGGCTTCCTGAAAGACCCGAAGGAAGATATTCAGAGGAAGCGGAAAGAGCCTTTCTTGAGATTGCAGACAGGAGCAGGGGTGAATTTCTTTATGTTTCCAGTCCATCTGAATTAATTGGAGTTATCGAATCCATTCTTTCTGAAGATAAAGGCAAGAGTGTAGATATAGTTATCTGTTTGGATACTACCGCCTCCATGAGACCATATATAGATGGTGTTAGAGCCATGTTAATTCCCATGTTAAGGAGAATAGTGGCAGATTATACTGATTTCCGCATTGGTCTTGTTTTTTACAGAGACTATTATGATGATTACCTTACAAGGGTTTACCCCTTTACCAGGGATTTTAGTATCTTCCAGAGAAATTTGAATTTAGCACAGGCTGTAGGAGGAGGGGATATTCCTGAAGCTGTTTATGAAGCGCTTTATGAAGGAGCTATAAGGTTTAACTGGATGGCGGAAAGCAGGCGTCTCATATTAATTGGCGATGCTCCCCCGCATCCAAGGCCAAGGGGAAGAATAACATCCGATATGGTTTATCAGGCTGCTGAAGAAAGGGATCTAATGGTAAGTGCTATTTTACTTCCTTATTAGACAGCATTAAACAGCAAGTTGAATGGGTTATCTTCTTCGTGCTTCTTCAATTTCATCAATTCTTGCCAGAACTATATTTGCCAAAACTCTGTATTGCTGAGGCAATAGAGCAGCATCAGGAACATTGTACCTTTCAAGGAGATTGTTAAAGCCTTCTCTGGCAAGGGTATACCTTTTTTGTTTATAGTGAATAAAGGCAATTTCATATTCTGCGGCACAGACATGATCTATATTATGGGGAAATCTTTCCAGAACTGCCTCATAATATTGAATGGCCTGGTTAAATCTATTTCTGTCCGAGGCTTCCTGCGCATGCTGTATTAGTTCCATTGGAGTAAGATCTTCGGGAACAACAATTGGACCTGTTGCACAGGAAACCATAAAAATAATTATAGTAAATAGTATTATTGAATATTTGATCATCAATAGAAATATAAACCATTGTTAAAGTAAAATACAAGCCCTTTATTCGCAGCAGAACATGCTGATTTTATACAATTTTTGCATAAAAACCGTATATTTATACAAAAAATATAAATTTAAAGAATTATTTTTGTATATAGCTTGACAAAATTTTATATTTATGCAATAATTTAAAGATGGTAGAAACAAAAGATATTAAAGAAATAAAGGGCGGTGTATGCGCACCCATCGGTTTCAGGGCAGGTGGAATTTATTCAGGAATAAAGGCAAATTCCAAAAAACGCGACCTTGCTCTTATTTATTCGGAAAAACCCTGTACAGCAAGTGCCATGTATACGGGTAATAGGGTTAAGGCGGCTCCCCTTCAGGTAACAAGTGAACATTTAAAAGATGGTATCCTCCATGCCATTATTGTAAATTCCGGGAATGCCAATGCCTGTACGGGAGAAGCGGGAATAAAAGCTGCACGCAGAATGGCAGAGCTGGGAGCTGATCTTTTTGCTATAAACCGAAAACATGTTGCAGTGGCATCAACCGGTGTTATAGGTGTACCCCTTCCGATTAATGCCATAGAAAGCAGCATAGAGGCTTTGGGGAATTCCCTGCGCGGAGATGAAACCGGTCATTCTATGGCTTATGAAGCTATAATGACCACCGATACCCGTAAAAAAGAAGCTTCTATTGAAACTGAAATTAATGGAAAGAGCATCCGTATAGGAGCTATGCTAAAGGGTGCGGGAATGATACATCCCAATATGGCTACAATGTTATGCTTTATCACAACAGATGCTTTAATAGCACCTGATGCGCTGGATATTAGTCTGAAATCTGCCGTAAAACGTTCGATTAACAGGGTAATTGTGGACGGAGATACTTCCACAAATGATATGGTAATTATAATGGCAAATGGCCAGGCCGGTAACGAAATCATAAATGCCGGAAGCAGCGGACATGAAATTTTTACCGGGGTGCTGGAAAAGTTATGCGTAAAATTAAGCCGTGCCTTGGCAAGGGACGGGGAGGGCGCAAGCAAGCTCCTTACAGTGTCTGTAAGCGGAGCAGAAAGCGAAGATAATGCGGAGCTTCTAGCAAGGACGGTGGCTGGTTCCAGCCTTGTAAAGGCTGCCTTTTTCGGCTGCGATGCCAATTGGGGACGTATATTATGCGCCATGGGTTATTCCGGGGCAGACTTTAAACCGGAAGAAGTAGATATTTCCTTTGCCGGGAACGGAGAAGAAATAATGGTCTGTAAGAACGGTTCCTCCCTTCCATTTTCAGAGCCGGATGCAAAACGCATAATAAGCAGTGAGGAAGTGGAAGTCTTAATAAATGCGGGAAAGGGTTCCGGAGCGGCAATTGTATGGGGCTGTGATCTTACCCTGGACTATGTAAAAATTAACGGCTCATACCGATCCTGAGCCGAATTAAAGATAAGGAAGACAGAAATGACTGATATTGAAGAAAGGGTAAAGGTACTTGTAGAGGCTCTGCCCTATATAAAATTATTCCGTGGAAAAACCATAGTTGTAAAGTACGGCGGAAATGCCATGCTCAGTGAGGAGTTAAAAGCCTCTGTAATAGAGGACATTATTCTTATGTCCTTTGTAGGAATAAGAACAGTTTTGGTTCATGGCGGAGGTCCGGAGATTGAAACCCTCTTGGGTAAAATCGGCAAGGAGAGCCGTTTTGTAAACGGGCTCCGTTATACGGATAGTGAGACAATGGATGTGGTGCAAATGGTTCTCTGCGGAAAGCTGAACAAGGATATATGTTCCCTTATCCAGCAGGCAGGCGGCAGAGCTGTAGGGCTCTCCGGAATAGATGGAGCCATGTTAAAAGCTGTCCCAATGGGAGATGATCTTGGATTGGTAGGCGAAATACAAAGTGTGGATCCTTCCCTTCTAAATTCACTTCTGGATTCCGGCTTAATTCCCGTCATTTCCACTGTGGCTTATGGCATAGGAGAAAAGGAAGGACAGTCACTTAATATTAATGCCGATATTGCTGCGGCAAAGATCGCATCTGCACTGGGAGCGGAAAAACTACTCTTAATAACGGACGTTAGGGGAATTTTAAGAGATTTAAATAATCCGGATACCCTGATAAGGGAAATTGATCGTAAAGAGCTTGAATCCCTTAAAAAGGACGGTACTGTTAATAAGGGGATGATACCCAAAGTAGACTGCATTTTTCTTGCTCTTGATGAAGGAGTAAAAAAAGCGCATATTGTTGATGGCAGAATACCCCATGTATTACTGAATGAGCTGTTCACCGACGAAGGTGTCGGAACGGTAATATATCAATAAGCAGAAAAAAATTAAACGGAGTTAAATATGAATGATGTTTTTATGAAAACCTATAACAGGCTGCCAATTACCTTTGCAAAGGGGAAGGGTGCATGGTTAACGGATATTAACAATAAGAAATACCTGGATTTTACATCCGGAATTGCGGTTAATTGTCTTGGACATGGCTATCCTGAATTGGTAGACGCAATTTCCACACAAGCTTCAAAATTGAACCATGTATGTAACTATTATATGTCGGATACTTCTTCTGTTTTTGCAGAGAAATTAATTTCCACTTGTTCAGCTTCCGGAATGAAAAGGGTCTTCCTTGCCAATTCCGGAGCCGAAGCAAATGAGGGGGCCTGTAAAATTGCAAGAAAATATTCACTTGTAAAATACGGAAAGGGAAGGCATACAATACTCAGCCTCTTGGGAAGCTTCCATGGAAGGACAATTACAACCCTCTCGGCGACAGGACAGGAGCATTTTCATAAGGATTTCGGCCCCTATACCGAAGGTTTTGTTTTCATTCCGCCCGGAGACATGGAAGCTCTGGAAAGAGCCATGGATAAAAGAACCGTTGCTGCCCTTTTAATTGAACCCATTCAGGGAGAAAGCGGAATAAAACCCCAGTCACAGGAGTACATGGATCTGGCTGCCAAATTATGCAAAGAAAGAGATATTCTCCTCATAATGGATGAAATTCAAACCGGTGTCGGAAGGACAGGTTATTTCCTTGCATCTGAAGCTTATGGCATTAAGCCGGATATTGTTACACTTGCAAAGGGTCTGGGAGGAGGTGTCCCAATTGGAGCGGTAATGGCCGGGGAAAGGACGGAGGATGTATTGCAGCCTGGAGATCATGGCTCCACCTTTGGCGGTAATCCCATTGCTGCATCAGCCGGCATTGTTGTACTGGACACTCTTAATAAAAAGGGTTTTATGGATGAAATTTCCAGAAAGGGTAAAAAAATAATGGAAATTATTAATTCCTGGGATTGCGGTATAAAGGAAATCAGGGGAATGGGCTTAATGCTGGGTGTGGATATTGGAAAAGAAGCATGGCCCCTTCTGGAAGAGGCTTTAAAATTGGAGCCGGGTCTGCTCCTGCTAACAGCCGGTAAACAGACCTTAAGGTTACTTCCTCCCTATATTATAAGTGACGGAGAGCTGGAGCAGGGACTGGATATAATGAAGAGCCTATTG
>Ga0099364_10008309_pt1 | contig 14627 bp, 11 predicted proteins | sample TergutTh196P3_FD_73070 | JGI IMG/M metagenome (GOLD analysis project Ga0099364, IMG submission 73070) | Microcerotermes parvus P3 segment gut microbial communities from Pointe-Noire, Republic of the Congo - Th196 P3 | ecosystem: Host-associated > Arthropoda: Insects > Digestive system > Gut ... | reverse complement strand
ATTTATTTTTTCTTTATCGCGGCCAGTATGAGCGCCTTTGCGCTAGGACTTAATCCGTTTGACCAGCCGGGCGTGGAAGTTTATAAACGCAACTTGCAAAAAATCTTGGGCCTAGAAGACGAGTGATGCCTAAAAGAAGAACGGCGCCGAAAAGACGAGTGGTGTCTAAGTTGCCGCTCCGCCCTCTCCAGCCGCCGGTGTGTCAGGTCGGCGAGCGAAAAAAGATTATTTACAACACAGAGTTAGAGGCTGAGGTGGCGGCGCGGAATGCCGAGATTGACCATAGCCTGCCGCCCGGCTATCTTGATTTTTACCAATGCGAATACGCGCCGCACTATCATTTGCGGCGCGCTTAGCGGCAGACTACTTGGTTGTTGGCCAGAGAGACGCTAATTTGGGGTTGGCTTTTGTCTTGGGCCAACAAGAAATTGGCGAGCGGCGCCTCTAGTTCGCGCTCCAGGACCCGGCGCATTTCGCGCGCGCCGTATTGGTCGGAAAAGCCCATTTCAACTAGTTTGTCGCGAACTTCCGGAGCAATGGAGAGTTTGATATTTTGCGCGCTCAAACGCTGCTCAAGATTGGCAAACAGCAGGTCAAAGATTTGCTTGGCGGCGGCTGGGCTTAGGCGGTCAAAGGTTAGGATTTTGTCAAAACGGCCGAGTAGCTCCGGGCGCATTTTTTTGGACAACAACCGCTCGGGGTGCTGTCTCTGCCTCTCGCCATTGCTGAAGCCGATGGGCCGGCTGGATGACGGGTTGGCTAGATTGGAGGTCATAATGATAATCGTGTTTCGGAAGCTGACGGCCTCGCCGCGGGCGGTTTGGACGATGCCGTCCTCTAGGATTTGCAAAAAGATATTCCAGATGCTGGGGTGGGCCTTTTCTATTTCGTCAAAAAGAACGACGGAGTGCGGCATTTTGCGGACGCGGTCAAAGCCGGACTCGTCTTGGTAGCCGACATAGCCGGCGGGAGAGCCGAGCAGTTTGGCGCCGCTGGCGCTCTCGCTAAACTCGCTCATATCAAAGCGGATTAGGTGTTGCTCGCCGCCGAATAATTCGCGGGCGAGGACCCGGGCAAACTCGGTTTTGCCGACGCCGGTCGGACCCAAAAAGATAAAACTGCCGAGCGGCCGCCGAATATCGGCGAGGCCGGATTTGGCGCGGCGGATTACCTCCGCGACTTGGGCGACGGCGGGCGCCTGGCCGATGATTTGCCGGTTGAGGGTGGATTCTAGCTCTAACAACCCTGTTTTGTCGCGTTTTTGTAGCTTGGCAAGCGGCACCTTGGTGCGGGCAGAGAGCGCATACAAAACATGGTCTTCGGTTAGGGTGTGGAGGTGGTTAGACTTTTTTTCTAGCGCTGCCTTGGCTTGTTTTAAGCGCGAGACATTGGCCTTGCAGCTGGCGGCGGTCTCGTATTCGGTGTGGTCGCGCGCCAAGCGGGCGCGTTCTTGCCATTCTTGGATTTCGGTGGTGTATTTTTGGATTTGACTGCTATAGTCAGGGCGGCTAGCTTCCATTTTGGCGCGGGCGGCGGCCTCATCTAGCAAATCCAGCGCCTTATCAGGGAAGCGGCCCTCAAAAATATGCGTGTCGGCCAAGCTTACAATGCGGGTCAAAAGCGCCGGGTCGGCTTTGACCTTATGAAACTCGGCGTAAAACGGCGCCACGCCATGCAAGATCTTAACCGTGGTGGCTGGGTCGGGCTCGGCGACAAAAATGGTTTGGAAGCGCCGGGTCAAAGCTTTGTCGCGGGCGATGGTTTTTTCGTATTCGGCGTGGGTGGTGGCGCCAATCAGCGACAACCCGCCGCGGGCGAGGGCCGGTTTTAAGATATTAGCCGCGTCGGCGCCGTTCTCGTTAACGCCTTCGCCGACGATGGTGTGGAGCTCGTCAATAAATGCGATGGCGTTGGGGTCGCTTTCTAGCCGCTGGATGACGTTTTTGAGGCGCTGCTCGTATTGGCCGCGATAGGTGGTGCCGGCGAGCATCGCTGCCATGTCAACTTGGTAGATGGTTTTGTCGGCAAAATAAGCGGGGGCAGAGCCGTCGGCGATGCGGAGCGCCAGGCCCTCCACAATCGCGGTCTTGCCAACACCGGCTTCGCCGAGTAGTAAGGGGTTGTTTTTGGCGCGGCGGGCGAGAATGGTAATTAGGCGGTCAATTTCGCTCTCGCGCGAGATGAGGGGTAGCAGCTTGCCGGTTTTGGCGAGCTCTACCAGATTAACCAAGAAACTATCGGCGTCGGCCGGTTTGTCGGGTGGCGCGATCTCCTCGCGTTCGCGGCCATGAAACTCAATCAAAAAAGGCGCCAAAAAAGGCGGCTTGCGGCTGGGGTAGGTGGGGTTTTGGGCCTCGGGCGAGTGGCTGAACTCTAGGCTGAGCTTTTTTTCTAGTTCGTCCTCTAACTTGACGGCGTCTAGTTGTAGCATCTGCAAGAGATCTTGGGCGCGTTGGCAGGACAACAGATAAGACAGGAACATCTCGGAGGTCAAGAAGCGGCCATCGTAGTCGTCTAGGCATTCGCGGAGCAAGCGGACATAGCTGGTCGGCATGGCGCGAGCGAGTCTTTTGGTGCTGTCTAGCTTGTGGTGCTCAATCGGAAAGAGCTTGCAGAGATTCTGGATTCTAAGGCCGTGGGCGAGGAGAAAATTATGCGCCGGAGTGTCGGCGCTCCACATAGTGGCGAGCAAGAGCGCGCCCTCCTCGTCGTATTTTAAGGCAGGAAAGAGGCCGCGCAGCCTTAGGGCGCGGCGAAAAATACGCGCGACCGAGTCGTCGGTAGAACCCCCAAACTCGTCAATATAGATAATAGGCATAATACTAGCATAGCACAGATTAGCCGGAATTCAAGGGGTGGTTAAGGGGTTATAGGACCACGCTTGATTGGGTTAGGTTAGGTTGGGTTAGATTGGGTTGGGTTGGGTTAGGTTGTGTTAGGTTAAGTTAAGTTAAGTTAAGCTAAGCTAAGCTTCTTTTTTCTTGAGGTTGAGGCTGATGTATTCTAAGGTAATTTGCTTGATGATGACCATGACAGGGACGGCCAAGAACATACCGGCGATACCGAAGTAGGCGCCGCCGACGACCACGGCAAAGATGACCAAGATCGGGCTGATTTTGAGCGAGTAGCCCATGATGCGCGGCTCAATAAAGTTGGCGTCCATTTGCTGGAAGATGAGCAGGAAGCCGAGCGCCCAAAGGGCTTGGGTCGGACCGCCGGTGATGAAGGTCATAACCGAGATAAAGAGCACGGCAAAGAGCGAGCCCAAGAACGGAATGAAGTTGGCGATACCGGAGATAATACCAAAGAGTAGGGCGTAAGGGACGCCGAGCAGCAAGAGGATGGTGGTAACGGCGAAAAAGTTGATAAGGCTGTCAATGCCCTTGCTGGCGATAAAAGTAAAGAGCACTTTGTTGACTTGCGAGAGGTAGCGAGTGAGGTGGCCGCGGGTTTTTTCTTTGAAAATGGCCTTGGATAGATTGCCAAAGAATTGGGCGATGCGGTCGCGCTCTAGCATGATATAAAGTGAGACAATGACGGCGATAACGATATTAAAGATGCCGGTGCCGACGCTGATGACGCCGCGGCCGATATGCTCAATGTTGCTGGAGTCGGAGAAAAAGCGGTTGGTAAAGTTGGCGATAGACTCTTGGATGTTTAAGTCAATTAAAGCGTTGTTGGCAAAGAGGTAATCAACGCCGTCAGCTAGAGTTTGGAGGTAGGCCGGGATATGGTTGGCGAAGTCAATGATGCTATTGACCAAAATTGGGAAGACCAAAGCACCAATCAGGATGAGGCTGGCGGTCAAGAGTAGATAGACGATGATAACGCTAAAAAAGCGGGCGCGTTTTTGGAAGAAGGCGCGCTTGCTCTTGGCAAAGAGGCCCTCTAGCTTGATGCAGGGCTTGTAGAGAAAGTAAAAAATCAAAATGCTGAGCAAAAACGGCGACAAAACGCGGAAAAAGTGGCCGACCGCGGTGCCGATGCCAGAGAGGTTTTCTAGGGTCTTAAAGATAATAACCAACGCGACTGCCAACACAAAAAATGGCATTAAGTGGGCCCAGCGGTTCTTTTCATTATGCATATATGACAAGTATAGCATAATTACGAGCAAACAACTAGGTTTAGCATAATTTGGTTATGGCAGCGGAATGGTAGATTCGGCATAATTCGGTTGTGACAGAGTAATAGGTTTGAAATAACTTGACTATTGTGGTATAATAGGGTTAGAAGGTGGGATTTTGACCTTTTAATTTTGTTTTAGGAGAGGTGAACCGAATGATGGTGAAAAGATGGCCGAAAGTAGGCGACAGCGGCAGGTTTTGGCAGCTGGCCTTTTGGTCGCCGGCGGACTGGGTGTCCAATGTGCGGGCACTGCTGGCGCCCGGGTTGGCGGTGGCCTGCGTGCTGAACGGCTTGGGCGTTTGGGGCGACAGGTTTTTTAACTGGTGGTGGCTAATCTGGGCACTGATTGGGCTGACAGACAAGCTGGACGGCAGCCTGGCCAAAAAGCTGGGCTCCAGCATGCGCGGGCCAACCAACGACGAGCAGTCAGATAAGATTTGCGTTTTCGCGGTCTTTATCGCCTGTATCGTGCTGGGGTTGGCGCCGTGGTATTGGCTGGTCATTATGATGTGGCGTGATATTGTAGTGACGATTATCCGCGGCCAAATGCGGAAGCGCGGCGACAAGAGCATCAACAGTGCCCAGTGGCTGGGCAAGGCCAAGACGGTGGGGCAGTTTTTGACCGTGGTGGTCGCGATGCTGCCGCCGTTTGAGGCGCAGCTGACAGTGGTCTGGTGGCTGGCGCTGGCCTCGGTGGCGCTAAGCCTGGCAAGCGGCTGGCGGTATTTTCAACTGGCGATGACAAGTGGCTCCAAAGACGAATAGCGATAAGGCCGCCATCCATTTGGCGGCTTTTTGCACGGTTACAGCGCCGGCTAGGGTGCCGGTTGCGACGATTTACATCTTATCCGGCCATCTTGCTAATGCTTACAAAATAGCATAAAAGTATTGACATTTGTAAACGAGTGTGCTATAATGTCATTAGCATCCGAATGGGCGGGAAGCTTCAGACGGGTGTGCGCACTAACAAGTTAGATTTTTACACATGAGGCGTGAACGCGCCGAAAGGGTGATTTTTTGTTGTCCCAATACTCTTGCTGCCCCATTGCAGCACAGGGGTAGGGGCGGTTAAAAGGTCACTCTTTCGGTGCGTTTACGCACCGGCAATTTTGTTAAGAAAGTGTGACAAAATTGTCCAATCCATGATATCTGTCCTTTAGAAGGGGCGGTGTAATATATAGTACCCACATCCCGAGGGTTTCGGGGTCAAATTTAATTTGCCCCGAAAAAGGGGCTGAAAGTGAGGAATTCCTATGAAAAAGACTTTAATCCTCGCCGCCCTCGTATTGGCGGCTGTCGTCGTAATGGCGGCAACGGGGTGCACCCTGAAACAAGGGGCGCCTATGAACCAAATGACCCGCGAAGCAGAGCAGTTTTATTCTGCCGCATCTGGCAACAGCAATGACTGGGGTAGAAATACCCAAATCTTGCGCCAGATTGATGGCGAGCAAACAGCGGATGCCGAGCAACTCACAGTCAGAGCCCTTCGGGAGAAAGCGGAAAGAGAGCGTTGGCAGTTTAACAGCGGCTATTCGCTGAACAACAACTTTGCGTTCTTCCGTAACGGCGCGACAGTGGAAACAGTTGCCCTCACCGGCAGTTTCCCGGCGGCTCGCAACGGCGCGACGATATATGTAGCCTTAAACGGCCGCGTGTATCAAGTGCTTAGCGAACAGCCCAGCACCATTGCCTCGCAGCTAATGAACGACCTTGTCGCAAGATGGGGAAGTGATTTGAACGCGAACGTTACACCGTGGCTACGCAACAACGTGAACCTGAACGAAACCATGTTCGGACACATTGGAACGAACCTCTGGGGGCATAACAGCCTCTGGAACTTCCTGCAATACGGGTTCAATGACTATTGGAGCGCGGAAATCGTAAATGAAGGCTATGCAAGCCCACCGTGGTCCGTGAACTCCAAATGGTACGAAAACGGAGCAGACAAAGGGACGATAAGCCAAGGAACAATGTTGACTGACGTCTATTTCCCGGCAGATTTGGGCGACAGGCTGGGCAAACTGGAGCGGATCTTGTTAGGTTTTATGCCTGACGGGACAGTATTAGCTCCGAGATTGCACGCCAGTCTCTCAATCGGGCAACCCCGCCCACCGGCACCGCCGCCAACGGAACCACCGACTACTCCACCGACAACTGACCCAACCGTAACCAGCATCGTGTTAGAGCCCAATAATGCTTCGCGCAGACAGGGCGAAAACATCACTTACACCATTACGACCAATTGGACGAACGGGAAGGATGACTGGCATGGCACCGAAGGCACGCTGAACCACAATGGCGGTGCTAACTTAAGTGTTAGCGGGCGGACGATTACGGTAACTTCTAATGCGCCCCCCGGTAACTATACAATATGGGCGACGCATGGCGGCAAAACCAGCAATCAGGTAACCTTGACGGTAACCGGGCATCAAACCTATGTTCCGGCGACCGGTTTGACGGTTAACCCGACCAGCCGCACGATTCAGGTGGGCGAGACGTTCAATATTACAGCGACAGTAACACCGAGCAACGCTTCGGGTATCGTAACCTGGAGCAGCAGCAACCCGAACATCGCAAGTGTGGAACCGAACGGCCGCGTCACCGGCAAGGCAGTTGGGCAGGTAACAATTACTGCCACAATTGACGCCGGACGGAGCAGCGAACGTTCTGCAACGACGACCGTAACGGTTCAGCAGAGCAGTCAAAAGACGGTCCAGAGTATAGAGCTGACGCCGACGACAGCAACAATCCAGCCGGGCGGGCAGCAAAACTATTCTGTGATAGTTCGCTACACAGACGGAACGACCGGTAACAACGCAACCCTGCGCACGAATGGCGGCAATAACCTGACCGTTAATGGCATGAGAGTGACCGGCAACGCAATTGGCCGTTACGAGGTCTGGGCAGAAGCTGGCGGACGTCCGTCTAATGTCGTAACTTTGACGGTCGCCGCAGCGCAAAGAACTGTTACCAACGTAGCATTGTCTCCGGCAACAGCGTCTATCCAGCAGGGTGGCCGCCAAGACTATCAAGTAGTAGTAACCTACTCGGACGGCACGACCGACAATAACGCAGTCATTAAAACGAATGGCGGCAATAACTTGACGGTAAACGGCCTAAGGGTGACGGCAGCGGCAAATGCTCCGACGGGTAATTACGACGTCTGGGCAGAGGCAGGAAACAAACAGTCTAACGCTATCCTGACAGTAACAGCGTCGGGCGGCAATCGGACTGTAAGCAGCGTCAACATCAACCCGCGCACGGCATCCGTGCTGCAAGGCGGGCATCGCGACTTTGTTGTGGATGTTTACTACAGCGACGAAACGAGCGATAGCAACGCGACCTTGCACCACGATGGCGGCGCTAACTTAAGTGCTAGCGGCAATAGAGTGACTGCAAGCGCTAACGCGACACCCGGAACCTATAAAGTTTGGGCCAGAGCAGGCGGCGTGGATTCACCAATAGTCGTCTTTACAGTTCAATCGGCGTCGGTTCCGATTACCGGCCTGCGGGTTAGCCCCTTGTCAACAGATATGTATGTCAACGACGAAGAGCAGTTTAGCGTGGCGGTAACCCCGTCTAACGCTACAAACCGCAACGCAGTAACATGGCGGAGCAGTAACCCGGCAATTGCAACAGTAAGTGGCAACGGCGTAGTAAAAGCGGTCGGCGTAGGCACAGCCTATATATACGCCGAAGCGGAAGGTGTGCAACACTACGGCACCGTTCGCGTCCGCGAAAGAACTACGAATATTGCTGTAACACACGTAGCGTTGAATCCGGCCAGCATTACCATCTTGATTGGTGGTCATGCGGATATATACGCGACAGTTACACCGTTTAACGCATCAAACATCAATTTGGTGTGGTCCTCCAGCAACAACAGTATCGCGACCGTCACGCAAGATGGGCGCGTCACCGGCGTAGCGGAAGGCAACGTAACAATTACAGCCACGACCAATGGAGTATCCGGCACGGCAACAGTGCGCGTTAATCGCAACAACACAGCTGACCCGCCGCCGGCAGATACGGAAGACCCGCCGAGCGGACCGTCCACCTTCTCAGGCACAATCATTGAGAGGTTTGACGGCACCACCAACAACACTCGTTCGCAGACCTTTGTCCAAGGACAAGACTTGGTGCTTTGGGTCAACGACTACCGAGGCCAACAAGGCAAGGAAGTCGTAGGCTGGACGAGCAGTACAGGAGGCAGTGGCAGCTTGACCGGGCAGGACGGAGGTAGTTTTACGATTCCGGCCAGCTCTTTAAGCAATGGCGTGACAATTACCATCAACTACAGGGCAATCCCCGGATGGGAAGAATCGCCGCCGCCGGAGAACATTGACGGATTTTAGGATTACAAAACACTTTAGCACATTTGGGTATGCAATACTCGGGGGGAGCCTCACGGCTCTCCCCAAACCCAAATATAATTATAATTTGTGTGTATAAATCTAACTTGGTGGTTGCTATTTCTTAAAAATTCGGCTAACAAAGTTTGGAAATAGCAATATTGTGTGTTATTTTAGAGTATATAACTATAAGAGAAAGGGAGAAAACTATGAAGAAAGTTCTATCTATCGCTGGTTTGGCTCTTGCCGCTGCCGCTGTTACAGCAGCTCCGGTATCAGCCGCTAGCACAAGCGCAAACGGTATGACGGTTGGTGTGAACATTTTGAACACCTCAAACGGTCAGTACCAAACAGAGGTTGAGGCGAAGTCGGTAGGTTCTATTTCAGTGCGTGCCACTGTGCGGAACACAGACAGCGCAACAACCCAACTCGTGGCTTTCGTAACGATGCCACAGGCCCTAAGCTTTGCTTCGGGTACAACTGCAGTTACTAACAAGCGTGTGAACGGCCAGTTGGCAACAACTGACAACATCACCGCTCCACAAGGTTTGAACATCGGTCTTTACGACGCGGGTGATCAAGCAACTATTGACTTCAAGGCGAACATTGACGCTACGAAGTTGGTTTGTGGCCGTAACAGCATTCCAGTGAGCGTTGCATTCCGCAAGGCTGACTATCCAAAGGGCTCAACTGTCCTACAGTGGACTACCGGTTTTACTACCGCTAACGCTACTGTGAACATCACCAAGGACTGTGGTGGCAACTTGCCAGACACAGGCCCAGGTGCAGTTGTAGGCGTAGCTGCAGGTGCCGGTGCACTTGCAACCGCTGCTGGTTACATGATTGTTAGCCGAAAGAAATAAGCTTGGTCGCCTAAAAAGTGGGCTTAAGCTTTGAGGCAGCCCCCGAGGATTGATTCCTCGGGGGCGGTCTTTTTGTCCGCGGTGCGAAGGGCTTTTTGCCCGCGGCGCGAAGGATTGGCGTAAAGTGGGCTGGTCTGGGTGTAAGGTATTGACATAACGCCTATGGTATGATATAATGTGCTTAACCCCGAGAAAACGGGGTGGTTAGGCGAGAGCCTAGCGAAACTGGTGGGGCTATGCCCCTAAATTACCTTAAAAGGAGAGATTATATTTATGCCAAGAATGACCCCGAAACCTAAACGCAGCCGCAAAGAGGCCTTTCCGGTAATGACAATAGCTCGGAACGAGAGTTCCGATGTCAGCGGCGACTATCACTTTTTGAAGCGCACGACTGAGGCGCTGCTGGCCGCGCAAGGCGAGGCCCGTGTTTATGCGGGCGGTAGCCAGGCGACGGTAAACGAGTTGTACCATGTCAAAAAGTCACGCGCGAGTAAGCGCGGGCTGAAGCAAGACGAACTCCACAACAAAGCGATTTTTTCGTTTAGCGTGTTTGTCCGAACCACACTTGATTCAGAGGGCGAACCTAAAGAGTTCAGCCACGCAAGCATAAGCCATATGTTTGACAGCCAAGGCTGTAAGATAACGCATATCACTTGCAACAAAGACCATGGCCGGAGGGGCCCCGAAGTCAGCAAGAACCGCTACCAAAAGATTCAAGGCAGGCAATTGCGGATCACTGCCGAGTGTGGCGATAACGCGACCGCGTTGCTATTGGCGTACCAGATTAACGAATATCTGTTGGGCTACGCGGCAGAGGTCGCGAGCATCGCGCAAGAAGCTAACAGCAATGCGTCTGAAGTAACTGAAACTACCGACGGCCGAGCGAATTATGCGGCGTTTGACACCGGCACCCCAAAATCGGCGCTCGCTACCGCCCACTGATATAGCTAAGAGCTTTTTCTTAAGGGCTTCCTGCTTTATCAAGGTGGTTTGAGATATTGCCCGTACCGCACGCAGTAAGAATAATCCTCCGCTAAGAATCAACCCTCGCTTTCCGGCGGGGGATTATTCTTAGTCTAGGGGCGGGGCTATTTTATGGCCTATAGGGATTATTCTTACCCTTGACAACTTAAGCATTTTGTGATACAATGGAGGTATGAAGACAGAGTTTCAGATTCCCAACTGGCAGGCGACTAGCGCCGAACCGACCGCGGCTTTTGCGGTGCAAAAAACGGCGATTAGCGGCAAAACAGTGATTATGCCGGGTCAAGCGACGCGGGAGGCCGTGGTGTCGGAAAACGATATGATACTAGAGATTTTGCGCATTGGCAACGAGGTGGAGGCGCTGAGGGTCAAGAAAATAGGAGAAAAGCATGTTTGGTTTAGCAAAACAACGCGAACGGCTGGTTAACCTAGAAAGCGCGGTGGGAGCGAAGATTTTTGGCGCCTTGCCCGAGGGGCGACGCCGCGAGTTCTTTTGCCACACGCCGACCGAATGGTTTTGGCACGAGGAATGGACCGACGAATACGGTCTCGCCAAGCGGCAAACGGTGCGATATATTGTATCTGGTGGGCAAGTGATCAAAAAGCAAGTTGGGCAGCCGAACACGGTCTTGGCCGGGCCAGAGCTCAAGAACTTCACGCGCGCAACTAGAAAGTATTTGCGCGAGGTGAAACGTGAAATCTACGGCCAATAAAGCTTTTGCTGAGGATGTGATTTACTTGGATCATGCGGCGGCGACACCAGTATCTGGGGCGGCTGCTTTTGCCATGGCGCCGTATTTGGGCGATAATTTTTATAATCCGTCGGCGCCTTACTCTGCCGCGGTGGATGTGCGCGAGGCGTATGAGGCGGCGAGGGGCGAGATTGCCCGGGCGGTCGGCGCAAAGCCGGCTAATATCATTTTGACCGCCGGAGCTAGTGAGGCCAACCAGTTGGCGTTAGGCGGGTTTAAGCGAGTGTTTACCTACGACGACGAGCACCCAAGCATTTTGGCGCACCGAACAGTCGCGGAATTGCGGGCGGGCGAGGTAGAAGTAATTAGCATTTCGTTGGTCAATAGCGAGACTGGTTTGATGCGGGCGGTATCCGAGTTAAAGGCGGCGGCGCAAGCGGTTGGGGCGCTGTTGCATGTGGACGCTAGCCAAGCGGCGGCAACTATCAAGTTGAATGTGGCGCGGCTGGGGGTAGACATGATGACATTAAACAGCGGCAAGATTTATGGCCCCAAGCAGGTGGGGGCGTTGTATGTGCGTTCTGGTTTGGAGCTAAAGCCGCTGGTGCGGGGCGGTGGGCAAGAGTCGGGGCTCCGGAGTGGCACCGAGAATGTGGCCGGTGTGGTGGGCTTTGCCGCGGCTTTGACGCGGGCGCAAGAAGGCGCCGAGACAGAGCGCAAGCGCTTGACAAATCTAAAAAATATATTCAAACAAGAATTTAATTCTTCTCTCGCAAAACAACAGGGCGCTGGCGCCTCATTCTTGTTTGACAATAAGCAGCAAAATGCCGGGTTTTTGATTATTGAAACGGGACTGGATGCCGAGAGATTGGTCTTTGCTCTAGAGGAGCGCGGCGTTTTGGTGGGGACCGGTGCGGCCTGCTCGGCCAGCAAGCGAGAAGTAAGCAAGGTTTTGGGCGGGTCGGCTTTGCGCCTATCTCTTGGTAAGCTTAACGACGAGAAAAATGTGAAAATGGCGGCCAAGATTATCGCCGAGGAGATTTTGCGCGAGCGAAACCGGCGGCATTGGGGCGAGGGTCCCGCGAAGGGCGTAGGCAAGGGCTCTAAAAAGAGCCTAGGCAAGAAAGTGATTGTCGGGCTCTCGGGCGGTGTGGACTCGTCGGTTTCGGCGGCGTTGCTTTTGGAGCAGGGTTACGAGGTGAAGGGCGTGTATATGCGCAACTGGTCGCGCGATTTGCCCGGGATGCGCTGCCCCTGGAAGGAGGACTTGGCGGACGCCAAGCGGGTAGCGACTAAGTTGGGGATAGATTTTGAGGTCTGGGATTTTGAAAAGCAATATTTCCGGCAAGTTGTCAAGACTTTTGTAGACAAGAGCAAAAAGGGCTTGACACCCAACCCGGATATATTGTGTAATGAATGGATAAAATTTAAGGCATTTTTGGAGCGTGCGGAGGCGGAGGGGGCGGACTTGATTGCTACCGGGCACTACGCCAAGATAAAGGACGGCAAGCTGGCTCTGCCGCGAGACTTGACAAAAGACCAAACTTATTTTTTGTATCGGATGCCGCAGGCAGCGCTGGGCAAGACAATTTTTCCGTTGGGCGATTATAAAAAAAGCGCAGTAAAGAAACTGGCGAGCGAGAAAGGGTTGAGGACGGCGGGCAAAAAGGAGTCCATGGGGATGTGTTTTGTTGGCGACGCTGATTTGACCGAATTTTTGGGCCAGTTTATCAGCGAGACGCCGGGCGAAGTGGTGGACGAGGGAGGTCAGGTGGTCGGCAAACATAAGGGTGTGGCGTTTTACACGATTGGGCAGCGGCATGGGTTATATTTGGGTGGCGGCGCGCCGTATTATGTGACCGGCAAAGACGCGGCCAAGAATATAATTTATGTGGCGCGGACGGGTGGGCCAAAAGAGGTGGACGAGTTGGTTTTGGTGGATTGGCATGTCTTGGACGCGGCGTTTGCGAGTGTGGTAAAGGTTGGCGAGGCAAAGGCTGCCGGCATGGCAAAGGTTGGCGAGACGGTAAGCGTCAGGACGCGGCATTTGGGCGAGCTAATCCCGGCTGTAGTAGAGGGCGACTTGGTTGAGGGCGGTTCGGTCAAGATTAGATTGGCGCGACGGTCGCGGGCGACTGCGAGCGGGCAGTCCGTGGTGGTATATACGGCCGCCGGCACTTGCGTAGGCGGCGGATTTGTGGTCTAGCAACGTGGTGGGTCGGCTAGTCGGGCGATAGGTTAGCTAACCATGCGACGGATCGGCGAGATTGGCCTGCAACAAAATCACGCCGATTACCGCCAAGACCACGCCGATAAGATGATAAAGGACCGCTTTGCGGGTGACGGTTTCGCGGCCAAAGACTGGCCAGATTAGCGAAAAGGCGAGGCCAAACCCAAAAGTAAAGAGCAGCCTAGTGACGCTGCCGATCACACTGGCGAGGGCCAGCGGCGCGATAGTGGTGGTAAAGCGCCAAAGACCGTCGGTAGCCACCCGAATCAGATTGCCGCCAATCGCCGAGAGGGTAAACTGGCGTGGGCTGTCCTTCCAGACGCGTTTGAGGCGGCGGCGCCAAGATTTGAGTGTTAGGCCAAGCACAAACGGCAGACTGCCTTTGCCGAGCGCAAACCAGAAAAGTGCTGTCCAAATGCCGTTGCCGGTGAAGAGGTTGGTTTCGGAGGCGCTGACAAAATCGGCGACAAAAATGATGTCCGAGACAACCCAGATGAAAATCGCCAGCAGCATCAGGCCGATCATCCGCGACTCAAATTTGGCGCCGCGCGTACTTTTGGCAAAGACCACCACTCCGGCGGCGCCGAGAATAAAGAGAAAGGCGATGAGCTGGACCCAGGTAATCGCTTGGTTTAAGAACATCACGCCCATAATCAAGGCAAGCACCGGCCCGATTTGGCGGATAATAGTGATACTGGTGGTTTCTTCGTATTTGAGCGCTTTGAAGTAAGGGATGTTGCCGAGCGCGTCCAGCGAGCCGGCCAGAATAAAGAGCAAGGCGTGCCAAAAACCGATGTTTTCTATGCCAAAGACACAGGCGGCAATCAGCATCAGGATGGCGTATGCGAAAATGCTGACGACTTTAAAGACTTCCGGGCGGTTCTTCTTAAAGACGACATCGGCGGCGTAGTTGTCCACAAACCCGCCGATTGAGCCGGCGCCAGCGACAATCAAAACTAATGCGATCCAAAACATAAGCACATTATACGGCTAATGGCGGAGTTTTACAAGCCACACTAGGCCATACGGGCTGTGTTCGGCTCTGTTTCGCCTTTCATGCGCGGCGTGTCTGTGCTATACTGTAAGGGATGAATTATGTAGCGACAGCAATTGCATACTTGAATGGCGCCCCGCACGTTGGCCACGCGCTGGATTTTTTGCTGGCCGATGTTTTTGCCCGCTACCAAAATTCGCGCGGCGAGACTACGTTTTTGCAAACCGGCACGGACGAGCACGGCCAAAAGGTGGCTAATAAGGCAAAAGAGCTTGGCGTGCCGGTGCAAGAGCTCTGCGATCAGAATTCTACAATGTTTAGGGCGCTTTGGCAAGACTTGGGGGCGGAGTATGACTACTTTATCCGCACCACAGATGACGCACACAA
>Ga0099364_10008308_pt1 | contig 14628 bp, 11 predicted proteins | sample TergutTh196P3_FD_73070 | JGI IMG/M metagenome (GOLD analysis project Ga0099364, IMG submission 73070) | Microcerotermes parvus P3 segment gut microbial communities from Pointe-Noire, Republic of the Congo - Th196 P3 | ecosystem: Host-associated > Arthropoda: Insects > Digestive system > Gut ... | reverse complement strand
TATAGCGCGAACGCTGACCATGGGCGACGCCGAACTGGAAGCCCTCACTATAGCGTATTTCACGCCTATTGTCTTTGTGGGGCCGATCATTATGTTCACCATGGGAATGGCGCAGTTCATGCGGGCCGACGGGCATCCGCGCGCGTCGGCCCTGGTGGTTGTAATCGCCAACATAGTCAACTTGGTGTTGGATTATGTCTTCCTGAAGTGGCTGCAACTCGGCATCGCCAGCGCGGGCCTTGCCACTGTGCTGGGCTATGTCGTCGGGGCGCTGGCGCTGCTGCCCTGGCTGCGGTCAACCGCGCGCGGTTTTCGGCTTGCGCTTCCCTCCCGAAAAGATTTTCGTTATCTCGTCGACGTCACGCGAGTGGGAATGCCGCTGGCGTTGACGGAGGGAACCAGTTTTCTGCGCACACTCATATTGAACGGGATGATAGTGTTCTGGCATGGCGGCCTTGGCATGGCGGTCATGACCGTGTGTATGCACTCTATGATACTGACCTACATGTTCGTAGGCGGAACCGCCGACGCCGTCCTGCCCATAGTGGGGACGCTATACGGAGAACGGGATTATTTCGGGGTTCGCAGCGCCATGCGCGACTCCACGCGCTTTTTGATCCTGTCCTGTACCGTCATTGCGGCGCTGCTGATCGCTTTCCCGGCTCAGGTGGGGCGGCTGTACGGAATCCGTTCCCCGGAGGGGATGGCCCTTCTTGTCCCGGCGCTGCGCCTTTACGCCCTCAGCCTGCCTTTTCATGGATTCAATCAAATTCTCCAGAGTTTTTATCAAAGCACCGGACGCGAAAAACTGGCCTCCGTCATGGCTGTCCTCGATGGTTTTGTCTTTGTCGTGATTTTCGCGCTGCTTCTCGCGCCTCGGCATTTGGGCGGGGTCCCGCTGTTGTGGCTGTCTTTTTCCCTTTCGGGTCTGTCGACCACCGGGTTTGTATACGCCGCCGGCGTTTTTTTGAGAAAGGACAAGAGAGTGTCGAAACCCGGAGTTCTTTTGCTCAGGGAGGAGAAGGAGCCGGGAGCTGCCTGGGATGTCACCATTCCCGCGACGACCGCCGCCGCTGTCGGCCTGTCCGAAAAAATTATCGGCTTCTGCACAGCCAACGGCGTTCATGCCTCCGACGCCGGCCGCCTGGGAATAGCGGCGGAGGAGATGGCCGTCAACACGGCGCTGTATTCCGGCAAAACTTTGCAGCATATCGACGTGCTGGTCCGCTGCGCTGAAGAGGCCCTGATCCTTCGCCTGAGAGACGACGGCGCCGCCTTCGACCCCACGACGTACGCCTCTCACGAGGAGGGTTCCGGTTTCATTACGGAGGGTATCCGCCTGGTGAAACAACTGGCGACGAATGTGTTCTACGCGAGGCAGCTTGGTTTCAACGTAACTATTGTCACGCTGCCGCGAAGAACTGCAAATTGCTAGGGAATATCTGTACCTGGTACGCGGGCATGTCCCTGGAGACGCCTGCGGAACGCGTTCCATGAAGTCAGGAACCATGCCGCTTCAAGTGGTATCATAAGCGCGAGGGCTATGTTTGACGACAGAAGCTCCTCGGAGTTAGCCCGCAGGGAGTCCACCGCTATCCGCATGATCGAATAAAAAATCAGCCCCAGGGGCATAAGCACGGGGCGCGGGGGGGGGTGTCCCTGTCCGCGCCGGATGAACCATTTCTCGATGAAAATGAGCGCCGACAAGATTAAGGCGGCCGAAAGCGAATAATAAATCTGCGTCGCGTGCCTGGTCACCGACGGCGCGTCATAGGGGAAATGAAGCGCCAGCGGGAACGCGCTTTCAACGCCGGCGCAGCAGCCTGCCAGGAAACATCCCATACGCCCCAGGGCTATGGCCGAAAAGGCCGGAATAATCGCCGCTTCGCACAGAGCGAAGAACGATACCCCGCCGCTGCGCCGGCATATCACAAGCGTAACGGCAATAGCCCCCAAAATGGCGCCCTTCTCGGAAAGCCCGCCTGCGTTAACGTCGAAAATCAGAGACGGGTTGTTCCAGTAATCAGAAAAATTCCAAATATAATCTACGGAGGACGCGCCAAGCAACATTCCCAGGAAGCCCCAGGCTATTACCCTCCGCCCTTCGCCGTCGTCGATTCCATAAAGAGCCATGCGCCCGATTGTCCAGCGCAAAGCCAAAGACAACGCCGCGAACCAGACCACATAGTAAGTATCAATCGGAATGTTTCCGATACGGAATAAAACCGGGAACAAATAAATATTCCTCTTACCGCCGGTAACGGACTCGCGCCCGTCCGCTTTCCATACGGTCCGCCGCTTTTAATTTGGGCATTATGACCACTTTGCGGTCAGGGGATTCCCCAACCGATTGCGTTTCCACGTCGGCGCGGTCTTTCAGCGTCGTGTGGATCACCCAGCGTTCCCAACTGAGCATAGGCTCAAGACGCAACGGCGCGCCGCGCTCTATGACTTTCCGCGCCGAGGCTTCCGCCAGGCGTTCCAGGCTTCGCGTGCGGCGCTCTCTGTATCCTCCGGAGTCCAGCCTGATTCTGGGTTCTTCCTTCAGGGGGCGCAGCGCCAGATTCAGCAGGTACTCCATCGCTTTCAGCCCGTCGCCGTGGCGTCCGACGATAATATCCGAGTCAGGCCCTTCGAGAGTTATCATGTATTCATTGTCCTGGAGGCATGGCGTCATTTTGAGTCCCATAAGCTCAAACGTTTCGGATAAAAAAGCGCGGCTTTTGAGCAGCAACAGGGGCTTTTGGGGTTCTATCCGCACTTTCAGCTTCCTGCCGAACAGCCCGAAAAAACTCTTTTCCTCGTTTACTACCTCCGCTTTCAAATCGTCTGACGGTACGCCCCATTTTTGGGAGGCTTGACTCAAAGCGTCCTCTATCGACGCCGTCTCAAAAACAAGATGCATGTCATTTTCCACGGTTTTTTACCTCTTTTCGTTATCCCGCTTCTTTATGCGTGGGCTTTTCCTGCAACAAAACGGGTTTTTTCTGCATCTCCACACTTGTTTTGCGCATGACAAATACCTGAGACACCACTCCGATTAAAGACGAAACACCCCAGTAAAGCAGCACGCCGCCGGGAAGGCTAACGCATATAAAGGTCATAAACAAAGGCATGAACCAGTTCATCATCGCCATTTGGGGGTTGCCGGACGACGCGAGGCGCTGCTGGTACCACGTCAAAAAGGAGATTACCATTAAAAGCACGGTGTTGGGCAGCCACATCCCCATGTTGGAGAACAAAAGCGGCAGGTTTGTCATGGCGGAAAAAATTACCACCATAAACCCTAACTGCGGGTTGAGAATATAATGTCCTGTCGCCTCGTTCAGCACCTTGATTGGAATCTTCTCAAACGTGGCCGGGTCCACCAGGTTAATGGCCTCCGCGATCATCGTCAGAATCGAGCCGTCAAGGTGGATAGTCAGAAACGTCGCGTTTGGGAAACCGTGCCTTGACAGCACGTTGTAAAGCAGGATGAATATGGGAAGCTGTATCAGCAACGGCAAGCAGCCGGAAGCCGGGTTGACGTTGTTTTCTTTGTAGAGTTCCATGACCTTTTTGCTCTGCGTTTCTTTGTCTTCGGCGTATTTTTCCTGTATAACTTTCATGCGGGGCTGCAGTTCCTGCATCTTTTTCATGCTGTCCATCTGCTTTTTGGTAAGAGGATGCATCGCAAGCCTCACCAGAAGCGTAAGGCCAATGATAGCAAGCCCCCACGAATTTGTTATGCCGTGTATCCACGTCAAAATCCACATCAGGCCGTCCCCGGCCATTCTCCACAAAGCTCCCAAAAAAGTCACCGTCCTAAGAACTTGATTTACTTATTTTCAACTCTGTCCGTTTCCGCGGGGGCGGAGGGTCGTAACCTCCCTCGTGCCAGGGTCCGCATCGGACAAGGCGTTTGACCGCGAGCCACGCGCCTTTGAAAAAGCCCCACTCGGTCATCGCCAGAATAGCATACTGCGAACAACTGGGGTAAAACCGGCAGCGCGCTCCCAGCAGAGGGGAGACGCATTTCTGATAACCCCGGATCAGCAAAACCGAAACACGCACGGCAAAGTTCATACCGGCCGGAAGCGGATTTTATTTCCACATGGCGCCGGGCCAGTCAGGTTTCAACAGTCCGTTTTTCCTCAAGACACGCGCCATATCATAATAAATTTCATTTGACTTGGAACAAAGGGCCTTGTCCTTGAGGGACGCCACCACGGTCACGTTAGGAAACACCCAAGGACTGAGCCTCCGAAAGGCTTCCCGCAAAACGCGTTTGCCCCGGCTGCGCACATGAGCCTTGCCCTGCCGCCTGCCTACCGCGTATCCAACGCGAACCCCCGCCGGCGCTTGTGTTCCGGTTTCCCTTAAAAACAACAACCGCACCAGCTCTCCTTGTGCGCGAAGGCCGGTGCGGAATATCAGATCAAACTCCCACCCTTTTTTTATCGTTAGGCCGTTGACAGGCACTTACGGCCCTTTCGCCTTCTGTTGCGTAAAATCGCGCGTCCCGTTGGCGAAGAAGAACGGGCGAGAAATCCAATCTTTCTCTTACGCGGTCTTCGGTGAGGTTGAAAGGTTCCTTTTCTCACGGAATATAAACCTCCTCATACATATGTCAAGCGTCGGTAGTATAGCATACGCATATATTTTTGGCAAAAACTCTCATCACTGTTCCATATTTTTTAAGCCTTTTTAGCTTTTTTAGCCTTTTTCTTTCCCGCCTCGCGTGAGGCCAGTTCTTCCATGTATTCTTTCAGGTATCTCGACGTGTGGCCCTTGTTGGAATTAGCTACTTTTTCCGGAGTTCCCTCGGCGACAATACTGCCGCCGCCCTCTCCCCCCTCGGGGCCAAGGTCGACGATGTGGTCGGCGGACAGAAGAACGTCCAGGTTGTGCTCGATGAACACCACCGTACTGCCCTGGTCCACCATGCGATGGACGATTTCGAGCAGTTTCCGCACGTCCGTGTAAAAAAGCCCGGTCGTCGGCTCGTCCAGCAGGTAAAGAGTCTTTCCGCCGAAGCGCTTCGCCAGTTCCTTCGAGAGCTTCACCCTCTGGGCCTCGCCCCCCGACAAGGTGAGGGCCGACTGCCCCAGGCGGATGTACCCCAACCCGGCGTCCTGGATCAGGCGCAGCTTCGACGCTATCCTCGGGATGTCCGCGAAAAATTCAACGGCCTCGCCCACCGTCATGCCGAGCACGTCGGCGATGGATTTGTCCTTGAAACGGACTTCCAGCGTCTCGTGGTTGTAGCGGGTTCCGCCGCAGACCTCGCAGTCCACGTATATGTCCGGCAGGAAGAGCATGGATACCCTGACGGATCCGGCCCCGCCGCAGGCCTCGCAGCGGCCTCCTTTGACGTTGAAGCTGAACCGCCCCGCCTTGTAGCCCCGAATTTTGGCCTCTGTCATCTCGGCGAAGAAGTCGCGGATCAGCGAAAAAACGCCCGTGTAGGTGGCGGGGTTGGAGCGGGGAGTGCGCCCTATGGGGCTTTGGTCCACCAGGACTACGTTATCGAAGCCCTCGCCGCCGACGATAGCCTTGTGCTGCCCCGGACGCTCGCGGAAGTCGCGGTCAAGCAGGCGCTTCATGCCTTTGTACAGCACGTCGTAAACAAAACTGCTCTTGCCCGAGCCCGACACGCCGCAGATACAGGTAAAAACCCCCTTGGGGATTTTTACGTCGATTTTTTTCAGGTTGTGATGTTCAGCGCCTTCCACGGCGAACCAGCCGTCAGGCTCCCGCCGGTTTCCGCGGGCGACGATTCCGGACGCCTCTCCCCGAAGGTAAGGGCCGGTCAGCCCGTCGGTCTTGAGAACGTCCTCGTAGGTTCCGTGATACGTTATTTCCCCTCCGCGCTCACCCGCGGCAGGCCCCATCTCGATAAGCGCGTCGGCGGACTTCATCGTTTCCCGGTCGTGCTCGACAACGACCACCGTGTTGCCGAGGTCGCGGATGGACTCCAGCGCCATGACCAGGCGCTCCGTGTCGCGGGAATGTAAGCCGATTGTCGGCTCGTCCAGGACGTACAGCACGCCGCTGAGCTTCGAGCCTATCTGCGTCGCCAGCCTCATCCTCTGGCTTTCGCCGCCTGAAAGGGTGTCCGCGCGCCGCAAAAGGGATAAATATCCGACCCCCACCTCGACCAGAAAATCCAGGCGCTTTTGAATTTCGGCCGTCACCTGCTCCACAATGCGCGCGTGAGTTTTTCCCAGCTTAAAATTTTTCGTGACCTTGGCCAGCTCATCCACCGGCATCGCCAAAAGCGCCCCTATGCCGTAGCCTCCGACCTTGACGTTGAGGGCCTCGGGACGCAGCCGCAGCCCGTTGCAGGACGCGCAGGCATCCTCCACCCGGTAGGGGGAGAGTTCTTCCATGACGGCCTCGGACTCGGTATCGCCCCAGCGGGCCTCCAGCCAGTTCAGCAGCCCTTCGTAGCGCCCCATGTACTGCCGGTCGAAAATGCCCCCGTTCATGAGGACGCGGTCGTCGTTGCCGTACAGGATGAAATTTTTGACGTCTTGAGGCAGGTCTTTGTACTTCGGCGAAAGATCCCAGTTATATTTTTTCGCGAAAAGGGCGATTTTCGTAAGAAAGTACGGCTTAGTCTTCCACGGTAAAATCGCTCCTTCCTCAAGGGCGCGGTCGGGGTCTATTGAAAGCTCCTCCGAAAAATGCTCGTGGCTGCCGAGTCCGGCGCAGTCGGGGCACGCGCCGAACGGGTTGTTGAACGAAAACAGGCGCGGCTCGATTTCCGGCATCGTCACATCACAGCCCGCGCAGGCGTAGTTCTCCGTCATCACGCGCTCCTTCTCGTTTTCCGGGGCGATCAGAACGTAACCGCTGGAAAGGCGGAACGCCGCCTCTATGGACTCCGCGATACGGCTCCGGCGGTCTTCCGAGACCTTCAGGCGGTCGATGACGACCTCAATGCTGTGCCGCTTCTTTTTATCCAGTTCTATGTCCTCTTCCAGCCACAGTACGGCGCCGTCCACCCGTACGCGCGTATAGCCCTTCTCGCGCGTCTGGGCGAATAAGTTTTTGAACTCGCCCTTTTTGCCGCGCACCAGCGGAGAGAGGATTTCCACGCGTTTTCCCAGGTCGTTCTGGAAGATTAGCGTCATTATCTCGTCAATTGAGTGCCGTATGACGGGTTTGCCGCACTGCGGGCAGTAGGGCGTCCCCACTCGGCCGTAGAGCAGGCGCAGGTAGTCGTAAATTTCCGTGACGGTTCCCACGATGGAACGCGGGTTGTGCCCCGTCCCTTTTTGTTCGATGGATATGGCGGGGGAAAGACCCGATATGTCGTCCACGTCGGGTTTTTTCTGCATCCCGAGGAACTGCCGCGCGTAGGCTGAAAGCGACTCCACGTAGCGGCGCTGCCCCTCGGCGTACAGCGTGTCGAACGCCAGGGACGACTTGCCGGAACCGGACGGTCCGGTGATGACGACCAGTTTTCCGCGCGGAATGTCTACGCTCAAGTTTTTGAGATTGTGTTCCCTCGCGCCTTTGATACTTATGAATTCGGTCAATACAAAAACTCCCGGATGATTTTTTTAGGTTAAACTAATTATACGATACGCGCGCAATTTCATTAAGGTACAATATGATTTGCCGGCCGCGCAAAACGCGCTGAGCTTACCCAACTCGCAAAATCACAAAAAAGCGGCGGCACGGAAAGGAGCAATAACGCCATGCGATGCACAGGAACCACCGTACGCGGCATACGTATGCCCATCGTCCGCAAAGGGGACAACCTGATCGAAATCATCACGGAGTACCTGCTTTTTGCGGCGGAGAGCGAGCCGTTTCATTTCAAGGACCGCGACGTCGTCGGCGTCACCGAGTCCTTTTTCGCCCGGAGCCAGGGGAACATTGTCTCCATTGACGAAGTGGCCGAGGACGTCGCCCGCAAAGTCCCGAAGGGAGACATTGCCGTCGCCTTCCCCATTCTCAGCCGAAACCGCTTCTTGCCCATGCTGAACGGAATCGTGAAAGGTATTCCGGCCCCAGGTAAAATTCGCATATACACGTCCTACCCGTCCGACGAGGTAGGGAATCGCATCATCGACCCGGCATCCTTTTACGAGCGCAAATCCAAGCTGGCTTCGGAGTGTTTCGACGAGTCAACGTGGGAAAAAACGTTCGGGCGGTATAAACACGCCTTCACGGGCGTAGATTACGTGGAGCTTTACCGCGGCCCCGACCCTGACCGCATAGAGGTATGGTTCACCAACAACCCGCTCGACATACTGAAACGCGACCGCAACGTCCTCATAGCGAGCATACACGCCCGCGCCATGCACCGTGACATCCTGAGCAAGGGGGGCGCGAATTGGCTGTGCGACCTGACAGAGATCTGCAACGCGCCCATTCACGAAGGCTCGGGGTACAACCCCGACTACGGGCTTCTGGGTTCCAACTACTCCAGCGACTCTACGCTGAAACTGTTCCCGCGCGACTGCAAAGCCTTCGTCAACGAATTGCAGGCCGCGCTTCTCCGCAAGACCGGAAAAAACATGCAGGTGCTCATATACGGCGACGGCGCGTTCAAAGACCCCGTCTGCGGTATCTGGGAACTGGCGGATCCGGTGGTGTCCCCCGGTTACACAGACGGGCTTGAAGGCACGCCCAGCGAGATCAAATTGAAACTCGTGGCGGACAGCGCCGGCAACGCTACCGCCAGCGAAGCGCGCCGGGCCGTCGCGCAGGCCATCGAGGCCAAGCGCGGCTCCGCCCACGCTATAGACGCCAAGCTGTCGCTCGGAACCACCCCGCGCCGCTACCCCGACCTGCTCGGCTCCCTCTGCGACCTCGCCTCCGGTTCCGGCGACAAAGGAACCCCGGTAATACACATTTCCGGGTACTTCGACAGCTACATAGACGAGTAGCGCGGCCTACTTTCCGCGCTTCCCGCGGCGTATAATCCTGCCCAGCCCAAGCGCCCCTTCAAACAGGAGATAAAGAGGCACGGCCAGCATGACCTGGGAGACGACGTCGGGCGGCGTCAGGAGGGCAGCCGAAAGGAAGATCAGAAAAATTGCGTGGGGGCGGCTGCGCGCTGCCTGTTCGGCGGAAACTATCCCGGACACTATAAGCGCCAGAAGCCCCAACGGAAGCTGCAGCAGCAGCCCCGCGGCGATCATCAGGCCGAACAGAAGCGACAGGTATTCCCTGAGGCTCCACAGCGACTCTACCCCGTCCCCCGCGCCGAAGGACAGGAAGAACCCGAAGACTACAGGGGCCATGAAGCGATAGCATAGCCCGGCCCCAAGCAGGAAAAGAATGGGAACGATGAAGAGAACGGCAAACGCGTAGCGGTGTTCGTTGCCGCGCAGGCCGGGCCATAGAAACAGCCCCGCCTGCAAACAGAAAAAAGGCGCGGTGAAAACCGCGCCTGTCCACGCCGAAAGGCGCATGTATGCCATAAATTTCTCAGCCGGGGCGAAGGTGTAGAGTTTTACCTGAAAGACGTCCAGCGGCGCTGTCAGAAACGCGGCGATATAAGAGGAAAGAACAAAGGCCGCGACGGCGGCGGCGAAAAAAACAACCAGCACGGCAATGACGCGCCGGCGCAGTTCCGCCAGGTGTTCCACCCACTCGTTTGTATTATTCAGGCTCATCCTCGCGGGACGAAGTTTTCTCTGTCCCGTTGAGCGCCGACTTGAACTCGCGTATGGCCTTGCCGGCGGCGCGCCCCATCTCCGGCAGGCGCTTGGGCCCGAACAACACCAGAGCCAGCACGATCAAAAGGGCAATCTCGCCCATACCAAGGTTCATTGCTCACCCCCCCTTTTATACGGTAAATTTCGACGTTATACCCCGCAGGTTATAAGCCATTTCCGCCAGGTTCTGGCTCGATTTGGCAATTTCGTCAATGCTGGCGGCCTGCGTCTTAATTTCTTCGGATATTTCCCCTACTTCCGCGGCGTTGTGCTGGGTTACGCTGCTGATTTCCTGAATAGACTGGTTGAGCACGGAGCTTGCGGAAACCAGATCTCCAATATAGTCGGATATTCGTTTTATCTGCGCGGACAGAGAATTTATCCCGGCGGCGATTTTGGCGAAAGTATCGCCTGCGGCGTTTACCACGTCAACTCCGGCCTGTACGCCCTCTTCTCCGGTAGTTATGGCCGTTATGGCGTTGTCCATATTATGCTGGTTATGGGTTATCAATTCGCCTATCTGCTTTGCGGCAAGGTTTGAGCTTTCGGCCAGCTTTCTGACCTCCTCGGCGACAACCGCAAAACCTTTGCCGTGTTCACCTGCCCTGGCGGCCTCTATCGCGGCGTTCAAAGCCAAAAGGTTTGTCTGCCCGGCAATTGACGAGATGAGGTTTACAATTTCGCTGATTTCATTGGACCCTTTGGCCAGTTCGTTGACAGCGGCGTGGACGGCGGCGGAACCTTCGCCTATCTGCTTCATCTGAATAACCGCCCGCTCAACAGCCTGCTTGCCGTGCGTCGCTTCATCGGAAGTGTTTACGGCAAGGCCGAGGATTTCCTGAGCCACCTCCAGCGCCTGGCTGGTGTCCTTTGACATGTTTTCGGATATATCCACTATACGCTTGGCCGAAGCCGCCTGTTTACCCGTGCCCGCCCTGACCTCGGCAACGTTCTCGCTTACCAGCGCGCTCAACGACGCGCACTTTTGAGAGCCGGCCGTCAATTCCTGGCTCGAGCCGGAGACTTGTTCGGCCTGGTCCTGCACTTGTATGATAATGTCGTGTATATTATGCCGCATATCCAAAAAACATTTCGCCAGTTGGCCGACTTCATCGTTGGAGGTTATATCCACCTGCCGCTCGGTCAAATCGCCTTCGGCTAAAAACATGAACTGGTCGCGGATGACTGAGATGGGCCTGGAGATGTTGCCGCTGAGAAAAAGCGTGAATATTGTCGCCAGAATAACAAACAAAACCGACATGGTCAGCATAGCTCTGGTCAGTAGATTTAACTCCTCCATGACCTCGCTTTCAGGAGCCATTACCGCTAACGTCCACCTCTGCCCGCCGGCCAGGTTTACCGGAGAAAACACGCCGAACTGAGACAATCCGTCGGCAAAAACAAAACTTCCATAGACGGGGGTATCTGTGGATTCGAGGGATTTTTGGTACAGCCCGATCATCTCACTGCTGAGTTCGGCATTTCTAAAGCCTAAGGAAGGATCGAGCCTTCTCTCGTTGAGATTCAATTTCCAAACGGTTTCAGGCAGCCTGGGGTTGCCGAGAACTCTTCCGACGCTGTCCAGAAGGTATCCGTATCCCGTATTCTTAAACTTTATAAGTGAAAGAAACTCCGATAGTCTTTCAAGGTTGTAGGTCGCCGCCAGGACGCCGTTCAGTTTTCCATCATAAATGACAGGCACGGCAAGCGGAACCACGGGATTTCCTCTAGCCCTGGAAATAACCACTTGGCCGACATACGGCTTTCCCGTTCGCAGCACCTGTTGGACATAATCGCGATCTCCATTGTCAAAGGGCTCGACATCGTCCCACCTCATAGCCGACCCATCCGGCCAAACGAAAAGTATGGTGTCAAAAACTCCCAGCCGTTGATGTGTTTCACGCATGGCTTCAAGAATTTGTTCTCTGTTTTCCCCGGTTCTGACCCGCTGCAGGCTTGCCAAAAATGAAATCTGCGTCATCATTTCGTTAACATGCGCCTGGAGCCTGTGTGCATAGTCCAGCGCAATCGCGTCAATGGCGCTTTCGACGTTTTGCGTAATGCCTCTTCTCGCAAAATAATAGCCGGTTGCCGACAACGCCGTAAAGGATATAAGGAAAAAAGTTACCAGCACAACGATCAACTTAGCCCGGATACTTTTGAATTTCACGGCATCCATCCCCTCCTCGTCAATAACGCCACCTTTTTATGATAGCATTACCTCCTAAAATGGGAAACCGTCGCCGGAAAAGAACCCTCCTTGCGAGGTATTCTCTTCTTCCTCAACCGACGGGCGCATTCCCGGGGTAGAAACCTGAGGGGTGACACCTGTTATCACAAACGCCCTCGGTTCCACGGGACAGACGTGGAAACAGCCTCCGCACCCTATGCAGTATTCAGGCTCAAGCACGGGCATGGTCAGCGGAGAGTCCGAATTTATGGGCTTCATCTTAAGCGCGCGGGCAGCGCAGACCTCCGCGCAGGCCCCGCAGGCTTCCCCTTTCGTGAGGGCGACGCATCTGCTCACGTGCAGAGCTACCAGGGCAATGCGCGTCCGCTGCTTCATTCCGGGGGGGAGGCGCAGGGCGTGGGTCGGACAGACATCCAGGCACTCAGTGCAGTTATACTGGCAATACCCTCGCGTGTAATCCAGTCTGGGAAACGGGCCGTCGCCAAACCGGATGATCCCCGCCGGACAAGCCGCGGCACAGGCCTGACAACCGGTGCAATTGGCTAAAAACCAATCGGCGTCTTGCGCGCCTGGCGGCATGATGAAAGGCATGGGACCGGAACCGCGTCCTTTGCCTGCTCCCCAGGGAAACGCCCTGCGTGCGGGCAAAAACGCCGCGCCGCCCAAATAAACCGCCCCCGCCAGCCAAGCCAAGGCGTCCCCGCTTTTCCGAAGGAACACCCGCCGCTCCGCCTTTTCGGCGGGCAAAGCGGTTCCGTATTCGAGAGCGCCGACGGGACAGTTCCCGGCGCAGTTCAAACAGAGGACGCAACGGGAACTGTCCAGAAATTTGTTTTTGGAGTCAATACAGTTCATTGGGCAGAACCGCTCGCACTTGCCGCAGGAATTACAGACGCCCTTTCTCAGGCGCATTCCGAACGGCGCCACGGAGGCAAAGGCCCCCAGCAGCACTCCGACGGGGCACCAGTCGCAGAACCGCCGCCCTCTCACGGCCGCCAGGGCAAGTATGAACGCGAACATGGCCAGCATTGCCCATATAGTGGGAGTTATAGATGCCGCGCCCTCGGAGATAAGCATGTAAACGCCCCGCACACCGCGCCCGAAGTTTGAAATCGGATCCATCGCCAGAAAAAGCGTATGCGCGGCGAAGACAATTCCTAACCCCGTCAGGACAGGCGCAATATACCGCAAGCGCCAGGGAGATATAAACCGCGTTGGCCCGGCAACCATTCGGCCCGCTTTCCAGACACCCTCCTGCAGCGTACCGAAAGGACAGAGGACGGAACAGTACCACCGCCCCGCAAGCGCGGCGCTCGCCAAAATCGCCAGGACAGTAAAGCCGAACACGCCTCCCCGTATCAGGGCGCTTGTAAATTGGGAACTTGTCAAAACGATACGTATGCCGCTCCATTGCAGGAGCGATGAAACATATACGCAAAAGAAAAGCGCCAGCACCCCAAAAGCCAAAAATAGACGTACCAGGGAAAGCACGCGGTACGCCGGACGTTTTGGATTCACAAGCATGATTTACGCCATGTCTATCTCTATCCGTTCAATGTTGAGCTGCGCCAGATCGATTTTTCCGAAGCCCGCCTCCGCGGCGAGCCGGATATGCCCGACGTCCGAAGGCTCACGCTCCAGCATCCTCGCCGCCGCGGCGTCGGCGGCCACGATGTCGGGAGAGATAATCTGCGCGTTCATCGCGGCGACATCGCTGCTCGAACCTCCCCTTGGGCCGTGCCGGGTAATGACGCGGTACGCGTCCACAACGTTCAGATTGGGGGTTCGCACGTGCAGGAAATCGGCGATACACGCGTGGAGTCCTTTGGAGTGATATTCACGGCGATTCCAGACGCAGCCCATCAGGTTCTTTATGGCAATGCTGACGCCTGTGCCGCCGTGGTGCTTCAGCACGGGAACGTTGATAAAAACGTCGTTGTCCAGAAGCGTTTCGTGTACCTGCACAGTTTTCAGCACTGTGCCGTTCAAGTTAACTTGCCGATAGAACCTGACGTCATGCGATTCGGCATAAACCACGCTATTTTCTCTGCCTGCCTCCCTGCCCGCTTCCCTGATGGCTTCACCGATACCGCTGACTCTCAGCGTGCGTTCCCAGTACTCGATGGAGTGATCCATCACGCTGACGCGTCTGGCCCCAGCCTCAAGGCAGTGCCTGATAATCCGCGCTACAAGCGCGGGAGGTGTATTGGCGGCTCCATCCGCCGTCACGTCCCAGGAGATGTTGGGTTTGATAAGCACGGTCTGCCCGGATTTTACAAAACGCTTCATTCCCCCCAGCGCCTCGATACCTCTGTCGAACATCGCCTCGGGAGAAGGGCCTTTCAGGGCCACCAAGTCGGGCAACGGCCCATTGAGATCGGCTCCCTCGGCCAACGCTCCAGCCATCAAGCCCCTGGGAAGGAAAAGAGCGCCGGCTCCCAGCCCCAAAGACAGTGATTTTTTCAGAAATTCACGTCGTTCCATCCGTATTCCCTCCCATATTATTTTATTTCAACATAACATTTGCGTAACAACCTATATAGCAAATTACTTACATTCCGTCTCTCTCCCGCAATTATAACGCATACTCGGTAAAACTTAACAAGCTATGCCTCATGTTCACAATCCAATTTTAGGGGTTTTTCAGGCAGGACAAACGCAGGCAGGGCAAACGCATCAAACAGCAGAAATAACTTTCAAGAGATAGTTATCATCCCATCCCGCTTTTAAGCGTCTGCCTCTTATACTGGCCTTTGACGACGTATCTGCCTTTACGAG
>Ga0099364_10008307_pt1 | contig 14628 bp, 11 predicted proteins | sample TergutTh196P3_FD_73070 | JGI IMG/M metagenome (GOLD analysis project Ga0099364, IMG submission 73070) | Microcerotermes parvus P3 segment gut microbial communities from Pointe-Noire, Republic of the Congo - Th196 P3 | ecosystem: Host-associated > Arthropoda: Insects > Digestive system > Gut ... | reverse complement strand
GGCGTCTTTCGACGATCCCTCGATGATCTTCTAATAACCTCCGGTGATATTGTTGTTGCGTTACCGGCATACACTTGTTACGCCGATGGTAAAAGTTGTTACGCCGGCGGCTCGTGTTGTTACGCTGCCGGCAATAAACAAAACACACCGATGATCTTGACAAAACGCCATAGCTTCCGTGAGTATCCCCCGTGCGCGGATTTTTTCGCCCGCCCCGCAATTTCTGATGCCCGGACGACAAGTTTTAACGCGCAGAGGGATTATGCGGGGGAGAAAGTGCAGAATGCAGAATGCAGAGTGCAGTTGAGTAAATTCATCGACCTGATTGTGACATAACGATTTCGACAAGAGGCATAGTTGTATAAACTGTCCCATAGTACCCGATTACAATTCCTGATAATAAAAATAGTATTGCATAAAATATTTTTTTGTTACGGAGGTACAAGTCATTTTCTACTTTACTAGCTTCAACCAATAATTTGTCGCTCCCCATTAAAAAGAATATTGCGGAGTAATATGTTGCAGCAGGCAAGATAATCCATGTAATTGTACCGTAAAGGAAAAGAACAACGGTAAAAGATTTTAGAAATGTAAGAAGGTAAAATATTGTATTATAAAATGGCATCGCTTGCTCTAAGAAAGGCATTTCAGTTCCTAGAAACCCTGGTAAAGTATGTGGTTTCTGAATTTGTTCCTTAAAACTAACACTTTCAACGATATTTCCATTTTTAATATCATATATCATGGCAAAAACCAGCCATACTGTCATAAAAACAAGGAAAGTTATTACAATTCGTTTATCTGAGCGTTTCATTGAATCTTAACCTCGATAAAAATTTAAAAGGCGTACAAGGTATTCAGATAACCGCTAAAGATTATCTGATACCTTGTTCGCAGGAGATATTACGGAATCAAGCTAGTATTTTGATGAGTTATCCTCAAAAGTTGTGTATGGTTGAAAAGTAGGGGCGGTATTGGCGTGACCGCCCTGCCACTTTGCACTCTGCACTCCATATTTACAACTGGCCACTCACCCCTTCTGCGACCATCTTGCAGGCAAAATTAAACGTTACGGCCACTTGGCCGTCGGTGGTCACTTTGGCTTTCATGAAAAACACGTCTTTCATCCGGTCGGTCAACGTGACCTGCATCAACACTTCGTCGCCGGGACGAACCATCTGGCGGAACTTGACGTCGTTCATCCGCCCAACAACCGGCACACTCCGGCGGTCACGCTGTGACCGCCCGGTCATTCTTTCCGAAGCGTCGTGCGTTTCCCTGAAAAATTTCGACAGGAAAATCGCTCCCGCCTGCATCGCCGCTTCGCACAGAATCACGCCCGGCGTGAGCGGATAGTGTGGATAATGCCCCGCAAAGAAAAACTCTTGGCCGTCAAAGGTCTTTTTGCAGACGATCCCGTTCTCGTCCCAACGCACGATTTCATCGACAAAAAGGAACGGGGCTCGGTGCGGTATCGCGTCGAGGATTTGTTGTGGATCGGTCATTGGTAGTGTCAGGGGTGAGGGATGAGGCAGGGCTAACGCATGAAATTATTGAATTGGTGTAAGCTGATACTTGAAGATTTGCTCAACTGCTCATTTTCCCATTCATGGAGGGTTTATGAGCGAACTCACGAAATCTGCGAAAGCCAGGAAGATTCAAACAAACGTCATTGATCAACACAACACGCCGGAGGAAATCCTTGCCGGCATATACCGATTCCGCGAATGCTTCCTGACCCGGCCAGGCAGGCTCTTCCGGCATCGTGTCCAGGTACGTCACATTGTCATGCGTCGCCGCGCCGGTCATGCCATAACCCCGAATAAGCTTGAATTCCCCGTCCGCCACAACGTGATCTTTGAAACCAAAGTGCGTCAAAGGCCAGCCCGACCGGCGTTGGACTTGCGTTCTTTTTCGCGAACCTTGTTGAGTTACTCACGAAAAATTTCCCCATCGACGAGCGTGTTGAGCTGGGGAAGAAAATTGCTGATCTCGTAAATTTTGCCGAGTTGCGTTTCGAGATCGAAGAATCCGAATTGTCCTTTGATTTTGGCCATGATCGTCTGACGAAAGGATGGTGCTGAAGAGCGTCACATCACACGAAAAATATTTTAACGACATTGAGCAGTTTGTCGAGAGGAAAAAATAAAAACACAAGGGAATGCAGGAGATTTTCAGAGGTGACCTGCTGATATTTGGCATTTTTTGCTAAAAGCCTTGCCATATCCCCCCCAACCCGGGAGTCGCAATCGCAAGATTGCGTAACAATGTCGCAATCATAAAATTTCGGCTCTGTTTCTTTCCTCTGCTCCTGGTTTGCGGTATAATTGAGAAAACATTCCTTGACCCCATCACCCCCATCACAACCCGGAGGCAGAATCATGTCCGATTTCATTTCCCAAACATCACATCCATCATTCACTTCGTCACCGACAACGCGTCGGAATTTTTTGAAAACTTCCGGCCTTGTTGCCGGTTTGGCCACAGGAGCGGCATTGTCGCCGCTACGGGTTCATGCTGCGGAAAACAGCACGATCAAAGTTGCGCTGGTCGGTGCCGGTGGTCGTGGTCGCGGTGCGGCCGTCAACGCCCTTTCGACCAAAGCCCCGCTTTCGCTCGTGGCCATTTCCGATGTGTTCGATGATCGCATGACACCCAGTGCCGAAGCTCTGGCGGCACAGTTCGCGAATTCGCCCGGCCGTGTCGATCTCCCCAAGGAACGACGTTTCACCGGATTTGACGGCTTCAAAAAAGCCATCGACTGTCTCGACAAGGGCGATGCCGTCCTGTTAGGCACCTGTCCCGGTTTCCGTCCGACACATGTGGAATACGCCGTCAAAAAAGGCGTTCACGTTTTCATGGAAAAACCTTTCGCCACCGATTCGCCCGGTACGCGACGCATCCAGGCGGCGGCAAAACTGGCCGATGAAACGAACGTCAAAATTGCCTGTGGTCTTATGTGGCGTCATTGCAAAGCGAGGCAAGAGGCCATTGCTCGTATTCACGACGGGGCCATCGGCGACCTGATCCACCTGCGCGGTTTCCGTATGCACGGCCCTTATTACCTGCCTGCACCGCCGCGACCGGACGAAAATGACATCGAATATCAGGTGCGGCATTTCCACGGCTTTGACTGGGCGGGCGGCAACATTTTCATCGACTATTGCATCCACAACATCGACGTTGCCTGCTGGACCAAGGGTGCCTGGCCGGTTTCCTGTATCGCGATGGGCGGTCGGAGCAGACCGTTGCAGGGTCAGGCGTATGACACCTATTATCACGAATATACCTTTGCCGACGGCACACACTTGACCTCACACGGACGGTATTGTAACAATTGTTTCGACATGTACAGCGATTTCGCACATGGCACAAAAGGCTCGGCAGTGTTGATGGACAATCTCGGCCAGGCGAAAACGCGGCTGTACTCCGACAACACGATGCGCAGCGAGAGCCTGACTTGGGCGTTTCCCGGAACGGAACCGAATCCCTATCAGGTGGAAATGGACCTGTTCTTCGACGCGATTTGCAACGACAAGCCGTACAACGAAGGTCACCGCGCCGCCGAGGCCAACTTCGCCTCACTGCTTGGTCGTGCGGCGTTGAACTCGGGGCAAATTGTCACTTGGGATCAGGTTGTCAACTCCGAACTGACATTGTGTCCCGACATTGACACGCTGACATTCGAAAGCAAAGCCCCCGTCCAACGCGATGCCGAAGGCAAATATCCCTACATCATACCCGGAGAAAGTATTGCATTTTAACCGGGACTTTCATAAGATTTTCAAGATGATTAGGATTTGATGATTGCCATTTGTTATGAGTAATTATCCCCCGGCAAAGCCGGGGGTTTTCCCTAGTGGTCTGTCAATGCTAAAACTTGATGTTGATCAAAAAGGTAATAATTTTAGTTTTCCAGTACTTTAATTAACAAAGTCCAGAATGTTTGTAAACTCAGTCAACATCAACTTTTAGGCTTGACGCTTCAATAGGTATTCCGTCCGAAATGGTCGGATTGCGGTGGAGTGAGGTCAACTGGGAAACCGGACGGTTCATTGTCCACTCCCCAAAAACAGAGCGGAAGGGGAAGGCCAAACGCTTTGTCCCGATTTTTGATTTGCCAAACTTGCCACTACGGAAGTATTTTGACGAAGCGTTTTTTGAAAATACTATCGAAAATGAAGACAGAATTTTTCCATAAATCAGCGATAAAAAATCAATGGGTTCTTGGATTAAGAAATTGGCCGCATGTGCCTGCATCGTCCTTTGGAAGAAACCTTTTCACAATATGTGTGCCAGTTGCGCTACAGAATTGCAAGACATTTTTCCGTCCAAAGTTTGTGCGGGGTGGTTGGGGCATACGGAACAAATTGCGAATACACATTATAGGCAAGTTACAGAGACCCATTTTGCAAAAGCGACAGAAAACAATAGCATTGGTATCCGGGTGGAAAACGTAAATCCTTTGAACCATTGCGTAGCACAGAAAAACGCACTGCAGAATCGGTAGCTGCACACGCCGGAAATGGCATGCAGATAAATGAATCGAAAAACAAAAATGCCGTAAATTGCGGTGTTTTGCAATCTACGACCATTTCCTGCGAACCCCAAAATAGCGGTTCAGGGACTCGAACCCCGGACACGCGGATTATGATTCCGCTGCTCTAACCAACTGAGCTAAACCGCCATACTCACGACAATTATAGCAGAAATTCCATCCTGGAAAACACCCCCGAAGAAAACGCGGGGGACGATTTCGAGAAATTTCCAAATGTTCAGGAACGGGCGTGCCATGCAGGCAGGAGATTTGATTTTTGTTTGGCATTTTCGGCGTAAGTTGCGATGGCGGGGACACCGGATTCGGTCCAGCTCATGTCGCGATGTTTACATCACTGGGAAACCGCCACATCATTCCACTTTTCCACGCATGTATTCGCGATCCATACCACATCATTGGCGCGGGACAGTATAGTACAACTCGCAATCTTATGATTGCGACTCGGATTTCTTCCCGGTTCTTTCTTAATGTGCTTGCAGCCGTCGTTCGACTTTTCGAACAGCTTCGGCAAGGGTCAGCGGTGAGTCGGCCAGGCCAAAGTCGGGTGATTCCCGGAGCCACTGATCGACTTTTTTTTGCGCGGCGACGACCGTGCTGTGGCTGCGGTTGCCAAAGTATTTGCCGATTTCTGACAGTGCCGACCGCGTATATTTGCGGGCAAGCCACATGGCCAACATGCGGGGTTGTGTCACCTGTTTCGCACGTGATTTTGATTGTAACAATTGACCGTTCAGTTGCATCGTCTCACAAACCGCTTTCTCGATGTCCTGCAACCGCACGGGACGGCGATTGTTGCGGATAACGTCTTCAAGAATCGTTTCGACCGTCTCTCGCGTGATCGGTCGATGGGTCGTGAGCAGGGTTGCGTGCAGTCGGTTGATCGCGCCGGACAACTGCCGGGCGTGTGTCGTCAGATGCGAAACGACGTATTCGCACACCTCATCGGATAACGTAAGGTTTCGCGAAACAGCCATTTGTTTGAAAATGGCAAGCAGCATCCCATGGTCGGCGGGTTTGATTTCGCAGTCCATCCCGGCTTCGAGCCGCGCGATGATTTCCGGTTTGAGCAGGTCGGCCAAACTGTTCAGCGGACGGTCGCCCGTGAGTACGATTTGCACGCCTTGCGATTTGAGTTGGTCCATTGTGCGCAGGAACTCGGTTTGCGTCGATTCCTTTCCGGCAAAAAATTGGATATCATCGATCAACAAAGCCGAAATATCACGAAACTTGTTGCGGAACAGCGGCGTTCCCTGTTTCGAGATCACAACATCACTGATAAACGACGAGGTAAACTGCTCGGCGGTCATCATCACGAGCGGCCTGGTCTGGGGGTTGCGGCGAACACCGGATTTGATCATTTCCAGCAAATGCGTTTTGCCAACACTGGTGGGGCCATGAATGTAAATCGGACTGATTTGTCCCGCATGATGGATGGCCAGTTCAGCAGCCCGGACTGCCAGGCGGTTTGACGGCCCGACGACAAAGCTGTCCCATGCCGGCGCGTTGTTGGGAGTTGCCTTCGTCCGGCCTTGAGTGCCGCCGGAAACAACAACGACGTTGCGATTGGCCTCATCGCGTTTCAGCGCGGGCGGGACTCTCTCGCCCGAAACCTTCTGCGCCGCGTTGGAAATGCCGGATGGCGTATTCCGGCATGATTGTGTTGCGGTTGACCGTGATTCGGTGAGTGAGGTCATGTCGGCCAATTTGGCTTTGCCCTGGGAAACGATTTGTCCGTTCAGTTCCTGTGGCGTCAATCGTTGGCAGGTTGTTGTCGTTGATTTGGCACGATTTTTCCGTTGTTGCACCGGTTGCCTGTTAGCCGTTGGCGGAAGATTTTTCTCATCAACAGATTTTGGTGTCGAAACTGCCGCAGTATGGGAGACTTCTGATTTTTTTTTGCCTTTTCCCGACGAAGAAATCGGTAATTCCACTCTCTTTTCGCAGGCGGCGTGACTTGTCACAGTTGTTGAGTCTTCCAGGAAACTACAGGTAACCTGCTTGGTTGACATTGAGTCAGGAACGCCGGAAAATCGTTGTGTCCCACAAGAATTATTGCGTTTTTGCGTCAATAATTTTGGGTCAAACCGGGGTTGGGTTGCGGGCGTTTCGTGCGGCATTTTCGTTGTTCGATGATCCCATTCCGTCGGATGATCTTTGGATAAACCGTTGGGTTCCCGCGAAACGACGACAATGTGTTGACCGTTCGCAAGAAAAGATCGGCATTGGTTTTGAATCGCCGACAGATAGCTTTTGCCAACCCAGTCTGCGGCAAAAGAGTTGACTGCATGGATTTGGACACAGGTTTCCAGAATATCAATCCTGGTTTCTTTTCCCAACCACATTTCGCAGCGCATGGGTCCCAGAGTTCCCACAATTGCCTCACGAATGCCTTGTTCGATGTCCGTACCGAGGAGTGTCACGAATATAATACCGAATAAAAATTTTTTGTAAAAAACATTCAAGATTTTGCGTATCTTGACCGGGAAACAAACGTGTCCACTCTCGATGAATAAGGTTTGCTATCGACTTGGCTGTCAAAAATCATGAATGACAATAATGCTTCCCGAATGGCCATGCAAATACTGGCATTCTGTTCAGTTGCAATTATTCAAGCCATTTGCAGAGTTGACGCATTTTGCCACAACACGTATTCCAAAAAAACAGGTTAAGCCACCCATGAAAAAAAAACAAAAGAAAACCTTTTTGTCACGACACTTGCCTTACACGCAAAGTTTTACCAAACCCTCCGAGTGCCTGAAATACGGCATTTCAGGCCGACTTGCACTCTTGATTCTGTCACGATTGTAACTGGAGTCTTTTGCATGTCAAACACTTTTTTGGCCACTGTTCAATCAATTCTATCAACGAATTTCGTAAGGTTCGGCATCATCGGAAAGAGAGAAAAAAAAGTTTTTTCATTTTTCTATTTCCTGATATCTGTCCGAAATCGCCAAATGGGGATAACCTGTCTTGAGTGGAATGCCTTGAGTTTCATAACAGACGATGTGAAACAGGATTTGGAGATTTGTTCACTGCATTTTGGTTGATCTTGCTATGGCGGTATGACAACACGATCTGTTTTTTTGCATGAGAAAAACCTGGGAAAACGATCCACAACTCTTTTATTCCGCGAAACATTCGGTTACAATCAGATGGATGATGATTGGCCTGTGGATTTGCGAATTGGCCATCAAACACAAAAACGGTTTTTCAACAGTTTCTCCATGACACTCGATTGTCACAATGAATTGAAAATATGTATTCGATCATGCAAATTGGAGAAGTTTCACGCACAGACTCAAAAAACGTAAAGATTGTAAATTCCTGGCGTCCTGGCGTGAAACACAACGATAAACGGTTACGCCAATAATAGAAGATAAGAAAGGATTGTTAGCATGTCACTTTTGGTTGTTGGGTCCGTTGCTTATGATACCATTGAAACCCCGACCGAACGTCGTGAGGATGTTTTGGGTGGTTCGGCGTTGCATTTTTCTTATTCCGCCTGTTTTTTCAGTCCGGTGCAGCTTGTCGCGGTGGTTGGCGAAGACTGGCGGAAAGAACACACCGTCCGACTTGAGTCGCGCGGCGTTGACATGAGCGGTCTGGAAGTGCGACCGGGCGGCAAGACCTTCCGATGGACCGGACGTTATCACGAAAACATGGACGACCGCGACACGCTCGAAACGCAATTGAACGTGCTGGCCGACTTTGACCCCAAGTTGCCCGAGGCCGCACAACGGGCGCAATTCGTCTTTTTGGCCAACGGGGTGCCGCAAACACACCTTCGCGTCATCGAACAGTTGCAAGGTGCCGACTTGGTCGTGGCGGACACAATGAACTTCTATATTGACACGCAACGCGATTCGTTACTGGAACTGTTGAAAAAAATCGACGGCCTGATGGTCAACGACAGCGAAGCAAAACAACTCACCGGCGAAACCGGCGCACTGGCCGCAGCCCGTAAAATTCTCGAACTCGGCCCGCGTTTTGTCATCGTCAAAAAAGGCGAAAACGGTGCCATGTTCGTCAGTCGGCACGACATTTTCCTGTTCCCGGCGTTCCCGACGGAAAATCTTGTCGAACCGACCGGCGCGGGCGACACTTTTGCCGGCGGCATGATGGGCTATCTTGCCTCACAAGGCACAGCGGACAGCGAAACGATCAAACAGGCCATTGCGTACGGCACTATCGTTGCCAGTTTCCAGGTCGAAGGCTTCGGCGCGGAAAAACTCGAACAGATTACCCGCGGGGACATCGACGAACGGCTGGCCAAATTCCGGCACATGGTCAATTTTTAGTACGACAACACTACCGAGGCAGGGCGGTCAGGCTCTGACCGCCTCAGGAATTACCAAAAACCTTGACTCAACCGCATCGTTTTTGTTTCATTCATAATATGACCCACATTCCAATAGACAATCAAATGCCGATTTTCGGCAGTCACGCCGGGACCGCCCTACCTGTGGGTTTGGAGGTCTTGAGAAATAACTTGCTCAAGCAATCCCATGAGATTCATTGACAGACTCCGGTTCGTTTGGCTTCCTTGCGCTCTTTTCATTTTGGGTACGGAGGTCGTCTGCGCAACCAGCGGCTGGGGAGATGTCAAACGCAATGTTGGCAACGATTGTTACATTTCAATTCGGAATGATACCTGCTACGTATCAACGAATCCTCACGGGATACGAATTCGGGTTTGGTATCATCCGCAAAGGCCGGAATACGATTTCAATTCACGCCTGCTATTCTTCCGGTTTCATCCTATCATAATGGAAGCAGACTCGGAGCCGGAGTATCTTCAGGATTCGCTGGCAGGAAAGATCGATTTCGACTACTTGATTGTGTCAGGAAATTCCCATGTCTCTTTGACCGAATGGACATACTTTATCGTCGATAAGATGTCAAAAAATGTGTCCGGACCGTTCACAAAAGTGGAATTTTTGAATCATCCCGAACTTGCAACTGTCACGGAGTGGAATTGGAAAAGTCCCGAAAAAACTCAATTCGAGCGAGGTGTGGACGGATTGACATTGACCGTTGCTCTGTTGTTCGTAATTATTCTCATGAATATCTGGTGGCTTGGTCCCTTATTCGTTTTGACTGTGATTGCTGTTGTGTTGTATCGCCGAATCAAAAAGAAGAGTCCTTTGAATAGAAAGACAACCAATGAAATACGCGATGTGTAACGAGCTGTACGAAGCCTGGTCGTTTGAGCGGGTGTGCGACTTTTTGGCGGAACACGGTTACGGCGGTGTGGAAGTCGCGCCGTTCACCTTTGCCAATGACGCACGGACAATCACCCCCGAACGCCGTGAGCGGTTGCGGCGGGTTGCCGAAAAGTCGGGCGTGCAAATCACCGGTCTGCACTGGCTGCTGGCTAAAACCGAGGGCTTTCATCTGACTTCGCCCGACGCAACCGTTCGCAAACAGACAGCGGAATATTTTGCCGCCCTCATTCAACTGTGCGCCGATTTTCACGGTTCCTACATGGTACTCGGCTCGCCGCAGCAGCGGAGTCTTTTGCCGGGCGTCACCAGGGAACAGGCGATGGACTATGCCTGTGACGTACTCGGACAACTCGTGCCGATGCTCGAAAAAACCGGTATCGTGCTGGCCATTGAGCCGCTCACTCCCGCTGAAACCGATTTTATCACGACTGCCGCAGAAGGCGTGGGGTTGATGAAAAGGATCGACGCCCCGCAACAGATTGCGTTACACCTCGACTGCAAGGCGATGACGTCCGAGCCGGAGCCAATCCCGGATTTGATCCGCAAGTACCGCAAAGAGATGGTCACATTTCATGCGAACGACCCGAACCTGCAAGGGCCGGGCTTCGGTGAACTCGACTTCGTGCCGATCATGGCCGCACTCCACGACATCGAATTCGATGGCTGGGTCTCGGTCGAAACCTTCGACTACTCCCCCGGCCCCGAGCGGCTGACTATCGAGAGCATCGAATACATGAAACGTTGCGGAGGGTAGCAAATTCGGAGCCGCTATCGCATTCAGTGTCATTGTATTCAGAGATGCAATCTTACGATTGCGGCTCTGATTGACAAAACCTCATTTTTTTCCGTGCGAAATGTTCGATGAGGTTTGAAACAGCAACCCGGAGCGTCAGCGACGGATTTGACCGTTGCCAGGTTACAAAACCGGTCACTGACGTTCCCGGTTGCTGTTCTTGCGGTTTCAGAGTTTCCCCGGCGTCATTCTTCTTTCGAAACCGGTATAAGTGTTCACGATCTTTTTTCTCGCCAGTCGAGTAGGCGGAGGGATTCCCTGCCCCCTCATCTACCGGACATGGAGATTTCCCCCATCCGGTGGACATTGATGGACTCACTTTGTGGCATTTACGGTGAGTTTGTTACAGTTGTTACACGCAATATGTCAAATTTTTCAACACAGCATGGCACAACATATCAAGTTTTTTTTTCAACACAACATGTTACAGTCGTTTCACCTTGAGTATTTTAGGGTCAACTTTTGAATTCACGTCAACGCGAGCGAGTTGTATGACGATTTTGAAAAACTGCTGGACTTTCATCATGCGAAGGAACAGATTTCACGGGGAACTGAAGGAATTTTCGGCAAGGGCACAGACGAAGGCAAGTCCGTGATATCGCAAGATGGAGGCGATGTTGCTTGAGTATGATGATGGCGTGTTGCGTGTGATTCGTTCGCTGGAATGTTACCTCGCAGGTTACGAGTACAAGGAGTCGTCGCAAAGATTGATCGCATCGTGCGTAAAGTAAAAATTACAGCCATTTTTTATTACCAGGGCAGGCAATGCATCCGGCGAGAAATATCATCCATAATACCAATCTTCCAAATCATTTCATCTGTTTGGACTTGAAATATTCCAGCCATTCTTTCATCATCAGGTCGCCAATCGTGGGTGACGGGTTTTGAGCGTATTCCTCAATGGTCTTGCCCCAGTAGAAGCTGATCCATCCTTGCGTGACGGACTTGGAACCATCGATAAAATCGTTCATCTCCTCCATGTTGCATTTGATCGGGAACATCTCGGCAATGACCAGGGGCTTTCCGATGACATAAACACGGAGTGCTTGCAGTGCCTTTTCGACTTCCTGTTTTTCCGGGTAGAAATGCACACTCACAAAGTCCAGGTTTTCCGCAACCGCCGGATCATAGAACAACGGCTTGGCACCCTGAAAATACAGTGCCCACGGAATGACTCCCACGGTGATCAAATGGTCCTTGTCTTCAGAACGAATCGCCGCGACCAAACCGTCAATCCATGCTTTCGCAATGTCGTGCTGCGTCCGTCCGTTCGGTGTGCGCGTGATGTTTTGCACGTAATAAAGACCTTCCAAGGCACCTCCCGCCGGCAACCAGTCGTCGGTTTGTTCTTCCGGCACCAGCGGTTCGTTCATCAGGTCATAGCAAAAGACAGCCGGGCTTGAAGCACAGACACGAGCGACATGCTTCCAGAATGTTGCCTGTGTCGCCCAGCGGCCTTCTTCGTCCAGAGTGTCGTACCAGTCGGGTATATTCGGCTTTTTGTAACACGCCAATCCCGTGACATAGAGATACAAGCCTCGCGATTCCGCAACCTGAATCAATTGGAACAATTGCTCCAGTGCTTGTACATTGGCCTGCGTGGGGGAGTCCAGGAACCGACCGACTTGCAAGTGGATGCGAACGACATTCAACCCCATATCCCGCATTTCATCGAAGTCCTCGACAACGGTCTCCCATTCGTCCCCCCAATAGTCGTCCATCAACCGCATCTTCGTGTCGCGATCATAGTTTGCTCCCCAAAACAACACGGGAGTGCCGGTTGCCTTCGTCACAAACTTTGTCTTGTCGTCACTGATTCTGATCCCATCCAGCGTGTTTGTTGCCTGCGGTGTTTCGTCTAAAATTTTGATTTTGACGTCCTTGAATTCGACTTTCATCGGCGGACCGGGATGCATTTGAAAGGCGATGATTCCTTTTTTCGCCGCCGTTTCATGCCGATCATCGACTTCACACATCAATTCCCCGTTGATTTTCAGTGTCATCACGGAACCAACGGCAGAGATTTCGTATTCGTTCCAATCGCCTTCAGTTTTGTACTTTTGAGCCAGTTCCGTCGGATCGGCGAATTGTTTTGTTTCATCCTGACCGTCGGGTGTGATCATGCCCTTGAATCCACGTTTGACAACAGCACCACGCGAATGATGAAAAAGGCAACCCGTCCAATTCGGAGCCTCTTCCATATCGGCTTGATAGCCGTAACAGTCCCAATTCGGACGTTTTTCGCTACGAATTTGAACACCGGAATTCGATCCTTTGCCCGTCAGACGATATTTCACTTTGAGAACGAAATCACCAGGCTCACCTTTCGCCCAGTAAATGTAGTCCTGTTTGTTATATGGCTTGCCTTCGGGCGATTGTCCGACCAAACAATCGTCTTCGACGCTCCAAATTTCCGGATTGTATTCCCAACCGGTCAGGTCTTTGCCGTTGAAAATCGTGATAAAGCCGTCTTTGTCCTTTTCCTGTTCCTGCTCTTGGGTAAAGCTTTGATCTGTGAAAAGCAAAACCAGTGCTGATAATGCAACGAGGGAGATCAGATTTTTGCACATTGTTGGTCTTTCAATAAAATGGTTGTTTGCTTATGAGTCACGAAAAAAACAGTTGTTCAAAAACAGCAACCAGGAACGTCAGTGACCGGTTCCGCGATGGTTGGTGGAACCCGTCGCTAACACTTGGGCTGTTGCTGAAAAGACCATGATAATTCTACGAAAGCCTTTATCGAAAAATCACGCCGGTGTTACGCCCAGTCTTTTCCTTCGATCATGAATTTCAGTCCCATCAGGCGGGCGATGTCCTTGAAATTGTCCAGGTGATTGCCGTAGAACAGCACCCGGTGCAGGAGCGTCATCATGTCGTTGCTGAGGACGTTGCCGCCCCACTTGTCGAGCAGTTCGCGGGCGGTGCTACTCGTGACTTCCGTGACCACCTGTGTCCGGCAGCCGCGGTCGTCGAACTCGAACACTTCGCGGATGATGCCGGTCGAAACGAGAATCGAGTCGTTGTTCGCCAGCTTGCTCCACGTCACTTCGCGGCTGATATCACGGTCCATGAACACCTTGAGCGACGCGCCCCTGTTGTCGTCGCGATGCGTCCGAATGGCAAAGGGAAGCCGTTCGGACTGCGGGCCGTCCATTTTAGTCGGCGAAACGCAGTGGGCGTGAATCACGGAATTCGTCGAAAGGTCCATGAGCGGGTCCGTGATGAAACCGGGAAGCCCCGTCGCATAGAGGAACATCAGCATCGTGAGCGTCGAGTCCATGTCCGCCTCGCAGGCTCCAACCGCTCCGTCGTCAAGAATACGGCTGAAACCGAGGCAGGGATAACCAAGAACGTCAATCGGAACGCCGCCGAGACACTTCATGGTCAAAGCCCTTGCCCGGCAATCCAGCATCAATTTCTTCATGGCGAAGTACGTCTTGCATGACTTGATGATCTCCTCGCGGCTCGGTTCGCGAATTTCTCTGGCCTGTTTGATCCAATGCTCCTCCGCTTCGGCAACGGCTTCATCGTCCGAAATGGATTGGTGCACTTCGACAAACTCATTTGGCGTGACCTGGATGACTTCCGTTCCGAATTTTTCCTGGACCAAGGCGTAATCACAGGCCGCCGGTGTTCCCGCCGCACAACCGGGGTTGCCGACCATGACGATTCTCGCATTTTTCATGCGTGCAGGAACCCGGAGAAGAGCGGCCAGCCGCTCAATCTCGCCGACGTCGCGGGATGGCGACATGATGATTTTCGCGCCATTGCGCTGCATCGCCGGGACGTACATCCAGTCGTGACCGCTGAACGGCTGGGAAAAAATGGCCACGGGCAACCCCAACGACGCAAAAGCGGCAAAAGGCGCGGCGTTGCCGAACGCAAGATGAATCACCAGAACGGCGTCGGCCTGCTGTTCCGTAATTTTGGGCAGTATCTCGTTCGCCGCGTTCGCGGTATTGACAATCAGGTCTCCGCCGATGAATTCGACATCACCGAGTTTTTTGCCAACCGCGTCCAGACAAGGGGCAAAAACCCCCTGGATTTCGCCG
>Ga0099364_10008306_pt1 | contig 14629 bp, 11 predicted proteins | sample TergutTh196P3_FD_73070 | JGI IMG/M metagenome (GOLD analysis project Ga0099364, IMG submission 73070) | Microcerotermes parvus P3 segment gut microbial communities from Pointe-Noire, Republic of the Congo - Th196 P3 | ecosystem: Host-associated > Arthropoda: Insects > Digestive system > Gut ... | reverse complement strand
CACCCATACCAGCACCTTTAACAATTGTCCATCTTGGGATAAAAATAGGAAATATCTGCCCACTCTCTCGTGTATAAGACCCAGGTAAAAGGTGTATTGTTTTAGGATTTATTTCATCTGAATAAATGACTGATGTCGCATAATAAATCGTTTTCAAAGGGGCTTCGGGGCTTAATCCAGAGTTATTATCATCACCCCATGGGGCAACAAATAGATCGTTATTTACAAAAGGAGGTAAACTTTCTCTTAAAATATTTACTGATATTGTTGGATAATAATGTAAACCAATGATACTAAAATAGTTATGGTCGATTTCTGTGACAATCCTACTTCCTAAATCCAAATATATTTCGTAGTTATACATAGGATTAGCAAAATGTATGTCTTGTCCGCTTAATCCAACATTGTTGTATATACTATTTCTTTCTTCTTGAGAAAAAACAATGTTGACATTACCCTCAAAACCTAATCCTCCACCAGGTGCACTATAAGCAAAATTGTCAAATATTTTATTATTTTTTAGGACACATAAAATTGGTGGTCTGGTTTCTGGAGACAAGACGGTAAGACCGCTCCCCCAGCCAGTTGATAAGTTATTACGAAAAATATTATTTTCAATATTTACATTAGTTCTATATACTCGTATCCCTCCGCCAGAAAATCCAGGGTAATATGAAGCCATTACATTATCTAGGTTATTGCTGACAGTAAATCCATTTATATTTACATAATAATCATTGTAAGCTCCTGAAAAACTTGTCGGTGGTCCTATCCACATAACCATTTCAGGAAAATTAGCTAATAATCGAGTGTTGTGAATGTATAAAGTGTCGCCAGTGGTTGCATAAAGACTTTCTAATGTCAATGATTTGTAGGGGGGTATTGTGAGTTCACCGTAATAATCACCAGCATATACCCTTACAATAGCGTTATTGGGAGCTGCGTTTATTGCATCTTGGATGCTAGTGTATGGCTTTTCACCACTAAGGCAGACTTCTAAAATCTGCGAAAAAATCGTAGTTGAGAAAAAAATAAATAATGTTAAGTATAGATATTTTTTCATGGTATATATCTCCTTGGTATTTTTTATTTCTGGGGTAGAACATCGCTAAATAGAATAGTATTCACCGATGCTTTTTGAAATTCTGTCAATTCTTTTAGTTTGCCATCTTTCAAAAGTTGCTCTAACACTCGTGTCCTAATTTCTGAACTTGCCAAAACATCGGTATTCCATGCTTGGCATATAGAGTGCATATGATTGGGAAATTGTTTTTTATCAATTTCAAAAATTTCTTTATCTAATTCTTTACTGATATTTTTTAGCTTCACTGACACATCAGGCAACATATTCAAAAAATCTTTTTCTGTTGGACTGACAACAACCATGTTCACATAGTCTGTGTCTTTAATGTTTATCAAGTATCGTTTTTCATATAGTGCGGCATATCTTTTTACATGTTTTGGAATTTTAGTAATTTTGCCTGTTATATGATTGTATAAATCCACAAAATCTATTCCTGTGTAGTCTTCTACATCGGCTTCACGGGTATCGTAGAAAGAATTGAATTGCCAAGAACGTTTTTTTTCATCGCTGAAGCTATTTATGTCTTCAAGCACATCATATAATTTTTGAAAATAGCTTAGTTCTTGCCATTTGAAATTTTTCTCTAACCATGCAAACGCAATGTTTTCACTGCCGTCATTACGTTTAACATGAAACTTTTTTAAAAAGGTGCTTTTGTCGTTTAAATTTAATTTAAACCCACAAGCGAAGGAAACAACAGACCACATCAAAAAATTAAAGTCATTTTTGGGTGTATAAATTTTTTGTGGGTCTCTTTTTTCCATGAGTTCAAAAAGAAGTGGAACATATATGTCGCACACATAGTTTGCATATTTTGTATATACTTGATGTTTTTGTTCCAACGCACTTACAGACGGTTCGATTATTAACATGTTTGTGAGATATTTATTTCCAGCTACTTTGTCTAAGTAACCGTTTTCTACTAATATCTCTATTTCATTTTCGATGTAAACAGCTGCTACGCGGAGTTCTCTAGCTATTTCAGTGATAGTTTTAGCTTCATAATAAGCCGAATAAGCAATATTTTGAGCTATCAGCTTGCCAAAATATGTATCAACATTCTCTCCTTTTGTACCTTCTGACCCATGTTGTCCTACCCCAGCAAACTTTATATGGATTGCTTCTGTTATATCATTAAATTCCATCATCATTCCTTCCTTTAACTTTCTTCTTGCATTACTTAGATGCCATTTAACAGTTCTTGGAGAAACATTTAGTTTTTGTGCTATCTCAAATAATGTCTTATTTTTGAAATAGAACATTTCCAAAACTTTTCTATGAATTTCTGTAAGATATGAAATTTCAATTTTTAATCGGGCATATTCTGAAGAATAATTTGATGCTTCAGAACTAGTATCCTCATAAGAACCTATTTGATGCTCATCTGAAAGTTGCATGAATCTTTTTTCTTCTTTTACAAAGTCGGCAAAGACATTACTAGAAATTTTATAAATATAGCTGTCAATGTGTTCGATCTTCTCATTAGTAAGAAGTGATTTGTAGACATTAAAAACTATGCGGTCCGCAATTTCTTCTGCTTTGTCGATGTCACGCTCTCTAGAAGAAGCAAAGCCAAATATCTTTTTTATGTATTTGGCTATGATTTCGTCTGCATCTTCTTTTTTCATCAATCATATCTCCTGTTTTTGAAGCTTCTATATATACAGTCTCCGATTTACCCAAGCGGGACACTTTTTTTTTTGATTTTGAAAAAAAAGTTTTTTACCAATCATACGACTTACAATATTAGAAGGTTCTATATATTATATATACAAAAATCATCAAAAAGTAACCCTATCTTTTGCATTTTTTTTATTTTTTTTTATTTTGTGGATAACTTTTTATTATTTTTTATGGACAGTTTTATCTATAATAGATTTTATAACAAACATTTAGCAAGGTTAAAGATTTTTTTTGAACCTATTTGATAGATTTTCATCGCTGTTACCCACTACCGGTATTTTCTCATGATAATTATTTGAGACATATACTTTTTCGTGATAGTCCTTTCCTATCAATTTAATGTAACCTTCTGAGAGCATTTTAGATATATGTCTTCGTGCCGTACTTTGTTTAATACAAGTTCATTGATTATTTTGTTTGCTGTAAATGGTTGGTTTAAATTGCAAATATAGTTTTTTATTGTATCGTAACACGATATTATTGAAGTGTCATCAGACCAACATCCGTCTTTATATTTTGTCGAACTGAAAATTTTGGTGCTTTTGTTAAATTTTATCATCTTATTAATCCTTTATAGCATTTCCACTTGTCATATACAGTTTGTCCGTAGTGGCAGAGTTTGCCTCTGTCAGCTATTTTGTAGCCAATCGGAGATTGGCACTACGATATTCATGTTTATACCAAGTGGAATTGCTATATTTGTTCTAAGACATTCATTTCAACCCTCAACTTTAGTAATGATGTCTTTTATTTCTTCAAAGTTTAGTTGGTCTTTTCTGAGCCTTTTACCAATTTTTTCGATTGCTTCTACAAATTTGCATATAACTCTCATCGTACCACTGCTTTGAGAGAATATATACTTCAAAATTTTGTCATCAACTGTTACCTCGCAAACTTCTACAACAAGTTTTTCCACGTCTAACAAACTTAAAGCATCAAACTTACAGTAGCAGTGAACTCTGTCATAAAAATGCTTTGGCATGGACATTAATTTTTCCTTAGTTTGTTCCATGCCAATTAACACAAAAGTAGCGAGTGACATATCCACGAAGTCTCGTATCGTAGAAAGGATTTTTCGATTTTGAAAGGCATAATCGGACTCGTCCAGAAATATGGTTATGTTTTGGTTTCTTTGTAAAATATCCAAAATTTGAGAATAAATCTCATTCTTGGAACCTTTAATCTCTTGATTCGAATTTGTGATGTGTTGCAATTTACCTAGTAAAGAACATAAAAAGTCCCTCACGGTGGCGTTGCACTCTAATCTCATGTAGACATATCCATTCTCAAGGGCAGTTTTAAAACCCCACCTTGTTTTTCCAAGACCTGCCTTTCCATAGAAAAGACCTAAACCTACAATCTCCGTACGAGTTCTTTCTAATAGATTTTTTAGGGCTTTATTAGCGTTTTTGACATTTTCAATCTCAACTAATTGATGAGTTTTCATTGGTTACCTTCCTTATAATTTATTATTGATTTGTAGTTATTTTTCATCAGAACATCCATTCTAAGTCTATTTTTTAGACTTTCTCTGAGTTCTTTTTCCTCGTCTGTCATTTCTGTGTCATCTGTTTCGATGTCTTGATTTTCAAGAGCAGGTATGTCTTCAGTCTCTTCACATTCACCTGCAATGGCATCCAGAGCATCATCAAAATTCAGATATTTAACTTCATCTGTTTCTTTAGAATTTGACAAAGGTAGTAATTCTTTACTAACGGTCTTCAGCATCTTTTCAACTTTCATAGCACCGGACACATCTGTGAGGGAGAGATAAAATAGTTTGCCTATCTTTACTCTTCGATTGTTTTCTATGAGTGCGGTGAAATCATTTCCGCTTTGAAGTCCCGGATTGATTGCGATTGCTTTTTCAAGGTGTATCTGCCCTCTTTCATTAACTATTGTCAACTCATTTAGATTCTTTTCGTCATAGTAGATACCTACTTTTTTTCCAATCATACTTGCGAAGCTTGGATGCCAGTACAGGATCCCATTTTTTTCGAGGACTGATCTTTGAACAGTCCTCATCTCGATATAAGGGTCTCTCATTTTTGAAAGAAGTTCTGTTTGGTTGGGAACGGTATACTCAAGCTGGTTGTATGCTTGAATTGGTGTAAGTTGTTCTCCGTCTATGGTGACAAGGCTTGCCCGGACCTTATTATTGTAATAATCTATGTATCTATCAAGCCTCTCACAGAACTCATTCCAGGTCGAGAATTTTTCACCGTATTTTCTTACAAGAGTTTTATTATCCATGCCGTTAAATATCGCTGGGCGGTTTTCAGGTTTATTTCCTATCCAGCTTGAGAAACTCTTTTCAAAAGGCGCAACACAATAATTCCAAAATGCCTCTATTGATTTGCTTTCAGGATTGCCGGGGATGGTAAAGTGATAATCAATGCCCAGATTACCATACAAACCTTTGTCTCCACTTTCAAGCATTCTCTTGGCGATTTTCTCATCTGTCGTAAGTCTGCGTTTGCCAATTGCCTCTTTATAAAACGCTAACGGAGCATAAGCTACATTTTTGTAAGAACCGCTGTTGTCGAGCCGTATTTTTTGCGGAATGCCAAATCTGGCAATCGCATCTATCAAGCTGTTTTTAACGGCATTTTTATTTTCGCTCAGGCATACACGATGTCCTACAATAGTTCCTGTAGCGACATCAAGCCAAACTATTAAAACAGGACGAACCAGGTATCGTTTGCTTGGATTTCGATGGCAGTAGAAAGGGCTTTTTAGGAGCAGGTTACATACATGTGCATCCGACTCAAAAATCTCACCGGGCATAAGATCATTGATTCTAACTACATGGAGCTTCACTTTGTTCTTCATTTCCTTTTTACCTTTTCCAAGAGATTTTGTATAAATATCTCTTCGGAAGTCTCGAACCATAATTTGCACAGTTCTCTCTGATATGGGTAAACACTCATCAAACATCAATAACTGATCATTCAGAAAAGTATAAATCCAACTGGGTTGTAAATTCCTTTCGTCCACAGCAAGCTCACGGATTCGGTTTCGTAATAGTGGATCAAGTCTGCTCTTACGACCACAATATCTAAGATTCTCAAGTAAACTATACGGATGCTCCAAATCTCCGCTGTATCGCAACATTCTTGTCCAAGTAATCAAGGTAGGCAGTGCAAGTTTACTTGTGTGGTAAAGACCGCTAAATAGTTTGAGAAAATACGAATTAAAGTTTGAGATATTTGTGGATAAAACAAGCAATAAAGTTCAGTCAAAATATAAATTTTTTGAATGAGATAAAATTTCTGAAGATATTTTTTATAGACTTAAAACATGTTATAATGCAATATGTTAACAAAATTTATATGACAATTAATTCAAAATATGTTGCGTATTTGCAAATTGTATATTAACAAAAATATCTTCTTGAAATTTTTGGTTTCAGCAGTAAAAATTAATGGAGACTGATTATGGATGTAAACACTTATTTCATTGGAACAGGGCTGCTGGTTGGGGCAGGCCTGATGATATAAGGCGCTATTAAGTTCCAAAAAAACGAACTAAAGTTCCAGAAATTTCCAGTCTTGCCCCATTTTTTAGTGAAAATTGAAAAAACGGGCTTTTTGAGGTTATTGTATTCTATGTTATTTATTTACAAGATGTTAATTGAAAAATAAAATTCTGGAACTTTATGTGCTAAAATGAGGGCGATGCACTTGTAACATATTCAGGGTAAAGAACATAAATCATTTTGCAAATAAAGTTTCAGAAATTTTTGTTTCAGTACTTCAATAAAGATTTTTTTTATTCATTCCTTTTTTAAAATAAACAATAAACCATACCACCAGCACTATTCCTTTCAAGACACTTGTCCCGCTTATACTCCACCAAATCCCACTAATCCCTATCAATGAAGACAAAAATATTGCACCGGGGATACGCAATAGATTAAAAGATACTCCCACTATCGAAGGCGGCATAGATTTACCGAGTCCATTAAAAGCACCCGCTGTAGACATCTCCAGACACATAAATAATTGAGAATAGGCGATAATAGTTAGGTATCCTACTCCTGCTTGTATGGTTTGCGGGTCTTTTACAAAGATGCTATATAATTGCTGTGGTAAAAGAAACAACAACGCTGTGGCAAACAGTCCCACACCAGTCATTATGTAAATTCCAGTTTTATAACCTTGCCAAACTCGGTCAATTTTACCAGCTCCAATATTTTGACCAACAAAGGCACTAATTGCTGTGGAAAAACCTGTTGCCGTCAGCCAAGATATTGCTTCTATTTGGCTACCAAGCCGTTGTGCCGCAATGGTAAAAGCCCCCCATTCGCTAACTATTCGGGCTATCACTATGGCTATAGAAGCGAATAAAACTCCTTGCACTGCTGGCGGAAATCCAATTTTAATTATTCTGAAACAGTAATCTTTTTGGAGGGTTAAAAAATTTTTTAGCTTGTGCATAAAAATAAAATTCTTTCGGAAACTGAGTATAAACAAAAAAATTACAGTGACTTGAGCAATAATTGTAGCTATGGCTGCACCTGCCACTTCAAGTCTTGGAAAAATCCAAACCCCATATATCAATAAAGGGTCTAAGATTATGTTCAATCCCAAGCCTGCCGAGTTAAAGTAAAACGGCAGTTTGCTTTTTCCCAGTCCATTATAAATCGCAGAAAAACACGGACTCATAAAGGCAAACAGCATACAACAAGAAAGTATGCGTAAATACTGAATACCTTTTGCTGTAGGGTTAAAACCATTTACATCTGTACCCAGATTGAAAAAGTGAATAAGTCTTGGTGCAAACATAAAAATTAGTATGCTATAAACTAAAATTATCAATATGGAAATTGTAATGCCGTTTAAGATAAAACGCTGCATACCCACAGAATCGTTTTTCCCAGCAGATTGGGCTACTGTCACTTCCATTCCAATTCTTGTGCATAACATGATAGACATACCCAGCCAAATAAAAAAACCTGCAGAGCCAACAGCAGCAACAGCACCAGAACCTAAACGACCTATCCAAAACATGTCGGTTAGGTTGTATGCCATTTGTATAAATGAAGTAAACATGATAGGAAGTGCTACTTTGGTCAACTGTATTGCGATGTTGCCTTGAGTTAAATCTACCTTGTGTTTCATTTCGTACTTCCTACCATAATTCTCTTACAAACCAAGCCCATTAAGCCAAGCTGTTACATCATTATTAGGTGTATTTACCACAGGATCACCGTTGGGATTCCTCGACATAGCACTTACAGATACTCCGTCACCTATAAGAGCATCAGGAGTCAATTTTTGCATGTCTTTTAAGCTTCGACCAAATTTTCGCCCTCCATGAGTAACAAGGGGGAATATTACTTTTCCAGAAAAATTATAAGCTTCAAGGAAGGTAAAAACAGGTGTCGGCATAGTTCCCCACCAATTTGGATAACATAGAAACACTGTATTATATCGCTCTATGTCCGATACTCTTGCGGTGAGTTCTGGGCGTGTATTTGATTTTAGTTCTCGTCTCGCTACTCTGGTAGTCTCTCTGTAGTTATCTGGATACGGGGTAATCGCTCTTATCTCAAACAGGTCTCCTCCTGTTTCATGTGCTATTTGTTCTGCAATTGCCTTTGCATTGCCACTCCATGAAAAATAGGCAACAAGAATATTGTTATTTTCTGTTGGTAGCATTGGTATTTGCATTGTGCTTCTTTGGATTTGCACTTGTTCTCGTGAACTAGCACATCCTGAAAAAAGAGCAGTCAAAATTGAGATTATTGATGCCATAAGTATCCACCTTTTATGTTTGAGTTTCATGTCAAACCTCTTATAGCCTTACTAACACATAAGTCTTGCTTCCCATGCCTAAGTATTCTGCATGGTCAAGTATCAAGCGTCCTTTTCTGGATTCAACTCGTTCAATTAGTTCAGCAGCATCAGGAGCAGCAAATGCAAGGTCAATGCAGGCTTGATCAAGTGCAACAGGGTCAAGGGATGCAAGTATGCCGATGTCTGCCATTGTTGGAGCTTCTGGATTGCCGACACAGTCACAATCAACAGAAAGGTGATTCATCACATTGATATAGATGGCTTTTCCCGCAATCCTGTCGGTAATCGTTTTTGCAGCTTCAGCCATCGCTTCTACAAATTCGTCTTGCTCAGCAGGCATCCAATTAGTTCTGCTTCTTCCTGCGGTATGTATCAACAGCTTACCTGCTGACGATGCATAACCAATCGACAAGTTTTTTAAAGCACCTCCGAAGCCGCCCATTGTATGTCCTTTGAAATGGGAAATAACGACATGAAAGTCAAAATCATTGAACTTCCCACCAACAAGGTTTTCTGTGAGGTGTTTTCCGCCAGTAACAGGAAAAACGAGGTCTTCGCCATCGTCCAGTATCACAACAGGTGCAATGGCGGTGAAACCATGTTCTTCGGCAACTTGCAAGTGCGATGCCGTAGTTGCTCGTCTTCCACCATAGGCAACATTTGTTTCGATAAAAGTTCCATTCACCCTTTGAACAAGCTCACCGATAAGCTCTGGACGAGTGAAATGAGGATTACCGGGTTCGCCTGTATGAACTTTGACAGCTACATTACCAGTTGCTTCAAGTCCCAATGCTTCATAAAGAGCCATGATGCCAGCAGAGCTGATGTCAGTGGTAAAATAAACTCTTGGAGGGCTATCTGCGGGGGAATCTTGTGCTTCAGCACTTCTTGCACAGCCTGTAAAGGACATAATAATGGTGCATAAAATTCCTAATACCAGTAGTGGCATTATTGTTAAATAGTGTTTTTTGGTTTTCATCTTAAAACCTCCGATTTTTATTTTTTTCGATAGTTTTTTCATTATCATTTTAATTCTCTCCAACTGCTCTTCTGTATTCGGCATCTAAAAGTGGCTCTAACCATTGTGTTTCGCCCGGTGTGATGGCAATGTGAACGAACCAACTGCCAGTTGATGCTCCGTGCCAGTGTTTTACATTGGCAGGTATATTTACGACATCACCTGCACTCAATAGCCGAGCTGGTTGTCCTTCTTCTTGATAATACCCATTTCCGCCTGTTACAAGGAGAAATTGCCCTACATCATGGGTGTGCCAGTTGTTCCTCGCATTTGGGGCAAATGTTACATTGCCAACAGCGATATTATGATGCGATTCAGGTAGAATCAGCATTTGCAGATAGGTTTCACCGATAAACAGATTGTTCGTAACAAGGTCTCCTTTTGGATATATCACACTGTTTGACAATGGTGGCAGAGCATTATCAGCAAATATCTCTGTTGCGAGATTAAAAGCCGACCACGCTTTAGCCCAGCCTGCATAGAAAGCTAAGTGCGTTATACTTTCAGAAATTTCTGTTCTTGTTACTCCATTTTGTTTGGCAAAATTCAAATGAAAGCCTAATTGTGCGAAGTTTCCACCGCTGATGAGAGCTGCTACAGTAATCATGCTTCTGTCTCTTGGTGAAAGTTCCAATTCTCGTGACCATATTTCACCAAACAGAACATCATCGTTTAGCTCTGCAAATATCGGAGCAAATTCATTAAGAGCATTGCGTCCCGCAGTTTGCCTTGCCCCAACAATCCCACTTTGATTTTCTGCACTCCCTATTATTGCTGATTTGTATTGGTCATCATTTAGTGAGGTGAACCATTGTGTTTCACCCGGTGTAATGGCAATGTGAACGAACCAACTATCAAGAGACGCTCCGTGCCAGTGCCTCACATTTGCAGGTATATTTACAACATCACCTGCACGCAATAGTCGGGCGGGTTGCCCTTCTTCTTGATAATATCCAGTTCCACCTGTTACAAGAAGAAACTGCCCCACATCGTGAGCGTGCCAGTTATTTCTTGCACCGGGAGAAAATGTTACATTGCTGACTGCGATATTATGAGGAGATTCGGGGAGAACAAGCATTTGCAGATAGGTGTCGCCGACAAAATTATTGTTCGTAATGCGTTCACCTCTTGGAAAAATTATGCTGTTTGATAAAGGTGCATCATCAGTAAATATACCAATTGCAAGATTGAATGACGACCACGCTTTAGCCCAGCCTACATAGAAAGCCAGATGAGTAATAATTTCTGATATTTCTGTCCGTGTTATACCATTTTGCCGTGCAAAATTTAAGTGAAATCCCAATTGCTCGAAGTTTCCGCCGCTGATAAGGGCAGCGACAGTAATCATGCTTCTGTCTCTCGGCGAAAGTTCCTGTTCCCGTGACCAGACTTCCCCAAATAAAACATCATCATTTAGCTCGGCAAATTTTGGAGCAAATTCTCCAAGTGCTGCTCGACCTGCTGTTTGTCTTACTCTTGTTCTTGACATATCTACCTCCCGAATAGTGCGAGCTGATACATTGGTTGAAGCAAAGTGTTCTGCTGACGCCTCTGCTACTTGGTTTTGATTAACTGACTGTACCACAGCTCTTCCAGCACAGCCAGTTAAAGACATCAAAACGATAAACAGAAGACAGATGGTCAGTGTTGTTGGTGATGTGTAAATTTTCATTAAAGACCTCCAAATCATTGACTCTCAAGCAAGTTTAAGGTTTTTAACCATTCTGATACATGGTCGGCATTATTAGCATCAAAACCATTAAGGACTGTTGCGTCTTGTGCCAGTTTTTCTATATCGCTGATAGTGCGGTTCAAACCACCTCCACCATGTGTAATAAATGGAATTATGGTCTTACCTGTGAAGTCTGCCGATGATAAAAATGTAGAAAGCGGCGGTGCTATTGTGTTCCACCAATTAGGTGAACCTACAAAAATAACATCATATTCACTTATCTCAGGTAAATCACCTTTTAGGGTTGGCTGATAACCCTTAGCTATCTCATGCTTCGCCTGTTCGACAACAGTGTCAAAATCTCGTGGATATTGGTTTTGCTCTATAATCTCATAAACATCACCACCAACGATAGAGTGAATTTGTTTGGCAACTTTTTTGGTTTTGCCTGTATGAGAATAAAACGCTACAAGTATTCTTTTCATTGAATTACTCCTCTATTATTTCAAATTTCGCCACCAAAGAACCAGCTGTGGCGAATGCTTCTATTCCTTCGTCAATTCTTCCCAAAAATATCAAGCCACCAGCATAACCAAAATCACCATAAAATATGGCGATATTACCCCAAGGGGCATAAAAGGTTATATCCCCAATCGATGGGTCGTAACCAGCTGGAGAACCTGCTGTTGTTAAGGCTCTGGGAAGACTGCTAACTTTTTCGATACGGTTATAGTCGGTCATAGTCAATGTCAAAGGCATCAATGATATAAAATCATGTGCCGTTGCATTATCTGCCATTGTTGCTGTCAATACCGTATCGCCTATTGTAATATTTATTTTCATGTCGCTCTCGCTTGGTATGTTGTTATTCTCTGAACTTCGTGCCACATTGCCATTACACGAAGCCACTGTCATTATGACTGTTGCTATTAATAAAAACAATCTTTTCATATTTCAATCTTATGACAAACTTTCATTGGCAACCGAAATCGAGCTACTGTAGATTTCATTTGCCTTCTTCATATTGGCAACTATATCAATGCCAAAGGGACAGCGTGGCACACACAAACCGCATTCTGTGCAAGCTGAGGCTTTCACAGTTAAGTTAGCATAATTTTCCATCATTTCAGAGTTTATGCCTCTTATGGTGGCATCATCTAAAAGACGAGTAACTCTGCCAATATCTATTTGAGCCGTGCAAGGTAAGCAATGATTGCAATAAAGACATTTTTTAGCTATCTCGCCAGTAACACTGTTCAAGATACCTGAATAATCAAGTTCTGATGGAGTTGCTTGATAATAAGATAAGGCATCTTCAAGCTGTTTTTCATTTTTCATACCAATAAAAACACTGCTCACAGCAGGTCTGTTGAGAGCATAATGAATGCACTGTGGCACTGTCATTGTCTGATCAAATGGCGAGCCAAGCGGGTCAACGAGACTGCCTGCGGCAAGGGCTTTCATTACTGAAATACCAACGCCTTTTTCTACGCAGAGCGAGTAAAACGCTGCTCTTTTGGGGTCAATATTCAAATCTCTTGGATAAGCATCATCGTCAGACATCGTAAAAAAGCGTTCCATGTCGTTGAAAAGCAAGTCAAAAAGAGGGCTAATGCTAAACATCACCACATCAAAATTCCCAGACCTAACCATCTCAGAGGCTACATCCGCTTCATGTGAACTGAAACCAAGAGCTTTGAAAACACCTTTCTTTTTCTGCTGAAGCATATAGTCTATCAACCCACTCTGCACAGCCGCATTATATTCGTCAATCTGGTCAATGCAGTGCAACATAGCAATATCGATATAATCTGTTTTTAGGCGAGATAATAGGTCTTCCATGTGTGCTTTTGACTTATGTAAATCCTGCGTTCTTGCTTCTTGCCCATTTTCTATGCTTAATCCCAAATGACCTTGAATAATCATCTTATACCTGCGACCTTCTAAAACTCTGCCAACAACATCTCTGTCGTCAGGTCTTGAAAGGCACAAGTCGAGAAAATTTATACCAGCGTCTATCCCAATGTCAATCATCCTACTAAGCATCTGTTCTCCTGTCTCACGAAAATAAGTGCATCCAAACCCTATCTCGCTAACCAGTATGTCCGTTTTACCAAGTTTTCTGTATTTCATACAAACACAGTCCTCCACTTAATTTATTATATTAGTTCTTGTTAATATACTCATGTAATTTGCTCCTTGTTAGTAAATCCATCTATTAGTATTTCAGTATGTAACATATGATATTCCACAAATTCTTGTAATTTATGCTCAGTTATATTTATCTTTACATTCGCACCACCCACCAATATACATGCAAACATCATTTCCACTATTTTTTCAATCTTTTCAGCATATTTTGGTTTTATCACACCTTGTTCTGTTCCAAACTTAAATATGGACTCCAATATTTCTGAAAATTCCCTTAATAGTTTTGCTCTAAATTCACGCAATTTCTTGAAATAAATCGGCGAGTCTTCATTCAATATCTGCAACATTAATTGATAATCAGAGACAAATGATTTAATAGGCTCTAAAATAAAAGCTCGGAATTTGTCTTCAAAGGTATTTGCCTGATCTATTTTTGACATAATTTCAATCTTTGCTTCGGCAAAAACCTTCTCTAATAAAGCTAAAAATATACTCTCTTTTGAATCAAAATAATTATATATTGTGCCTTTAGCTATCATCGCATCTCTTGCGATTTCATCAACTGATGTTTTCATATAACCTTGCTTAACAAATAATTTGTTAGCCACTTCAAAAATAGCTTCTACTTTCTCTGGTTGCATTTCCAACCTCCTTGTAAAACTTACACTGACTAATTGTGTCCATTTAGTCATCATGTAATATTAAACAACCGAGATTGAAAAATCTTTCATTTTTTTTTTAACTTTTTAAACTTTTTTTTGCTGGGTAGAAACTCCATATTCATGCGGGTTTTATGATTTAATTTATTTATAGAAAATTTGAAGACTAACCTTAATTTATGATAAAGGAAATGAATATTGATTTGCAAATAAATGGTGTTATATAGGTTCAGAAGTTTTCTACTAATACTAAAAAGAGGAGTTTTTTTATAATATTTTAATCATTTTTTAACTATAATATCTCTTGTGGGTAGTTGTTTTTTATTTATTTAGCAAGATGATGGGCGGGTTTCCTCGCCCATCACCTCCTAAAAAGAGCATATCCATAGTCTTTACAGTCCTTCTGCTTGTAAAGGAACTTAGTTAGTTATGCTTTTTAATATCAGAAATTGAAATTGACACCAAGTCCGACGCCAAATACAGGGTCACCTACATCTGCTCCGATATTAGAAATAGGCACATCAAGATACATTGACAGCCCATTCACTGGTGGAATATCCA
>Ga0099364_10008305_pt1 | contig 14629 bp, 6 predicted proteins | sample TergutTh196P3_FD_73070 | JGI IMG/M metagenome (GOLD analysis project Ga0099364, IMG submission 73070) | Microcerotermes parvus P3 segment gut microbial communities from Pointe-Noire, Republic of the Congo - Th196 P3 | ecosystem: Host-associated > Arthropoda: Insects > Digestive system > Gut ... | reverse complement strand
TTGAAATCAGGTATCTTTATGGGCGGTCTTAAAGTAAAATCCGGCTTTATTTCTATATCGAAATCTCTGTTTGTTTCGACAAACATGCCTGTGATATCAAAGGAATGATGGCCGCCAAGGGTTTCTCCCAAGTTTGGCTGCAGTTTTAAAGTTACTTTGCTTATTTTCTGTGAATCAAAATTTAAAAGGCTTTTTTTAACGGTCAAAACAGACATATTTTCGTTTATGCCTGAAGCCATATCGGGCAGCTTTTGAAGAGTAAAAAGCGACGTGTCCGCAGAAACGATTTGCGGATTAATAACCGCGGGAAGCGCTCTGTCATTCGCGTTTAGCCATCTTGCGTCGGCAACAACTTTCAAATTAAGAGTTTTTTCATTTTGATTTTCGATTTCAAAATAGACAAGGTCGGAATATATTCCCTTCGCATCCGTCATAGAGGGAGCAGGAATAAAGAAGACAGCTTCACCGGTTTTGGTACTTTTTAACTCTAATGTTTTACCGTCATTAGACATAGCGGCGGTCATATTCTCAATATTTAAGTCAAAACTATACTCATAGCTGTCCGCTTTATTGTTAATGATTATATTTTCTTTAACTCTGTCAGATTCAACGATATATTGAAAATCCGTATTGCCTTTAACATTTTTTAAACTAATTTCGTTTCCTATACGGTCTTGGATTGCGCTATATTCTAATTTCAGATTGTTTCTAACCGCCGCAGCATCGCGGGAAATAAGACTGACCGCGTAGTCTTTTTTAGTTAATTCAAACACTTTGCCCTGAACAAGTTTTTTATTTAACCGTATAGTAAAATCATTTGCCTTAGCTTCAAAGGCATCGCCAATATCCCGCAAACTGTTGTCAATATCCTTAAATTTATTATCCGAAGGATCAAGAAAGTGCACGGCTTGGTTTTGAAATATAGCCGTGACAGTTCCGTCATTGGCAACATAATGCTTTCCGTTTTGTTCGCGCTTTTCAATATCTTCATATAAAAATTGTCTGCGCGCCGGCAAAACTTCGTCCGGCGTTATGCCTGTGACTTTTTCCGCTTGCATAGTTTTAAGATTGTCAGCCGGCAATACAGGCTGTTTAGTTTCGGCAGCGGAAACCGCTTTTGCAATATCGGCTATTACCGTTTTGCTAACCGCTGATCTGGAAACAGAGTCCGGACTTGCGCCAATAACAGAACGGACCGGCAATACAGGCTGCTTAATTTCTGCGACGGGAACAGCTTTTACCATACCCGCTATCGCCGCTTTCTCAACCGCCGGTTTGAGAATGCCGTCAGCCGCTGATTTTGAAACAGGGTTCTGCTCTTTAATCTCCGGCTGTTCGTCAAATTTTTTACCTAAAATCAATTTCATAAAATCCCCCTTTAACGGCAATGAACCTCCGCACAGCAAGCTGCGGGGTGTATTCTCATAACTGACAAAGTACAATTGGGTCTCTCTAAAAACCCTGTTTTTTTCTTACTGGTGTCCTGAACTCGTTTCAGGATCTGGCCTTTAACGTCTTTAAGGACTTTAAGGTCCTTAATGTCTTTAATGTCAACAACGCGATCCTGAAATGAGTTCATGATGACACTGCTTGGATACTGTTGATTTGTTAGGTTTTTAGAAAAACCCACGACAAACGCATGAAAAGGTGTCATGCTGAACTTGTTTCAGCATCTCGTCGTTAAATGATAAAGACTAGGGTGCTCACATCTCGCGCCCGCCGCAAGACTCGTGCTCCTTATCCGCCGCACTGCGGCTGGCAGATTCCCGATAACGAATTTCGGGAATGACAAACGGGGTTTTTAGAGATACCCAATTGGGACGAAGTCCCCGGAATTCGTAATTATTTCAACTATCTCTTCCGGCTTACGTACTACGTAATCCGGATTGCATTTTTTTATACTTTCAAAATCTGAATAGCCGTACAAAACAGCCAAAGACGCCACGCCGGCGGCCTTAGCGGCTTGAATATCGTTATCGCTGTCGCCTATCATTATGGTTTTTTCGGGGGCTGATTTTGTTATTTTCATCAAATCCAAAATCGGTTTCGGGTCAGGTTTTTTAACTCCTGCCGTATCACCGCCCCAAATTTGCGTAAAATATTTGGCAAGACCGAGCCTTTTTACGATTTCGCGCGAAAAAAATTCTGTTTTGTTTGAAAGAATGGCTTTTTTTTTATTTTGGAGAGTTTGCAGCGTTTTTTCTATTCCGCCGTAAGGGACTGTTGTGTCAGTCAGGCAGCCGGCATAATAATGCTTAAATTTTTCCAAAGCAGCGGCATGAACTTCGCCGCTCTTTTCGGGAACGACCCTGTCAACCAAAGCTTTAACGCCGCTTCCCAGATAGGAGCGGACTTTCTCTATGGTAAGCGGCTCAAAACCAAAATCTTTTCTTACGGCATTAACCGCTGTCGCAATATCTTTTTGGGAGTCAATAATAGTTCCGTCCAAATCAAAAATCAGGAAATCATAACCCATTTCAGAAACCCAATTAACAATTTACAATTAACAAATAACAATTATTGAGTTTTTGCATAGCAAAAACCTATTAATTATGTTTCGCTCTCGCGAAACTACTACATTGTTCATTGTTATTTGTTAATTGTTCACTGCCGTTTATATGTTCTGCTGCCACTTAACAAGATCAGGAATATACTGAACTTCGCCGGCATACTGGGGCATAACTCTTATCGTATAACCGCAATGGCCGACTTTGTCCGTCTTCACTTTGCTTTCATATATGTAATTGTCGCCTTCTTTTGAAACAAGCCTCATTTCATCTATTGAAGCTTCGCTTATTCTGTGTTTTGAATCGAAATAACCGCTGTAAACCTGCACGCTCACATCGTCAGGAGCTATAGGGCCGAGATAAATCTTTGCCTGAACGGTCATATCATTGGTTATGCTTATTTCATTCTTAACATTGTCCTGCGAAGAAATTATCCTTATTCCGTTCCAGTTATTTACAAGATTTTTCTGCCATACGGATTTTTTCTTAGCTAAAACATAGTTGTCTCTTTTAAGCTTTTCATGCTCCAGAGCGGAAGGAATATAGAATTTTTTCGCATACTCTTCAATCATTCTGTTCGTATTGAAAACCGGTCCCAAAGTCTGCATCGAAGTTTTCATCTTTTTTATCCAGCCGCGCGGAAGCCCGTCCTGGCCTATGTTGAAATACAAAGGAATTATTTCTTTTTCAAGCGTTTCATAAATCGCGGTACTTTCAACTTCATCCTGATAATCTCTGTCCGGGTACTGGTCAATTGAGCCGATTATCCAGCCGTTGTCGCCGTTGTAGCCTTCACACCACCATCCGTCAAGCACGCTGAAATTTATTACGCCGTTTACGGCCGCTTTCATTCCGCTTGTTCCTGAAGCTTCTTCAGGCCTTAAAGGATTGTTAAGCCATATATCCGTTCCCTGAACAAGGTAATGCGCTACATTCATATCATAATCTTCCAAAAATACGACTTTATATCTTAAATCCGGATCTTTGGATAATGCTACTATGCGTTTAATCAGCTCTTTTCCGTTATTGTCCTGCGGGTGGGCTTTTCCTGCTATTATTATCTGCACGGGATGTTCTTTGCTTGTAAGGATTTTTTTGATTCTGTCCATATCCCTGAAAATAAGAGTTCCGCGTTTATAAGACGCAAATCTCCTTGCAAAACCTATTGTCAGCGCTTCCGGATCAAGAACTTCATCGGCATTGTTTATGTCTTTCTGCGACGCGCCTCTTCTCATAAGCTGTTCTCTTAATCTTGCTCTGGCAAATGAAACAAGCCTTTCTCTTCTTCTTTCATGGCTTCTCCAGAGTTCCGCGTCAGGAATCTGCGACACTCTCTGCCAGATTGTGTGGTCGGCAGGTTCGTCTTTCCATGAAGAGCCGAGATATCTGTCAAAAAGACCGGCAAACTCATAAGAAATCCACGTGTTTGTATGAATGCCGTTTGTAATATTTGTTATTGGAATTTCTTTTTTAGGAAGCTCCGGCCATATGCCCGACCACATATCTCTTGAAACCGTCGCGTGAAGCCTGCTTACGCCGTTTGCTTTACTTGACAGTTTAAGCGCAAGGATGGTCATTGAAAAATTCTGCGGTTCCGACGGTTTAATCTCTTTTGCGGGAAATGAACCCAAAGCCAAAAACTGCTCTTTGGAAAGCCCCAGCTTTTTATATAAAGGCTCAAAATATTTTAAAACAAGTTCCGTTGAAAACATTTCGTTTCCGGCCGGAACAGGAGTGTGCGTGGTAAAAACGCAGGAGCTTTTTACCATCTGGAAAGCTTCTTCATAAGAGAGACCCTGCTCTTCGATAAGCTCTCTCATTTCTTCAAAAAGCAAAAACGCGGAATGCCCTTCATTTATGTGGATTACGCCAGGATCTATCCCAAGAGCTTTTAAAAGCCTTATTCCGCCCATTCCCAAAACCATTTCCTGCCTTATTCTCATATCCCTGTCGCCGCCGTAAAGCTGACCGGTGATATCTCTTACTTCTCTGGGATTAGCGCTGAAATCTGTATCCAGAAGATAAAGAGGCACTCTGCCTACCTGAAGCTTCCAGACTCTTGCGTAAACTTTTTGTTTGGACATGTCTATTTCTATTGTCAGCGTATTTCCGTCGCTGTCTTTAAGAAGCTCCAGCGGCATGCGGAAAAAATGGTTTTCGCTGTATTCTTCCTGCTGCCAGCCGTCAAAGCTCAAAAACTGTTCAAAATATCCGAATCTGTAAAGAAGCCCCACGCCGACCAGAGGAAGACCCATGTCGCTCGCTGATTTTAAATGGTCGCCCGAGAGCACGCCCAAACCGCCCGAATAAATGGGAATACTTTCATGTATGGCAAATTCGGTTGAAAAATACGCGAATTGCAAATTGCTGTAATCCGAACATGAATCGTGGAACCACGTATTCATCGTCATATATTTATCAAGATCATTTTTAACCCTTTCCATGTGGGAAACAAAGCTGTCGTCTTCGGCAAGCTGCTCAAGCCTTTCCTGACTTGCCATGCCGAGCATTGCTTTTGGGCTGTGGTACGTTTCTTCCCACATATCCCTGTCGAGCCTTCTGAAAAGCTCTACGGCGTCGCTGTTCCAGCACCACCACATATTATTCGCTATAACAAGCAGCGGAGACAAAACTTCCGGCAGATTCGGCGCAACGACAAACGATTTCGCGTTCAATGCGATAAAAGTCTCCTGATTTTCATTGAATAAATCCAGTTTCATATGTACCCCTCAATTTTATTATCCTTTAAGTACGAATATAATATAAACTTTAATTTTGTTTGTCAAAATGGGCAGCGGCAGATGCGTGGACGCATAGAGGCACTGATGCATAGTAAATTTACTACACTTTGCCAAGTCTTTTTTTCAAACGTAGGAAGCGGCAGCAGAAGCTCAGAAGCTCGACAGCTCGACAACAACAAAGTCTTTGTCTTTGCTGAGCTGCCGAGCTGCATCCTTGCATAGCCTCTATAATTTTTACATATATTTCACTGCCGCAGACTGATAATTTATATATAATATATTTACAGAGGCAAAAGTTTATGAGTAAAACATTAAAAATGAAAATTATTTCCTATAGCATTTTATTGAGCTTTTTATTGAATATTTCTATAAGCTCAATAACTTTAAGCAATAATAAGCTTGATTTGTCTATCACGTTTTCTTCTATCGCCAACACAATAACCTATTCTTATAATCCAATTCAGCTCACAAAAGAATTGCAGGATAACTTATTAGGCTGTTTATATAAAAACGCCGGCAAACAAAATAAAAAAGAAGACAACAAAAATACGAATGGAGATAAAAGGAAGAATTTTATAGTTACCCCTCTTTACAGCTATCGCATTAAAACAATTAAACAGCTTAATAATTTTGATTATGATAAATCTTTTATGATAAATGACAAATACCTATTATCAACAAATAATTTATTATACAGCGGATTTTTACATAATAGCTTGGCATCATTCGCTTTTTATTTAATACTGTTGTCGTGGCTTGCAATAATTTTTAGAAAAAGACGGAATTTTTTACAATATATATTTTTACAAAAAAACATATAATTTTGCAGATTAGAATTATATGTTTTTTTATTGGAGACATTTATGAAAAGTACATTTTTTAAAAAACTAACAGCTTTACTTGTAGCCGCAGCTTTTTCCTTTTCCTCGCTGACTCCTGGCGTTAACGCTGCCATTATTAGCACTCCCCCCCCCCCAACTGCTAACAACGCATTTAATACCGTAAATTTTTTCTCAATTATCCCGCTGTCTCAAGGCAAAATAACCTCACTTAACAACAAACAAAGCGATACCTTAGTAATAAACATCCAAGACCTCCATTCACACGCTGACACGCAAAGAAATATCTCTAAAATTGTAGATTCAATATCCTCAAAATATAACGTTTCCGAAATTTATACGGAAGGCGGTTATGGTAAAATTGACGTCAGCTGGATAAATGCCGTAAAAGATACCAAACTTAAAAATAAGATAATAGAACAGCTTTTAAATAACGGCGAATTAACCGCAAGCGAATATTACGCCATGACCTCCGCAAACCCCAAACCCGTAAAAGGTATTGAAAATAAGCAAATTCACATAGAAAACATCAAAAGACTTGCCGACATAGAAAACAATAAAGCCAAATATCAAGAAATCATCGGCAAAATGAATAAAGAAATCGGCATTTTAAATAAAATTTATACAAACGGCAGAAACATTCGCTTCAACAAAGTTCTTGCCAAATATGACAACAGACAAATATCCGATTCAAAATTCTACTCAATGTTAGAAAAGTATGTTTCCGCTATCAATGAAAACCCTTCAAAATACAACAATATAACAAAAATCAGCCTCGGAAATTATCCGAATATAAATCTTTATTTAAGCATGATAAAAGAGTCCAAAAAAGCAGATACGAAAAAAGCCTCAATGGAACTTCAAACCTTAATCGAAAATCTTAAAAATACCGTTTCTTACGGCCAATACAAACAATTGCTCGACGACACAAATAATTTTCAGGACAGCGAAAAAGTGCTGGAGTTTGTCTTCTCGCTTTTAAAAGCAGCTGCAGTCGCCGCGCCAAAATACGGAAATTTACATAAACTCGCGGCAATAAATGAATATACAAAATTATTAAATCCCATAGATTTGCTAAACGAACAGCGCAATCTCACGGAAAAAATAAAATTCGCTCTTTCTTACGATAACACGGAAGCTGAAATAGCTTTTATCACCGACTTCAAAAAATATTTCGCGGATTATCTTACCGCATCGCTTACGCATGACGACTGGATATATGTCAAAGAAAACTTAAATTTATTCTTATCAATATACGCTAAATACGCGGCATACAACAATTTAAAAGAAATAGAAGCCGATTTTGAAGAGCTTGCAAAATATTACGACACAAACACCCAAAGAAACGAAATATTTGTAATGCAGTTAGGAATTAGGAATGAGGAATTAGGAATTAAAGACACGGCAGCTGACGCAGTTCATTCCTCATTGAACGAAATTCTTTCCAACGCCCGCGACATAAAAATAGTAATCACCGGCGGCTACCACAGCGAAGGCTTAAAAGAACTCCTTTCGCAAAAAGGAATATCATCAATAGTCATAACCCCCAACGTAACCACAGACATAAGCAAAGCGCAAATAAAGTACGCGCAGTTAATAAAAGAACAGGCAAAATTTGATTCGGAAGCGCTTGCCGCAGCTCTTCTTTCAAATGCCGGCAATACTGAGCAGCAGATTAAAATACTTCAAGCGGCATACGCTTTGGGATTGGATATGCCGGCTATAGAAGAACTTGCAAATCAAGCTGGTTTAAAATTGGACGCGAACAGCAAAAATATAATTGTCAACGGCCTTTTAACCGCTGAATATCAGGCAAATATAAAAGCTTCAACAATAGCAATAGATGCCGCTTTGGAGCCTTTTGTACAATTTAAAGATTTGTTTAAAAATCCCAAAGAATCTTTAAATAACGCGGAAAGAGCCGTATTGATGATTATTGGCGAATTGCTGTTAGGAAGCGAGCTCGGCGAAATTGAAGAAATACAAAAAGCGGGCTTGTCAGAACAAAATCTCTTCGGAATCTCCCCTTCAAATTACAGCCGCTACCCTAAATGGTTACAAAACATTTTATTGAATAAGCAACTCGAAAAAAACGCTTTGACATCTCCAGCATCTCTCAGCACTGATATAAATGCAGACTCCACAATGCACCGCTACCAAAACACAATTTCCGGCAGGCTTGTAGTATGGTTTATGCGCAAATTTAATAAAGAAGGGAAAGAAATAGAAAAACGGATAACAGAAGAAATAGAACAAGGAAAATTTGGCAATAATCTTTCACAAGAAGACAAAGAAAATCTTATAAAAGAAAGAATTATCATGGAAATGCTTGCCCCGGAAAGAGAAGCAAAATTAATAGGACAAATCGCCGCAGCTGCTGCAGCTGCTGGGGCAATCACGGCGGAACAAATTTTATCCGGCAATTTTGACATTATGCCACAAATTTGGAAATTTTTATATACCAAACATTCTAAATATATGCGAGCAGTAGATATTATCATGAAAAACAAGGGCAATAATCTCGCTTATTTTAGAATCATTAAGAATAACGACTCTTATAAAGAATTTGCAAAAACCATTTCATCTAATTCAGCCCAAGCTAAAAAATACTTAGATGAAGCTGTTTTGTCAATAAAAGACGGCGAAGAAGTAAGAGATGCAATAAAAACGATACTGCTATATGATCATGTATTAGGCGGAATAGTCAGCGCGGCAATTCAAGCGGTCTCCGGCAGAAAAACCGTAAGAGCCCTTGCCAAAGCAAGCATCGCCCCGCATAAAAAATGGAATAAAGAAAATTTTGATTACGGACTTGCAGCGGACGATGGCTATAGTATGTTTAGTCCTATGTTTGGCCCTGGTACGCATTACACCCATTCTGACGATGATGATCTTGTATCGTATATATTATTGCTTCTTGACATGCATGGTCTTGGCATACATGGACTTGACAAAGATATTTTAGAAAGAAAAATTAAAGCGGTAAGACAGCATGGCGGCACAATTACGGCTCATATTGTCTTGCTTATGCTTTTTGGCTACGATTACGAACAAATAAAATTGATGGACTATAAATCAATCAATGACATGACCATTGTTTTTGATAGCGGCATATCGCAAGAAAATCCTGTAAACGCTATTTTGGGTACAGTATTTGTGTCCGGAAAACTTCTGCCGATAGACATAAATACAAAGTTAAATGAAGTTTTTAAAGGCATTAAAGATGAATCAAAAAGCGAAAAGGATAAAAATACTTTAAATAGTAATGCTCTTGCCATAATGGATTTCTATTCTTTTTTTGATTCCCGTATGAGAGGAGATTTATTTGACGGAAGGAGCCTTGACGGTTCGGTTGTTTTTGGAATTGAAAAGTTTTATGGAAAGCAGAAAAATTTAGTAGAATCGCCGGCAAACTATTGGCCTAACTATTTCGGCATGCAAAATTGGCATGAACTGGTTGATGAGTTTGGCTTTGGAAATGTAAAGTGGACATACGCCGAGTATGTAAAATTGTTTCCGGAAGTGATTGAAAAAATTGAGGCAAGAGGGAAACCCATTGTTTTCTTATTGCCTTCAAATTTTGATTATACGGGAGAAGCATTTACTTCATACGAATTCAGGTATTTACTTGAAAATCCTAAAATAATGGAAAATGTAATTTTCGTAGTGGGCGCATATGATTTTTTTGATATAGCCTCTTCACTGGAAGAAGTTCCCCAAAATTTAAGCATGAGTTTCCTTTTTGAATTGTTAAAAGATTATAAAAGATATATCGGCACTCCTTCTCGGCATCAAGGCACAGGAGACAGCGAAGTTACAAAAAGCTTTGACGAAATGCTGAGTGCGTTTAAAGAAAGTTTGGATAAATATATTTCACAAAAGACTGATCAAAAGAGTACTGATTCGGCAAAAGCGACAGTTAACCCAAACGTTTCAACCCAAAGTATTCCAAAATCCGAAATAATTGAAGAATTAAAAAAGAAAATAAGAAACAACGAAGAGCTTACGCTGACATTTGTCTGCAAGCAAAATATGTTCCGCTCTGCCACAGCACACATATTATTGCAAGGCAGAATTGAAAAAGCCGGTAAAAGTAATATACATATTTTATCCGGAGGAACAGAGGATGGCAGCATAAAGTATGGAAAATCGCTTGATGATAAGCTGCGCGAGGCAATTGAAAGTAAAGGTATTCAAACTGACTTCATCAGTAAATTCGTCAGTAAACATGTAAATCTAGAGGATTCAGCTCCAGGAATATTTATAGCGGCAGATGCGGGCATTAGAGATACTCTTATTGCAGAAGGCGTTACGGAAGGCAGAATCATACTTTTTACTGATTTGGGATATCCGACGGCAGAAGTGAATGTCCCTACAGGTGAATTTGTGGATTTAATAAAGAGAACCATAGTAGATACGTTGATGCCAGAAGCGAAGACTGCACCGTCTCCGTTTACATCAGATACAACGTTAAATTTCTGGCTGAGCAGATTTATAATAGGTTTTTTCAAATTATTCGGGCTTGGCAATACCGGCTTAAGAATAGTTCATGTCGCGATAGCGCCTTTTAAGGAATTGCCGGTATTATCCGCTATTTACGCCGCTTGGCTCGAGTCAGGGTCTCCGGAGAATATTTTAAATGTAAGAGAAGCAAGAGAGTTTTTACAAGACCATAGATATTATCTGCTTGGAAGTGAAGCTGTAAAAAAAGATTATGAACAAAAGCTGCTGGCTATGTTTACGAATATTACGGGAGGCTCATTAGCGTTGGCATTAATAAAACGCCATATAGTTAACAATATAGCGGAATCAATAAAAGCAAACCCGATAATAGAATATCAAAATGAAGACACTGCGCCTGCAGCTGTTACATCTGCTGAGGCACTTAGCAAACAAGAACTACAAGACAGAGAAAAAGAAGTGCACAGACACCTTACTTATTTATCAATAATATTCTCTAATCTTAAGGATGATCCGAATTGTTACGACGGCGAAATCGAACCCACAGACACAGAAACAATACGTGTATCATTTTTGAATGCGGCAAAGGGTTATTGGACAGCTTCTTCTGATAATGAAAAAGAGGCAGCTTGGCAAAGTATTAATCAAATAGCCGGCCCTTTATTTAACGAATATGTCGATATCATGAATAAACAAGAGTGCCGTTTTGACGTTCGAATAAATTATGATTCGATTTATAGAATTCATGCAAATAGAGACAATTTGCTAAGGATGTTAGGGGAACATCGGCAAACAATTACGAAAGGCTCATTAGCGTTGACATTAATAAAAAGCTATATAGCAAAACCGGCAAAGAATCCGCATATTGATTTGAAAGAACTTTTTGCAAATATAAATATAAATATTGACGAAAATGAAATAGCAATAGAGGAGTACATGGATAGAAACGCAAAAAATGTTTGGCTGGCTTTATCCGACGAATCCGAGCCGATTGCAAAGCTGACTATAACAGGTAATGGCAATGTTAAATTACAGGATATATTTATCAGCCGCGGCGGAATAATCGAGATAGAAAATCAAACAGGTAAAGAGGTAGTTATATCTCCTGAAACTATTTCCGGTCTTGGTTTACCAGTCGAAGACGGAAGAGTTGTTTTTAATCCCAACGAGCAAATGAAGATTGTAATTGGTAAAAGTGATTCCGGCGCAGTTATAGTATTAACAGATGACAACAATACCGACACTAGGAAAAATTATATAGAACCTTCTAAATTATACAGCTTTGGGCCGGTTGTAGAAACAAATGCAGCAAAACCGATAATAGAATATCAATTTTTTAAAAATAAAGAGCTGGTACAGCAGGTGAAACAGAAGCAGGAAGATGCGATAACGGTTTTGGTAGTTAATGATGCTATAGAAGGGGACGCCACGGGGATAAAAGTTGGAGGCGTAAATGTCCGTATAAAAGATGTTAACGGGCAGATTGTCTTATTTGCAAACGAAGCAAATTATGAAGATGTTGTAAAAGCAATACACAACCATAAAGCGATTAAAAATATGATTGAACAAAAGACGGGAGTTAAGGCTAAAAACATCTCTTTTGAAGGCATTATTACGGATGAAGAAATGGCAGAGGAAGATTTAGACGTTATCGACAGCGATATAATAAAAGTAAACAAAGCAAGATATGACGCTGAAAAAGCCAAAGGCGTTGAAAATTTCAGCTTCTACCTGCATAATGCCAGAGAAATAGCCAGAACTTATAAAGAAGCAAAAGCGGATAAAGCCGTAGTTGATTTGACTAAAAAAGGCGAAGAGGTGGTTATAAACATTTTAAATGATTCGCTTAATAGAAAAATTTATACCTCTTTAAAAATTGCCGTGTCAGATTTACGCGCAGAAATCATCGCGAAGAGCGTTGATTTATTTGAATTGAGAAAGTTAGGCATAGAGGTTTATGCTTTTGACAGCGGGCATGTCACCGGGGAAAATTTGACTGATTTCAATGCGCTTGGTTTTAACGGCAGAATTACTGCAGAAAAACTTTATGAATATGCGTCAGGTTTAGAGTTTAAAATTGAAAAAGCTGAGAAAAAAGGCAGCCTTGCCCAAAAGTTAAACGGCGCGCAAGGCTTTGTTTTAATAGACCCGGCTTTGATAAGTACCGACAGAAGCCCGATAGAAAAGATAAACGAGCTTAGCGCTTTGTTTGGGAATCTAAAATTAAACTTTGGACTTTCCGCAATAACTTACGGCGAAGCGGTAAACATGGCTTATAAATTGGATTTGGATAATATGCCTGTTATAGAAAATCTTACGGCGGCTGATGCGCAAAACGCGATAGGCTTATTACCTGCAAATCACTCAATAACAATGCTGCTAAATGCCGTAAAAAATAACCTGAGCGCGGACGAACAAAAGTTGATAAACACTATAATAGCAGAACGGATTTTAACGGCAAATTTTCTTGCCGGAAAGAAAACAGAAGACGGCAAAAAGCGCGTGATAGACGATAAACAAATGGAAACACTGCTGGGCAAAGCTCTTTACAGATTAAACGGCGATGTGATTGCCGCTATTGATGCGGAATTTGCCGCCGGACAACATTACAACGATTACATAATACAGGAATCAAAAAAGAGCGATAAACAATCCGCGGCAAAGGTAATAGAAATGATAATGCTATATCACGGCTTATCCATAGACATAAATAAATACAAAGAGCGCATCGCTAATTCCAACAGACAAGCCGGTTATAAGGCAATATTGGCAGCGGCGTAGTTTTTTGCTCATGCGTGGCTTGGACGTGAGACTTGGACTACGGCAAACGCATGAAAGCTATGATAAAACATTGTTGTCGTCGTGGCCGTTCCCTCGCCCCTTGCGGGGTCGCAGTGCGACCCCTGAAACGAGTTCAGGGTGACACAGCCAGTTGGTTTTTAGAGAAACCCAATTGCCATTATAATTTCGTATTTACCTTTGCCGTCCGACGTTGATTCGTAACTGGCTCTTTGTCCAAATGTAAAACTGAACCGACGACTCCGGCGGAAAGCGTGTATTGAAAGGCCTCTTCAACGCTGCTAAAGTTTGTCTTGGTTATCACTTGTTCTTCCTTGAAAAGTATTAAAAAACCCGTTGTGATATTAGGTATTGTGGGCATAAAAACGCTCAAGTATTTTTCGCCTTTTATAAAACGCTCGCCTGTTAAAAAACCTATGCTGTACGTGTCTTTTACCGGATACGGCACAAGCACGGCCTGCTTAAAAGCGGAGTTTTTGCCATCGGAGCCGACAATAAAATCCAAAAGTTTTTTACTCGCGTTATAAAGACTTCCCACAACAGGGAGCTTTACAATAATATTTTCAATTGAAATTAAAATCTTTTTACCCAAAAACTGGGTAGTCAGAAAACCTACGGCGCTTATGAAAAGTATTGAGATTATGAAACTTATGAGTTTTACTACCGGGTATACCCAGCTTCCGATAAAAAACATCCTTACTAAAGGAAGAGTATACGGCATTGAAAAGCTGCTTACCCAAGTGAACACAATGCTGATAAGCACATAACAAACCCATAAAGGTATTATTGCCACCAAACCGGTTAAAAAATATTTCCTAATCAATGCCCAAAACCAGTGCTTAGATTTGGTTTTATTGAAGCCCATACCCGTTAAAACTTCAAAACTCTTTGTTTCGGCAGTACCGTTTTTATTATCAGTTTTTTTATTTTCATTGCTTTCCATAAAATCTCCTTTTAACTGCAGATGGCGGGATGATGAGATGATGGTAGGATGAGCAAAAGCAAAAACAAAGCCGTTACCCGTCCTCTCATCTTCTTTTATTATAGCTTCCCACTCTTTTAATTTATATAATTATTTTTGTTATTGTAACATATTTTTGATCTGAAATTTAACGAATATTTTTTATACAAAACTTATTATAAAGACAACTCCGCTTGTTATCTAAAAGTTGAAAGTAGACAGTTTTTGGATAAATTTAAAAATTGAAAGTGGACAATACAGACAAAGATTACATTTATAATTATCAAACATAAGGTGTCATTCTGCGCCCTGCAGCTTCGT
>Ga0099364_10008304_pt1 | contig 14629 bp, 13 predicted proteins | sample TergutTh196P3_FD_73070 | JGI IMG/M metagenome (GOLD analysis project Ga0099364, IMG submission 73070) | Microcerotermes parvus P3 segment gut microbial communities from Pointe-Noire, Republic of the Congo - Th196 P3 | ecosystem: Host-associated > Arthropoda: Insects > Digestive system > Gut ... | reverse complement strand
TAGTAGAGCAGCGGGTAAGCCGCCTAGAAGATGAGCTTATTGAAATCAGCCGTCAAAGGGAAACCCAGCGAAAACAACGCCAGCGTCAGCAGATTCCGGTATGCAGCCTGGTGGGTTATACCAATGGAGGGAAATCATCTCTCCTAAACACCCTTACAGGGGCAGGTGTTCTGGCGGAGGATAAACTATTTGCGACTTTGGATTCAACTTCACGGCGCATTGAGCTACCAGGCGGACTTCCTGTACTGATGGTGGACACTGTAGGTTTTATCCGCCGTCTCCCCCATACATTAATTAAAGCTTTTCACTCTACTCTGGAAGAAGCAAGCCTTTCTGATCTTTTGATCCATGTGGTTGATGCATCGGATCTTGACGAAAGCGCTCATTGGGACACAGCTCTGGCTGTTTTGAAAGAACTTAAAGCTGCAGATATTCCAAGGATCACCGTATTAAATAAAGCAGACAAACCAGAGGCCCGGCAGCGCATGGATCAATTAACGCAGAGTTATGAAAATGCTATCCCGGTATCGGCGGTTACAGGTGAAGGTTTATCTGAGCTTCTGGCCCGCATGGAATTAATTTTATCCGGAGACATCCGCCGTTATTCATTCCCTCATAACCGCTCGGATCTAGCAGCCTTTCTCCATCGCAGTGCTACTGTGCTATCAGAAAATTACGAGGGAGAGCAAATAGAAATGGAGGCCCGGGTAGACGAAGCAACTGCCGGTAGATTAAAGGAATACGTTATATGAAAATAGCCATTGCACAAATTAATTCTACTGTCGGCGATTTTTCCGGTAATAAAGCAAAGATCCTGGAATTTGCAAGGAAAGCCAAAAATGAGCATAATGCAGAATTGCTTCTCTTTCCTGAGCTGGTCCTTTGCGGTTTCCCTCCCCTGGATCTGCTCCAAAAAAATGATTTTATAGAATTTAATATCAAGACCCTGGAAATTTTAAAGCAAGAATTACCTGAAGATCTAGCAGTTGGCTTGGGTTATGTAAGCAAAAGTCCTAATCCTGATAATAAAAAACCTTTAAATACTTACGGTTTTATCTGGAGACGAAAGCTGGCTTTTGAACAGGCAAAAACCCTGCTCCCAGAAAATGGCTTTTTTAACGAGGCTCAATACTTTGATGCAGGAGAAGATCGCAATGTTTTCAGGTTTAAAGGTGAACGTATTGCTTTAGCCATTGATGAAGAAGCATTCTTAAAAACAGATCCTGTTCGGGATCTAATGCATATGGCAATCACAATACTCTGTGTACCTTCAGCTGCTCCTTATACAATGGGAGCTATTAAATCCCGCCAGGAAAAAGCGCTTCAAATATGCCGTCAAGCAGATGTTCCTTTAATTTATATCAATGCCGTTGGTGCCAATGATTCCTTAATATTTGCCGGTCATTCCTTTGTAGCTGCAAAAACATCTCTTTTACTGGAGGCAAAAGCCTTTGAAGAAGATTTAATCCTGTGGGATTATCAAAAAGTCAATAAAGAAAATTATTTTACCGATTATGCTCTACCTGTAACGAATCAAGCTTCAATAAGCCAATACAGTGGATCTTCAAAAGGATCATCAGATCTTGATGAACTGGAAGATGCTCTGGTTTTGGGAATCACGGATTATATGAAAAAATGCGGTTTTAACTGTCTTCATTTAGGTCTGTCCGGCGGTCTGGATTCCGCTTTGGTGGCATATTTAGCAGTCAGAGCCGCAGGGCCTGAAAATACTGTCTGTTTTAACATGCCTTCCCGCTTCTCCTCCCAGGGTTCAAAAGATGATTCGAAGGAACTGGCACAAAATTTAGGCTGCCGTTACGAAGTCCTTCCCATTGAGGATATTTATAGCGCCTGTATTTCAACCCTGGAAGGGATTTTTGAGAACCGGCCTTTTGATATTGCAGAAGAAAATCTCCAGTCCCGCATCCGGGGGATACTATGGATGGCCTACGCAAATAAGTTCAATTCCATGCTCCTTGCAGGGGGGAATAAAAGCGAATTGGCCATGGGTTACTGTACATTATACGGTGATACAAGCGGCGCTTTAGCACCTATAGGTGATTTGTATAAAACTGAAGTTTATGCCTTGTGTAAACACATTAACATGCGTTCCCTAAACGCCACAGGTAAGGCCTTGATTCCTCAGGCAATTATCGAGAAGCCTCCGTCTGCAGAGCTAAGACCAGACCAGAAAGACCAGGATAGCCTTCCTCCTTACGAAGTACTGGACGAGATCTTAAGGCTCCTAATCTGTGAAAATTTAAGTCCCGAAGAAACAATACAAAAAGGCTGGGATAAGGATCTAGTTAACCGTATAGTTCTTACCATTGCACGCAACGAATGGAAACGCAGACAATGCCCGCCTGTTTTAAAAGTTTCAAGAAAGGCATTTGGCTTGGGTAGAAATATGCCAATGGCCAGAGGAGTATATGAAATTCAATACAATATCCAAAAACCGGAGAATCAATGAACATTATACCACTTTTTATACCTTTTGTCGCTTTATCCATACCAATTGTAGCCATAGTTCTTTCTCATCGGCAAAAAACTAATCGGAATAAAATCAGAGAACTGGAATTAAAAAAGGAAATTCTTGAACTGGAAGTTGAAAAACAAAACAGTAAAATAAAATTACTGGAAGAAGAAAACAAAAAATATGACAGAATAATCAATAATGCTATTGAACAGTAGATTTTTCGAACAACACCGATGGTTATTTTTCCAGCAGAAATAAGTATTCCTTTACATGAATATCACGACTTCTTAGGTTTCTGCTTCCCCTAAAAGCATTGTACTTTGTTTCCAGCATTTCAACTTTACCTAAACTGTTTAACATGGTTTTCATTTGCACAATCTTGATGAATCCTTCTGAGTTAAATGAAATTATCACAAATTTAGACTTAAGATTTTGTATAAGTTCTGTTAGAGTACCTAAAGCCATCTTTTCTTTATTATAATCCGAACGCTTCCAGCTTTCCGGAATACCGGATACTTTGCTGATCTTATCAGGATATTTATAATCAATAATCGTATTCAACATAAAATAATTTGAGCCGTAAGGATGTTGATTATAAGGCGGATCTACATAAGCAAGATCAAGTTCCGGCAGTTTCCTGTAAAGCAAATTGGAATCTTCATTATAAATAAGAGTTTCGCAGTTAAAATTGCTGAATATGGGAAAGGGAAGAACTATATCCCCTTTAATTCTGGGCAAAGCATCTTGGTTCCGGCCTCCAAATTGTCCTATGCCGGTTTCCCTGTTTTTATAAAAACCTTTAAAAACCCCTGATGTATTTGCATGGATTGAGACTTCTGAAAGCAGCGGGGCTAAAAAAAATTTTTGCTCCTTTTCCGGTATCTTGGAAATATTCTGCCTTATAGTATCGATATACATAGCATTTCTTGATGTAAAAAAAACACGTTCACCGGCTTTTATATTATTATCATTCTTTGGTGCATAATATTCAGAAATAATCCCTTTTATTAATTTCTTATCTGTCTGCTTTATTAACTCTTGATGAAAATTTTTTAATAAAGGTATATCAAGTTCATCTTGATTAGACAGGTAACACTCATTAATCACTGTTGAATATTTTTCCAAATCATTTGCGATTAAAAAAGAAGAATACTGTTTTAAAAATCTGGAGACAATACCGGAGCCGCTGAATACATCAAATGTTTTTAGTTTTTTTTTATCCAGCCTTTTTTGAACTATACTGATTCCTTTTCCAATAAAATCCAGAAGCGCCCGCTTATTACCTATATAAGTAATAAGCTGGCGGCTTAAGAATTCTTTTTTTTCCATTAAAACAGGCCCATTACCCTGCCATTTTCATCAACATCAATGTCCATAAAAGAAGGACGGGAAGGAAGGCCTGGCATGGTGTTAATATCACCGCAAAGGGGATATACAAAGCCCGCACCGGCAGCAAGACGGACTTCCCGTATTGGTAAACGCCAGCCTTTTGGTGCACCTTTGAGCATGGGGTCATGGGAAAGGGAATACTGAGTTTTTGCCATGCAAATTGGCAATTTTCCAAATCCTGTGTCTTCAAGCTTGTCCAATTCCTGGCGGATACCGGGCGAAAAATCCACTCCATCGGAACCGTAGACATCCCGGGCAATGGTTTCAATTTTTTCTGCCAGTCCCATATTGTCCGGGTAAAGGAGCTTGAAATTTTTCTTTTTTATAGCAGCCTTCTCCACAGCCCGGGCCAGATCTGCAGCTCCTTCTCCTCCTTTCTCCCAATGCCGGGTGATAACAGCATCTTCAGCACCGGCCTTTACAGCTTCATTCCGGATAAGTTCCCATTCTGCTTCGCTGTCCGTGGGAAATGCGTTTATGGCTACCACAGCCGGAACGCCAAAACGCCGCACTATGGATAAATGTGCGGCAAGGTTGGAAATCCCTGCCTTAAGAAGTTCCAGATTTTCTTCCTTGTAGCAGGCAGGAAGACTTTTACCTGGAATTACAGCCGGGCCGCCTCCATGGGATTTTAATGCCCGCACTGTGGCAACAAGCACTACTGCATCGGGGATAAGTGCAGAACTGCGGCACTTGATATTGAAAAACTTTTCCATACCCATGTCGGATCCAAAGCCTGCTTCAGTGACTACATAATCAGAAAAACGAATGCCTAAAAGATCCGCTATTATCGAAGAATTACCATGGGCTATATTTGCGAACGGCCCTGTATGAACAAAACTGCCCTGCCCTTCCAGGGTCTGCATCAGGTTAGGTTTTAAAGCTTCCATCAAAAGAACTGTCATAGCGCCGGCCACACCAAATTCATCGGCACTAAGAGCGCGGCCTTTTTTATCGTAAGCTACTATCATGCGCCCCAGTCTTTGCCGGAGATCCGCCAAATCCAATGATAGAGCCAGAATGGCCATGACCTCACTAGCCACAGAAATATCAAAATGACTCTGCCGCAAAGGACCGTCTTCCAGGCTCCCCAAACCTGTTAAAACATGCCTTAGACTCCGGTCATTCATATCAATCACCCTGCCTATAACCGGGCGACTGGAATCAATGTTCAACATATTCAGACCTAATTTTTCGAAGTAAGAAGGCGACCAGCGGGACTCATGATAAATTCTGGCATCCACTGCGGCAGCACAGAGGTTATGAGCTGCAGATACAGCATGAATATCCCCTGTAAGGTGGAGATTAAAATCCTCCATAGGAACGATTTGGCTGTAACCACCTCCGGCGGCCCCTCCCTTGATGCCAAAGGTAGGTCCCATAGAAGGCTGCCTTAAACAGGCAATCGCGTCCCGTCCTATTGCTCCCAGGCCCTGAACCAGACCAACGGTGGTAGTGGTTTTACCTTCCCCTAAAGGAGTGGGGTTGATAGCGGTGACATTTATATACTTCGCCTTGGCAGGAGCTAAGACCTGTTCTTTAAGGAGCCGCCAGTCTATCTTCGCTTTATATATGCCATATTCCTCTGTATATTGGGCAGGAATTCCCATTTTTAAAGCTATTTCTCTGATTGGCCGTAAATTCGCGGCCTGGGCGATTTCAATATCAGTTTTATTCATGGTTTATTATAAACTAAAGAACAATATAAAATCAAATACCCTGCTCCGATAAAGCTGGAAGCTGTAAAACTACTTGTAAATATGAAAAAAAGACATTATTATTTATTTATGAAATTAATAGAAATAGCTGAATGCCTAATCGAAAAAATAAAAAAAGATTATAATGGTGATGTCTCTCTTGTTCATGTCCATGGATCGTATTTTTATGAAGACACCCACGCTCTTTCCGATATTGACATATATTTTATTCCAAAAACCCTGCGGGGCTATAATCTGGGCCAAACATTTATTATAGACGGAATCGGTTTTGATTATTTTGCATTGTCCTGGGAACGCCTTGAAAAAATCGCAAATCATGATGAAATGCTTGTATCTTTAATTACTGACGGAAAAATTTTATATTATCACTCCCAGGAAGATCTGGACAGGTTCAATAAATTAAAAGAAAGAGCCGGCAGTACTGTCAGCAGAGAACAGCTTATAGATAAAGGTAAAGAATTAATGATGGAAATACACAGGGAGTATTTCAACATTGTAAACAGCAGTAATATTTCTGATATTAGAAAGGCTATTATAGAAATTATTTATAATGCGTCTTTTTTACTAGCTCAAATAAACTCCACTCCCATTAAAAGAGGCAGAAGACATCTAAAAAATGAAATTATGGCAATGAAAATTATTCCGGAAGATTTTGATATTATTTACGATAAGTTATTTAAAGAAAAAGATGTAATGGAAATCCGGGAGCTGCTTTTTGCTTTTATTTGCAACGTGGAAAAACTTCTTCCGGTCAAAGTACATGGCACAATTTACGATAACTTTAAAGGCTTTTATGAGGAAATGATACAAGGTTATAACAGAATTTACCATGCCTGTGATACCGGAGATATATATACCCCGCTTTATTCCAGTGTGGAACTAACAACAGAAATAGAAAATTTATTTGAAAGAAGCAATAGTTCATTTACCCTGCCCGATATGGTTGGTTCCTATGATCCAGAAGATTTAGGAAAAATAAAAGAGACAGCAAAAAGGCACCAGGAAGAATTCGTTAAAGTACTGGAACAAAACGGAGTAAGAATCAGATCATTTAAGGATATTAATGAATTCCGGCAATTCCTTGAGTATTTATAGCATTAATAATATGTTCAATAGTTTTCTCAAAATTGCTGCTCTGTGTCGAAGCGGCCAACATTGAATAAAACAAAAGTACATTGTCCGCCTTGACGTCATTAATACCTGATAATTCTTTTAGTGCGTCCAGTGCTGTTTTAGAATTTTGGGGTATGCCCTTTTTACTCAAATAGTTATAAAGAGCCGATGAAGTCCCGGCGGATATAAAAGGTGTATTTATACCTGTTTCAGAACAAAAGTTAAGAGCGCCGATAAAGCGGTCATTGCTTCCCAGCTTACGGGCCGGGTCTGCAGCTACCCGGGCACAAGTATCTCTAAGAGCCTTATTGGAAAAACGCCTAAGCAAATCGCGTATATGGTAATGGAGATCCGCTAAGGGCATTTGGTATTTGGCTGATAGGGCCAGAGCACTTTCCAGCATGGCGTTCTGGGTAATATAAAGAATGCCTCCATGACCGGCACTTTCGTAAATAAAATGATCCCCTTTAATCAAGCCGAAATAAGCGCAGATTCCATGCCCCATATTATGAATAAAAAGTTTACGTTTAACATAAAAATCAAAATGATCAAAGGGAAGAAGTCCTGTAATTAAAGGAATCTCTCCCTTAAAAGACGTCTTGGCCACAGGTAAAGAACCATAAGATTCAACGCAGATCCTTAAAGGGTTGCCATCCTGCATTTCAGTTGTTTGAAGGGGAACCATTCTGCCTATGGAGGCTTCCACCAGGCCTATACAGTCATCAAATATTTTTATCTCTTCGTCACTTAAATGATCCTTGATCAATCCTTCCAGAACTTTATCAGCATTAATAAGATTTTCGCAGATAATAATATTTAAATATGATTGTTTATAAGAGTTCTGTTTCCGGGAAAAGCGTTTTTTTAATCCTGTTGCAATAATAGGCGCTATATGGGGAAGGACCCGCACTCCTACAGAAGTAGCCATGATGTCAGCAGAAGCTATTGCTTCCGCAGCGTCTTCTACATTACTGCCGTTTATCGCTTTTATTCTCTCGATCCAAATATCATTTGAGCTGTCTTCCTCCAGGAACCTAATGGGATACCGGCCCTCCTGATTAAGGGTATCAATTAGCGTATCGGCCACGTCAATAAAGCAGAGTTCATATCCTGATTGAAAAAACAACTGTCCTATAAATCCCCGGCCTATATTTCCGGCGCCGTAAATTACCGCTTTCATGGTGTGGAATAGTTAAAACGCGAGCGGAGTTTTTTCAATTCATCCACAGGCAGCATACCCTCGGTAGAACCGGGCATGGAAAGAGAGGCAGCAGCAGCGGCATTCCCCAATTCCAGCCCTTCTGCTAGGCTTCCTCCCATATAAGCGGAATAAATGGTCCCTGCACAAAAAGCATCTCCGGCTCCGACTTTTCCTTTTATATAGTCCGATGGAAGGTCAATGGTCGCAGATTCCACAAAGCTGCCGTTATAGTCCATTCCATAACCGCCTTCCGGACTATGGATCACCGCCCATTGGTAAACCCCAAGCTTTTTTATTTCTTCCAGAGCCCGGGGCAGATTGGAAAATAATAAATGACCTGCTTCATCTCTAAGGGCTATACCGGTAACTTGAGCAGCCTCAATTTCATTGATGATGCAATAATCGGTGTATTTAAGGGCAGGTGGTACCAGGCGTTTGAAACGGTCTCCGGTTTCGCTTACCACATCCAATGAAGTTTTTAATCCCCGTTCCCGGGCATGGGAAAGAAGCCTGGCCATTTTAGTTCCATACTCAGAATCCTCCATGTCCAGAGCATCTAAAAGCAGGATATACCCAATGTGAAAAAAGTCTGCTTTTAGTTTATCCCAATTTATGTCATCTTCACAAAAATAAGCATTGGCACCTCTGTAATGGAAAAAGGTTCTTTCCTTGGAAATGATATCTGACATTACCGCGGTGAATGAAGTCCTCCCTTCACGTTTAATATGTGAAAGATCTACATTCCGGTGAACCTTTAAAGTTTCAAGTACATAGTCCCCTTCTGCATCAGTACCAACCCTTCCCAGGGCAGTAAGGGGCAGGCTGGGATCCATAAGAGCCAGATCACCGATTACATTGCAAAGAGCACCGCCAGTAGACTTGGTGATTCCCTCTTCTATACTGGTAAGCTCACCAGGCTTTGGAAGCCCTGCTACCGGATAGAGATTATCTACGATCATGTTACCGGCAACGCAAATTCCTTTTTTATTCATCATCATTTTTAGTTTATTGGAAACCCTGCATTAACTGGTTCGGACTCTTACCCATCTTGGCCATTTTCTTCATCATAGACCTCATCTTCTCAAATTTCTTTATTAACCTGGCTACTTCTGCCACCGAAGTACCCGAACCTCGGGCTATACGGGCCCGCCGGGAGGGGCCTATCATCAGGTGATTGGATAGTTCCTTCCGGGTCATGGATGAGAGAATGGCTTCCTGGTACTTCATATCTTCTTTGTTAATATCGTCTTCGTCTATCTGTCCAGCCAGACCGGGAATCATGTTCAGCATAGATTTAAGGGAACCCATTTTTTTAATCGCCCTTAATTGATCAAGCCAGTCTCCCAAAGTCAAAGTCTCTTTTTCAATTTTTTTCTGAAGTTCCAAGGCCTCTTTTTCGTCTACCACTTCCTGGGCTTTTTCAACCAGGCTGACCACATCCCCCATACCAAGAATTCTGCCCGCTGCACGGTCTGGATGAAAGGGTTCAAAGTCCTCCGGTTTTTCTCCGGTACCTACGAACTTGAGAGGTTTTCCTGTAATGGTCTTAAGTGAAAGGGCAGCACCACCTCTGGTATCGCTGTCGAATTTACTAAGGATAACCCCGGAAAGGCCAATTTTCTCGTCAAAAGTTTTAGCGATATCTACTGCGGACTGACCGGTCATGGCGTCTGCTACAAGGAGCAATTCATCGGGATTGGCGGCTTCTTTTAATCGCATAAGCTCTGCCATCATGTGTTCATCAATTTGGAGCCGGCCGGTAGTATCTATGATCAAGGTATCAATCAGGTTCTTTTTAGCCCATTCCACTGCACCCCGATATACTTTAACAGCATCTGTAGCGCCATCTTCCTTATACACGGGAACCCCGACTTGGTTCCCCAAAACCGAAAGCTGCTCCACCGCCGCCGGTCTGATAAGGTCACAGGCAGCCATCAGAGGCTTACGGCCTTCTTTTTTTAACCGTAGAGCCAATTTGGCCGCACAGGTAGTCTTGCCCTGGCCTTGTAGCCCCAGTATCAGGATAGTGGAAATGGTATCCGGCCCCCTGAGGTTCAGGTTCTGATGAGTATCACCCAGAAAAGAAACCAGTTTATCGTGGACGATTTTAACAAATTGCTGGCCGGGATCTACTGAACGTAAAACTTTTTCTCCCTTGGCCTCATCTATGGTCGAGTTTATAAAGCGGCGAACCACCCGGAGATTAACATCAGCCTCTAAAAGTGAAATCTTGATGGCTTCTACGGCATCATCAATATTTTTTTCGGTTATCGTGGATTTTCCCGCCACAAAACGCATGGCGTCATTAATTTTTTGGGTAAGTCTTTCAAACATGGATTTATTTTACCCCAAAGCTGCATTTTTTACCAGAGCTAATGTGATGGGTGACTTTATGCGATCTGTGTGTTAAAACATTAACTTAAGAGGAGCCAATAACAATGCAAAAAACAAAGATAAACTTACCTTTTCGTCCTGTTTACCCATCACCTGCAGGATTGATTGTTTCAATTGATGAGAATAAAAAACCCAATGTAATGACCGCTGCCGAGGTGTTTAATATAGGATTAAAGGAACCGGCAATTATTGGTATTGCCCTGCGAAAAGCCACATATACCCATTCTTTAATTACGAAGACAGCTCAATTTTCCGTCAATCTACCTACCGCAGCAATTCTGGAAAAAGCTGATTTAGTAGGTACAATCAGCGGTCGAAACGGCCTGGACAAATTTTCTGAGTACGGATTAACTCCGCTTAAATCATCGGTAATTGAAGCACCTATTATTGAAGAATGCCCTGTGAACCTGGAATGTAAATTGTTAAATGTAAGTGAAGTAGGTGATCATGATCTATTTTTGGGAGAAGTGGTGGCCATGCATGTGGACTCAGATAAATTAGACGAAAAACAACGTGTTGATATAGAAAAAGTTGATGGTTTTTTAGTAGCCGAATGGGGGTACTTCAGCTTTGGGAAAAAGCTGGGTGATTTTGGATTTTCAAGGAAAAAGTCATAGTCTGCCGTTGACTAACATTGAAAAAAGTATTATATTAATTGTAACCGCTGTTACTGTAATGGTGGTTACAATAATGAAGCGAAAGAGAATAAATGCAAAGATTCTACAACAGAAAAAAAGAAATAGCCCTTCTGGAAAGTATTGAAAGAAAATCACTGGATAAAGCTCAAATGACATTTATCGTGGGCCGCAGGAGAATTGGAAAAACAACATTACTTACAAATGTATTTTCAAATAAATATTCTCTTTATTTTTTTGTAAGCAAAAAAAACGAATCATTGCTTTGCGAAGAATTTACAGAAGAAATTCAAAACAAACTTGGTATAACAATTCACGGTGTATTGCGAAGCTTTAAAGATGTTTTTGGATTATTGATTGATTTATCAAAAAGGCAGCATTTTACATTAATAATCGATGAATTCCAGGAATTCAACAATCTTAATCCGGCCATTTACAGTGATATGCAGAATATTTGGGATAGGAATAAAGATTCAAGCAGGATTAACCTGATTCTGTGTGGTTCTGTATACTCTTTAATGTACAAAATTTTTGAAAATTCTAAAGAACCTCTTTTTGGCCGTGCAACAGCTCGTCTATCAATAAAACAATTTGATATTCAAACAATAAAAGAAATTTTATTTGATCATCACAGTGGATTTACAAAGGAAGATTTACTGGCTTTTTACCTTTTTTCAGGTGGTATTGCAAAGTATGTAGAATTACTAGTAAACGCCAAGGCATTTACACAAAAAAAAATTATTAACGAGATCCTATCTCTAAATTCATTGTTTCTTGATGAAGGACGAAATATACTGATTGATGAATTTGGAAAAGATTATGGCAACTATTTTTCTGTTTTATCGCTGATTGCATCTTCAAAAACATCACGTCCCGAAATGGAATCAATTATGAACATTAATCTGGGTGGTTTTTTGGATAAACTAGAAAATGAATTCGACCTTATTACCAAAGTACGCCCCATTCTTTCAAAGCCTGCAGGAAAAAATATAAAGTACCGGATTAATGATAATTTTCTGAATTTTTGGTTTCGTTTTATTTTTAAGTACCGTGGCGCTGTAGAAATAGGCAACCTGGATTATGTAAAGACCATTATTAACCGTGATTATCAAACCTATAGTGGACAGATTTTGGAACGTTATTTTAGGGAAAAAATCATGAACGAGATGAATATTTCTGCTATCGGATCATATTGGGAAAAGGGCAACCAAAACGAAATCGACATTGTTGCATTAAATGAATACGATAAAACAGCTCTGATTGCCGAAGTTAAACGCAGTAATAAAAATATAAATTTGAATATTCTACAAAATAAGGCTGTTAATCTTGTTATGAAGATACCTGATTATACCATTGAGTATCGCGGTTTTTCGATGGATGATATGTAGATTATTTTCTTGAATATTTTATGATTGTTTTTATCTGTATATGACATTTTTTAGCCAAGCCATATAACAAAGCCTGCACTTATCACGTAAGCAAATTGGTTTAGTAATCAAAGGATCAGGATCATTGTTTTTTGCCACATCTTTTACTTGCCTCTGGTAAATTCTGAAGTTTCCATAGTATTACCTTTCTTTATTTATAACAAAATAGAGGATAAAAATCAACAAAATAGAGGATATTTCGTTAACAAAACAGAGCGATTTTTTATCTCCCCCACCTATCTCCATCAGGATGCGGACAATAGTTTTTAACTGCCCTGGCCCGGAACAAAATAAAACAACCACAGTGAGAACATAGGACCTCTTCCCTAAGGGCTTCACATTCTCCGCATATCGAAAGCCTGTTTCCATAAAGCTTATCGTCCGCCGCAAGAGAAGGATCGATTTTTATTTCTGCAACCAAGTCGACAATTTTTTCCGGTGTCAAATAAGGCGGGATGCAATGGGGACAAGGCCACCCTTCCTCATTCATCCAAGTTCCAGGGTAACAAGGGACTTAGCAGGCAGGGTTACAGTGATTTTTCCTGTGGCTCCTTCAGTCTTGGTGCCATTAAAATCCTTTATTTTAACCTTGTCATCTTCATCAAAGGTATTGTGGTCTCCCATGTTGGCAGAACTAATAATGCAAGCGCTTGCAGGTTTTACTGAAGCTCCGCGAATTTCCAAGCGGATCATTTGCTCATTAACAGGATCGATGTTGGTCATGGAAACGTGGATCTTGCCGTTATCGTCTTCTGAGGCACTGGCGCTAATAATCGGGATAGAGCGGGTGCTTTCACTTTCAACATGTACCGGAAGCATAATTGCACCCTGATGTACCTGGTACATGTCAAAGGCGTGGTATGTCGGTGTAAGTAACATCCTGGCACCTTCTGTAAGGATCACCGACTGGAGGACATTGATGGTCTGGGCGATGTTGGCCATCCGGACACGTTCGGCGTTATTATTAAAAATATTAAAATGTATTCCCGCCACCAGGGCATCACGTAAGCTGTTCTGCTGATAAAGGAAACCGGGATTGGTGCCGGGCTCCACATTGTACCAGGTTCCCCACTCATCAACAATTAGGGCAACTTTTTTTTGGGGATCAAATTCGTCCATAATTGCGCTGTGCTTGGAAATAAGCTCATCCATTACATAAGCTTTGCGCATGGTTAGAAACCATTCAGCCTCGGAAAATTCTGTGGCGGATCCTTTGTTGCTCCAGTCTCCGGGAACCGTATAATAATGAAGGGCAAGGCCGTCAAGGGATTGACCACGGGAACTGCAGGTCTTTTCCATTAACACCCAGGTCCAATTATAATCTGCACTGTTGGGACCGCAGGCAATTTTATAAACAGATGCATCTCCGTAATTCCTGACATAAGTTGCATAACGGCGGTAATTATCGGCGTAATACTCAGGCGTCATATTGCCACCGCAGCCCCAGTTTTCATTTCCTACACCCCAGTACTTAACTTTCCAGGGTTTTTCCCGGCCGTTTTTCCTGCGCAAATCCGCCATGGGACTTATGCCGTCAAAATTGCAATACTCTACCCACTGGGATAGTTCCTGCACTGTACCGCTTCCCACATTACCGCAGATATAAGGCTCGCAGCGCGGGCCTTCTGGATCAGAAAGCTGCTCGCAGAGATCGAGGAATTCGTGGGTGCCAAAACTATTATCTTCTGTAACACCGCCCCAGTGAGTGTTAACCATTTTGGGGCGTTCACTGCGTGGACCGATACCGTCTTTCCAGTGATACTCATCGGCAAAGCAGCCTCCGGGCCAACGCAGATTGGGTATTTTAATTTTTTTAAGTGCCTTTACTACATCCTTCCGTATGCCCCGGACATGGGGAATAGTAGAATCCTCCCCAACCCAGTAACCGCCGTATATGCAACGGCCCAAATGCTCCGAAAAATGACCGTAAATATGGCGATCTATCCGTACTTTCCCATCAGCGGCATTGACAACGATTCTATTCATAAAGGAAATAATACAGGACTTTCTGGGCCTTGTCCATTTAAAAAGCTTAAGATAAGAATATACATATGAAAATTAAGGTAGGAGTTGTAGGTGCAGGGATCTACGGAGAATCCCTGATACAGGCCTTTTTCAGTGCCCATAAAATGGGGGAAATTAATCTTTGCGCTGTGGCAGACATCAGCCAGGTAGCTCTGGATAAAATAAAAAACCTATACGGCCTTAAAGGTTACACTGATTATAAAGCCATGTTTTATAACGAAGCTCTGGATGCTGTAGCTGTAATTACCCCG